>Ga0256839_1000503_pt1 | contig 50834 bp, 45 predicted proteins | sample 354166metaG_FD_185968 | JGI IMG/M metagenome (GOLD analysis project Ga0256839, IMG submission 185968) | Hydrothermal vent microbial communities from Mid Atlantic Ridge, Atlantic Ocean - 354-166 | ecosystem: Environmental > Aquatic > Marine > Hydrothermal vents | place: Atlantic Ocean: Mid... | reverse complement strand
CTATCCCAATTTTATAATCATCGGGTATGTTTAGTAAAGTGCGGTGAAGCTCTATCACCTTTTTTAATTTAGCCTTAATAGGGGCAGCCCTGTGAGACCTGCCAGGCTTCATTGTAAGGAAGTTATCAAAACTCCAACCAGGTCGTTTTGAACACGGCCCCGAAGAAAAGTTAGGGTTTTTAGGCTTTATGGATGGCTTTTTCATTTGCTTTCCTAACAATTAATAGTATGTATGATTTCTTACTTTATATCATAAATTTAAAAAGGATAAAGTGTTTTAAATGAATTATATTTTAACATTAGTAGCATCATCAGGTATGCAGCCATTAACAGAGCAGCATTTCAAAGAAATTGCCTATGTTATTGAGCATTACAATATAAAATTTACCAGCAAGATTATATGGCTTGATAAAAAAATAGCAGCAGAAGTGGCTATATCAGGAAAAGCTCAATCCTCTTTAATAGCGCATTTACGCGAAACCCTTGCAAATGATCGTATCGATTTTTTCGTTACAAAAAACGAAAACCGAAAGAAAAAATTATTACTAGCCGATATGGATAGCACAATAGCCACTAGTGAAACACTGGATGAGCTAGCCCAATATGCGGGCATAAAAGACCAAGTGGCAGAGATCACAATCCGCGCAATGGAGGGTAAACTTGATTTTCATGAAGCATTAAAAGAGCGCGTTGGCTTGTTAAAAGGGCTGAAAATAACCGCTCTTTTTGCAACATTAGAAGAAACCAAGCTTAGCCTTGGGGCAAAAACATTTGTAGACACAATGAGAAAGACAGGCTCTACATGCGTTTTAGTATCAGGCGGATTTACATTTTTTACAGATGCCATAGCCACGCAATGTGGGTTTAATTTCAATCACGGCAATGAGCTTGAGATTGCAGGAGACGCCCTAAGCGGTAGGGTAATTCCACCAATTTTGGACAAATTCTCTAAATTAGAGCTGCTGGAAAATTATATAAAAGACCTGGATTTAACCAATGATGACTGCCTAACAATTGGTGATGGAGCAAATGACTTGCCTATGTTAAAAGCGGCAGGGCTTGGAATAGGTTATCACCCTAAAGATACCGTGAAATCAGAAATTGCAAATTGCATTTTATATGGTAACCTAACGGCTGCTCTTTACGCGCAAGGCTATTCAAATAGAAACATGAGTTTGAAAGATTAAAAATGACTGAGAAGTGGGAATATTCTGTATCAGATGAAAAGCTGGAAGAGCTTATCAAAAATTATTGCACTGATTTTACAGCATTAGAGCGCGAAGGCAGGTATGGTCCAATTACTGGTCGCGATAAAGAAATTAGCGATTGCGTGCTTATTTTGCTACAACGCGGGCGTAAAAACGTATGTTTCCTTGCCCCTGCTGGCGTTGGTAAAACTGCCGCCGTTGTTGGTTTGGCGCAAGTAATTGTTGCTGAAAAAGTTCCAGATTACCTTATCGGAGCGCGCGTCATAGAAGTTGATCTATCGCGCATGGCATCAGGAACGACTTCAAAGGCGGAATTCCAAGATCGGTTTTTGCCCCTATGTAAGGGCGTGTCAGAGCGATATCACAATCCTGAAAATGATCGCATAATATTATTCTTAGATGAAATTCACCAAATAATGCCAACATGTCACGGAAGTGCTTATGCTGGACTGTCCGATACTATGAAGCCATATCTTACCGCGGGTGATTTGCTTATGATTGGCGCGACGACATTGGATGAATTTCGTGAGTATGTAGCCCTAGACCCCGCAATGGATAGGCGATTTCAAAAGGTTTTTCTAAAACCGCCAACAGTCCATGAAACATATGCAATTATGAAGGCTCTTCGCCCGGGATTAGAAAAACATCACCATTTAACCGTGCCTAATGAACTGCTAATGCTAATTTGTTATTTAGCAGAAGATCATATGCGTAAACGAAATCAGCCTGATAAGTCAATTATCACCGCCGACGCTGCCATGGCATATCACGTTATGCATAAAGGCATTGATCAAGATTTAGATGCACATTCTATATATTATATGGTTGCTCGTGAAACAGGGCTAAATGCACAGGCTCTTAATGATGAAAAATTATTAAGAAAAATCGCCGAGGAAGTAGCCATTATCGAAGGTGAAATAGAGGCAGAACTTAAGAAAGAGGCAGAGAGTAAACCATATGATCCATCTGAAGATTTAAAGGATGTGGAAATGGATAAAGAGTTTCAAGCTGAATTAAAGCGAAAAGAGGCGGAAGAACAGCAACGACTTGAATCTTCGGAAAATGCAGAAGAGAGCTAGTTTATTTAACCGCGCAAAACACTTTAAACCCCTGAGCTTCATGAAGTTTAGAATGCTCAAAAAATATATCTGCTAAAATATTTTCATATGCCAAATGGTTATTAGCAACCATAATAAGTCGCCCGCCGCGGCGTAAGGCTTTATGCGCTTGATCTATAAAATTATGCCCAATAGAAATATCCGTTTTTTTGCCATCATGAAATGGCGGGTTCATAATTATAAAGTCGAGATTACGAATATTATCTTGTGGCTTTGTCAAATCAAACCATATAAAATCTTTCTTAACATCAAAATTAACAAGATTTTTTTCGCATAGATTCACGGCTCTATAATCTGCATCAATGCAATGAAGCTGTTTTACTTTTCTGCAATTAGATAAGACAAGGCGCGATAAATAGCCATAGCCACAGCCAAAATCTGCACCCTTGCCTTTTAAATCAGCGGGAATATATTTTGATAATATTTGAGAGCCTTTATCAATCTTATCCCAGCCAAAGACCCCCGCTTGTGATAGGAAGTCACCATCTAAAATGGTACATTCCTGCCCTTCATCTATAGCCGCCTCAATCTTGCTTTTATCTAAATTATTAGCCACGCCCCAAATGACCCGCGCTTTATTCCTAGCATCATCATATAAATCTTGAAAACCAAAATTCATCATTAATTTTTTAAGCCGAGTGCCGCCCGCTTTGTTATCTGCCGCGCATATGAGAGTGCCGCCAGAGCGTAAAAGTCGCGCTCCTCTTGCCATCAAATACCGAGCCTCAATCATATTTTTTGGCAATAATATGCATAACAAGTCATAGGATTCATTATCATTCGGAATGTCAGTGGATACCGCTAAACTAGCATTGACAAGCTCATCAGCATATGGCTTGAAATATTGCTGCAATGTTAAATCAGCATTCGCAAAAACTGACATATCCGAATGCATAGAGGCATTAAGAAAAGCAACCCGCCGACCACTAACATCAATAGCTCCGCTTTTTATCGGGTGCAATAATGTTTGGGTAGCCGCCAACATTGAACTATTCAAACAAACCCTTAAGACCGTCCAAATTCTTCTTTAAACCGTCGACCTCTTTTTTATAGCTATCTTTAAGGTTTTTCTTAAATACTTCCGCAGTGCTTACGCCCATATTATTTAAAGCATCAAGCGACATACCTTTTAGAAAACCCGCACCATTTGCAGAGCTATTAAATTTTTGCAAAACAGCGTTCATTATTTGCGATATAGCGTCTTTCGCTAAAACACCATTTTCTTTTTGACCAATACCATAAAGCTTAATGTCAGGTACGCTAACCTTAGCCAAATCACCGCCAAGCAAGGTAACAGATGGGTTAAGCTCAGCCCCTGTTAAAGAGAATTTTTTAACAATAACCTTAATATTTTCACCTTTTGAAGCCTTGTTTGATTTATCTTTATTTGATTTTTCAACAGATGGATTGCTGCTTGTATTATCCCTAATATCACCAAGATTAGTTCCCTTATTGCTAACTTCTAGGTTAACATTCGTGCCATCAACCATGATATGCGAGAAAACCAAAAGCTCTTTAGAAAAACTCTCGCCTGCAACTTCAATTTTCTTAATCATAATTGCATGTGGTTTTTTATAGCCAGCAGGATTGGCGATACTCAAATCGCTAACCGTAACTTTTTTATCCTGAAGAGATATAGCCATACTGCCAACACGCACAGGAACGCCAAGAGCATCGCTTGCCACTTTTTCAGTTATCTGTTTAGCAATGGAATCCATATTCATATATAAATATGCCGCCCCGCCAACTAACAAAATCACAAGGAAACTAAAAACATATAAACCAAATTTCGCGGTTTTTTTAACAGCAGACATAGAGATATCTTTCTAAAAATTTAAATTGATGAGTTACATTTATACGATTTCAAGAAAAAATCAAGCTATCAATCAAATAGCTTTAGCATGCTGGTTTTCCTGTTTTTCAAAATATGGATCAAAGCAAGACGCAACCACGCGGGTAAAAGGCTTGCCCTTATCTGTTATTATAAGCTGCATGCCATCCATAATTACAAGACCATCTTGTATAAGGGTTGCTAGTTTATCAGAATAATCACTGCCGATATAATCCTTGTAACCTTCAAGATTAACCTTGAAATTACACATAAGCTCTTCAATCAAACGGCTTAATCCTTGATCATTTTCACTTAGCTTAACGCCGCGATTTACAGGGAATTCACCATTATTTATTGCATTGCGGTAATCTGCGGGGGTAATAGTATTTTGCACATAAGCACTCTTAAAGCTGCTAATAGAGCTATGCCCAAAGCCAATTATTGCCTCGGAAATATCCACCGTATAGCCCTGAAAATTACGCCTAAGCACGCCATTATTTTGTGCCACCGCCAAACTATCCGAGCTTTTCGCGTAATGATCTGTTCCAATAGCTTTATAATCATGGCTCTTTAAAACAGTGTCTACGGCTTCGTTCATTAAAAAACGCTCTTTTCCATCTGCCATAGGGTATTTTTCTAGCAATTTTTGATGCTTTTTCATCCATGGCACATGAGCGTATGGAAACACTGCTAAACGGTCAGGCGACAAGCTTGCTGCCAAATGAGCTGTATCTGTAACAGTTTCAATAGTTTGGTTAGGAAGCCCAATTATAAGATCAAAATTAATTTTATTAATGCCATTATCGCGGAGTTTTTTAACGCATGCCTTAACTTGCTCAAATGGCTGCACTCGGTTTATTGCTATTTGCACATCATGGTTGAAATCTTGCACCCCTAAAGATATTCTTGTAACCCCTATATCAACAAAAGCCTTAATCATTTCACCCCCTAAATGACGAGGATCAGATTCAATATCTATGCTTGTTTGCTTTGAAATATCAAAAAATTCGGAAATATGAGCCACAATAAGCTTTAAATCGTTGGGCTTTAGATAATTAGGCGATCCACCGCCAAAATGCAGCAAATTCACGGGTAATTTCCCGTTTGTAGATTCTCCTACCAATGTAATCTCGGATAAAAGCAACTTTATATATGACTCTACTGGTGAATAGCTATTCAAAACCTTAGTATTACACCCACAATAGAGACAAAGCTCATGACAAAACGGAATATGCACATAAAGCGAGACGGCGTTAGAGGAAGGCAATCCCTTGAGCAGCGCGGTATAATCACTTTGCGAGATATCTTGCGTAAATTTTGTAGCAGGCGGGAAGCTAGTATAGCGCGGAACAGCGTAATTATACTTGCATAAAAGTTCATTTATATTATCTAATTTATCCATGATAAAAGACATATCATTAATTTTAATGACTTATAAGAGTAAATAGACTAAAAAATAAAACCATGACTGAAAATAAAATAAGACGCTCTGAATTATTGATGCCAGCAGGATCACTGGAGCGCCTAAAGGTTGCTGTGCTTTATGGCGCTGACGCGGTATATCTTGGCACACCTGACATGTCGCTGCGCACGAAATCCAAATTTTCACTTGAGGATGTCAAAGAAGGCATTAAATTCGCTCATGACCATGATGTGCGCGTATATTTAACGCTTAACTTATTCACTCATAATAAAGATGTGCCTAAAATTGATGCATATATTGAAACTCTGCGCGAGATAAAACCAGACGGCGTTATTATCGCTGACCCCGGTGTATTTACCTATGTGCAAGAACGTGCGCCAGAATTTAACTTACATATATCAACGCAAGCAAATGTTTGCTCATGGATTACTGTTGATTTTTGGAAGAAGCAAGGCGCGGAGCTTGTGGTATTAGCGCGCGAAGTCACCTTTAATGAACTTGAAGAAATCCGCGAGCGATGCCCTGATATAAAGCTTGAAACATTTATTCATGGCGCAATGTGCATGACATATTCGGGGCGCTGCTTGCTCTCTAATTTCATGGCAGAGCGCGGCGCAAATCAAGGCAATTGCGCAAATTCTTGCCGCTGGCAATATAAGGTTCAATTGCGCCTCAATGATGGTTCACTAAAAGAGCTGAAACTCACCGAAGAAAATATGGAATTATTCGAATTTGTGCTTGAGGAAGGTCATAGGCCCGGTGAGCTTATGCCTATCGAAGAAGATAGCCGTGGCTCTTATATCTTGAATTCCAAAGATATGTGCATGATGCCAAAGCTTGATGATTACTTGCGCATCGGTATTGATAGCCTGAAAATTGAAGGGCGTAATAAAAGCCCGTATTATGTTGCAATAGTCGCGGGAGCATACAGGCAAGCAATAGATGACTATTATAAAGATCCTAATAATTGGAATCCGCGCCCTTATATGAGGGAGCTTGAAACCGTTGGAAACCGTGGTTATACACTGGCTTTTCATGATGGGCGGCTAAAAAATTACTCTCATAACTATGAGAATACAAAAACTATGGCATCATGGGAATATGCTGGAATTATCCGCGAAGTAAACGATAACGGCTTTGTTGTTGAAGTTAAAAACCGCATGATGGAAGGTGAAGTTTTAGAATTCCTTTCTCCCATTACAAAACAAAACGTATTATTACGCATGTATGAGTTTGATATAACAGGCTTTAACGAGCTGCAAAAAGAAGTCCACGCCGCGCCGAAAAAATTCCTGCGCATTCCATTTGATGCTTTCGATCATGAGGATATAGAAGATTTAAAGAAAAACTTCCCGCCATTTTCTATTATCCGCAAAGAAACTTCACTAACCGAAGAAGAATGGCAACGCCTTAAACTTGATAAAATAACACAAAAAATTGAGCTTGGACAAGCGCCCGAAGATGTCTATCCTATCCGAGTTGAAAAACTCCGAGAAACCATTAGCGAGGAGACCATGGAGAGGCGTTCTAAAACGTCTCGTTTCGGAGTGGAGGGCTGCTGCGGCAAGGGTTGTAATGGTTGCTTGATATTTTGGAATGACCCTCAATATGAAAAAGCTAGAGCTTTGCTGGCTAAAAAGAAACATGGCGAGCTATTGGATAAAGATATGCGTGATATAAGTAAAAATTAGCCATACCCGCAAAATGTGCCAATATCTATATGTTTAGCGATAAAGCCTTGCATTGCGGTATCGTTACCAATTCCAAGGGCTTTATCATATGCATTGAATAAAGTGTATCCCGCAATTATAGAGCGCAAAAACACTGTCTCATTATCAGCTAATGGATATAAATTTACTTTCAAGTTTTTTCGCATAAGAAGAACATTATCGCCGCTTTCTTTTGCTGGATCAAAAGCCTTGCCACTTTCTTTGCACATTTCCCATATCTTTAATATAGGGTGGTTAGAGGTCATTATTTGCACTGATGGATGCAGGTTGATTGTAACCTTAGATAGCTCAGCTTCCGAGAGATCAGCAAAGCCACTCCAATTGCTTGCGTCTTTATCATCGGCGAGCGAACTTAGATGAAATAGCCATTCAAGCCGCGCCATATCAGGCAGGTAAGCAAGAGATTTTGTAGGCTCAAATATTTCTATAAATTCAGCCATTTGTGAGCCATAATCATTCATATCACCTGATACTGGGAAATTACTCTTAATATATTCACGGCACATTGCACTAAAGAACTCTTCACCGACTAAATCCTCAATAACTGGATAAGTCATTTGCAACGGAATTGTGATATTACCAATAGAGCTTTCACGATATATCCCCATGCGACCCTTTGCACTTATCGTGCTTTCAACCAAATCACTACGCATTAAAATATTATCATTATTTAGCTCACCTGACAGGCAATCACTGATAAAATTTTGTTGGAGTTTCCGCAAAGAAGTCATTATGAGTTTCTTCCTTTTTTAGCTTTGCTTATAATTATATCAGCTTTTGCTTTTTCCTCCATAAGTATATTAAGCTCTGGCACGTCGTTATCCCATTCAATAAGCGTTGGAACATCGCCAAATCTATCAATTGCCTTAACGTATAAACCCCAAACAGGGTCATAAACGCGCCTGCCATGAGTATCTATATAAACGTCATGCCCTTCAATATTGCGAACATCATATCCTGCCAAATGAATTTCTTGGACTTTTTCTATAGGAATTTGGTTAATATAAAACTCTGCATCAAAGCCGTGATTATGCGCGCTAACATAAATATTATTCACATCAAGCAAAATCCCGCAGCCTGACTTTTCTGCTATGGCGTTTAAAAACTCCCATTCGGGTATAGGGGAGTCTTTATAAGCAAGATAGCTAGATGGGTTTTCAACTAATATCTGCCGCCCTAAAACTTCTTGTACATGATCTATATTTTGCACCATAATTGCTAGAGCTTCTTCTGTGTAGGGAACGGGAAGCAAGTCTGGCAGATAGTGAACCTTATCAGACGCGCTCCATGATAGATGATCGGAAACTAGGCTTGGCTCAAAACGATCAATAGTTGCTTTGACTTTTTGCAAGTGATCGGCGCGAACGGGGCAATTTACCTCGGCGCTCCCCAAAGATAGTCCTACGCAGTGCGTAGAAAAAGGATAATCGCACCTGATTTTTTCTGCATATTTACTAGCCGTAGAGCCAGCCGCAAAGAAATTTTCTGTATGGATTTCTAACCACGGAACATCTGGTTTATCTTCTATAAACTCTTGAAAATGTTGGTTACGCAAACCTAAGCCAACGCCTGCAATTTTGTTTTTTGTAAATTTGCTCATTTTAGTATATCTTAGTTAAGTTATAAGTATATTTTATTACAATTTATAACATGTTTTTAATATTGCATTCTATATCATTTTCTCATCTGAATTAGTTCACCATATCGCCTTTGTCATAATTTTTTTGACAATATATAATTTACCTGCTATAAGTATTATACAAATTATTAATGTAATGCTAGCTGCAACCTTTTGGATTTTAGTAGAGGGGGGGGTGTGGCTTATTTATTTGGGTATATTAAAGGGGTACTTGCAACATGTCTAATGTAGAAAATAACGAAAATCAAAATGGTGTAGATGATAATGCAGATAAGCTTGAAGCATGTGAAACTACAAGCGGTGATTTAGATAATGCTGTTTCAATTAAAGATCTTAGAGAAGCTTTAAATATTGAGGGTAACCCTGATAATGTAATTACGGCAGATAATGCTGATGTTGCACAAATAGAGGCAAGTAAAAGTGATGAAACTACCGAAATGCCAGCTCAAGAGGAATTATCATCTATTGCAGATGAGGCGCAAGAAGCTGCGACTATAGAGCCTGCCGCTGGTGAGAAAATAGAAGAAGATATAGAATTAGCTGCTGCGGCGCAAAAATTGGCGCAAGTAGAGCCTGCGGCTGGTGAAGCTGTGGCGGCGACTACAGCTTTAGCATCTGGAGGAGGTTACGGTTTTCAAAGTAATTTTGATGCTCAAGGGGTTATTTCTATTGATGATGTAGGACCTATTGATCCTACGGAGCTTAAATATGGGATTGATAACCGTAATGATGAACTGTTCATTTTAGAAGATGAAACTCTTCCACCTATAAATCCTGTTTTAGAAATTGGTGATCAAACAGTTTATGAAGATGGTAGCGTTAGAATTGCTGCATTTGCCGCTCCTGAAACAGGGAATGGCGATCTTACTATTATTATTTCAGGAATTCCTTCTGGTTGGGATGTAACCAATGAGGCTTTTGATGCTTTGGGTACGCCTATTGGCAGTGGCGTTTTTGACGCAGTGGCGGGAACTTGGACATTATCATTAACTAATGGCTCATCACTTGACGGGGGGCCAAGGTTTTCTCCACCAGCTGATAGCGATATAGATGCTCTTAATCTAGTGTTTACAGTAAATGAAACTGCACCGGATGGTAGAACAGGTTCTAGCATTGATGATTTCAATATTATTGTGGACGCGGTTGCGGATGCACCTGAGATTGATGCATTGGATGATGTGGGCAATGAAGGTGAGGCACTTGATATTGATATTAGCGCACTTACTGGTGAAGTTGTAAATAATGGCATTGGGGGCGATGATGGTTCAGAAGTCATTGTTAATTATCAAATATCAGGTGTTCCAAGTGGATTTACGCTTTCTGCTGGGGCTGAAACATTTGCTGGCTCTGGTGTTTATATTCTAACTCCTGCTGAGATTGTTGGATTACAAATAACTCCGAATGATGATCAGTTCTTTGGATCACTTAATTTAGTTGCAACGGTGTTTACAACAGAAAATCCAGTTAGCGATGGTGAGTTTGATTTAACAAATAACAATAATCAAGTGTCTGACCAATTTACATTGACGTGGAATCCTGTGATTGATCCGCCAGCTATTAATGTTAATAATGGTATTGATGATGTTTTGGTTAAAGAAGATGGAACTGTTGATGTTCCTGTTACAGCTTCTCTTGCTGCTGGTCATTCGGCAAGTGAGTATTTAACTGTTACCGTTACTGGCATTGACCCATCATGGGGAAGTTTCTCTGCTCCTATTGGTACTTATGATGCTGTTACTGGCACTTGGGGTATTACTTTGCTTGCTGGCGAAGCATTGGATACTGTGTTCACTTTCACTCCGAACGCGGATAGCGATATTGATTTGTCAGGCTTAGTTGCCACTGTTGTTGCTACCGACCCTGTCGCTGGTATTAGCGCAAGCGCTAGTGATAACTTTAATGTAATTGTTGATGCGGTTGCGGATACTCCTGATCTTAATGCAACAAATGCTAATGGTGAGGAGGGGACTACTATTCCTTTGAGTATAACAACATCTGTAAATGATCTTGATGGCTCGGAAGTGATAGAAGTTATAAAAATTAGTGATGTTCCATCGGGCGCAACATTAACTGCTGGTGTCTATGATGCCCTTAATGATGTGTGGGAATTAACGCCTGCTGATATTATAGGTCTTGGGATTAATGTTCCTGATGGTATGGTTGGTATATTTGATTTATCTGTTGAATCTATTGCTTATGAACAAAATATAAATGGCACTGAATTTGATGTGACGGATAATCGCGCAAGTGCTTATGATACAATAAAAGTTTTTGTTGAAGACGACGCTGTTCCAGTTGTTAAGGATGATGAAATAACAGTTGATGAAACTGATCTTGCCCCAACAACATCAGTTTCTGGCAGTGTAGAAGTTAACTTTGGTAGTGATAATCCTGGTGTTATTTCAGGAAACGCTACGTCATTTATCGGAAATATAACATCGGCTGGAACTCCTGTGGTTGTTGGCTTTAATGCTGCTACTAATACATATACGGGAACAGCTGGTTCGGACGATATATTCACATTAGTTGTTCAACCTAATGGTGATTACACGTTTGAGCTTGAAGGTGTTATAGATCATCCAGATACGGCAGATCATAACGATTCATTGCCTTTGCAGTTTGGTGTTACTGCTACTGATAGTGATGGTAGTGAAACAGATGGAATTATTACTGTTAATGTACTTGATGATGGCGTTGTCGCAGTAAGAGATTACGTGTCATTTAATGAGGATCAGGGCGGTGTTTCTGGTAATGTAGTCGATAATGACGATTTATCACAAGACCAAGCAAATACGGTTACTCAAGTTAAATTTGGCGGAGTTGTTGTTGATGTTCCATCTGATGGTTCTAACACTATAATTAATGGTGATAGTGGCGTTCTAACAATCAATAATACTGGTGAGTATAGTTATGATTTATTCGGTGGTTCTCCATTATTGAACGATGTTAGAGATATGTTTGAATATGTGTTAACAGATGGCGATGGCGATAGTGATTCTGCATTTCTTAAAATTAAAATATACGCAGATAATGAAGATTTGATAGTTGGTCAAAATGTTGATGATGTTTCGGGCTCTACTATTCCTCATTTAGTTAATGGTGATGAAGGAACTATTGAAGGACTTGCAGGAGATGATATTCTTGTTGGTGATGCTGGTGGATCTTTCCTTGAGCCACAAACACAGGACTATAATTTTGTGTTTATGCTTGATGTATCTGGTCCCATATGCAGTGAAAATGACCCATCTTCTAGAATCTCTATTATGAAAGATGCTGTTGAAAACTTGATTAATGAATTCGGAAATTACCAAGGTGGTCAGGTTAAAATTCATATTACTCCATTTGCTAAATATTTGCAGCCAACTGGTACGTTCGTTGTAACGAATACTGATGAATTGGTGGATGCTTTGGCATTTGTTGATAGCCTTATAAGTAGTCGTTTTACAAATTATGAAGCTGCTTTTAATGATGCTATTGACTGGCTGCAAAGTGGGGATTCCCTAGGTGGCGATGCTATTACAAAAACGTATTTCATATCAGGAGATACTCCTGATAAATATATAAACTCTAATGGCGGTGTTTCTTATAATACATCAGGCGTGGCGATGGACGAGATTTTGGGTTCAGACGGTTCTAATGAAGTTGAAATACTTAAAGGGCTTAATGATGATGTTATAGCTGTTGGTGTTAACGCTAATGCATCTGTTATGAATAATCTTAATGCTATTGATACGGGTGGTAATGCTTTAAATATCAGCAATGCATCTGATTTAAGTGAAACTCTAGTTGGCGCAAATTCTCTGGATGTTCTTGAAGCCGCTGGCGGTGACGTGATAGAGGGCGGAGAAGGCGATGATATTATCTTTGGCGATGTGTTATTTACCGATGATGTCGCTACTTTGCATGGATTGACCACAGATAATGGCGCTGGCTGGGAAGTGTTTGAACGTCTTGAAAATGGCGAAAGCACGATTGATGCTGGCTGGGATCGCGATGATACTATTGCTTATATTCGCGCTAACTCTGAAAGTTTGTCGGGCGAGTCTGTAAATTCTAAGGATGATGGTCGCATAGGTGGAGACGATACTCTTAGCGGCGGCGACGGCACTGACACTATATTTGGTCAAGAAGGCAACGATATAATATCAGGCGGTAGTGGCTCTGATGTTCTTTATGGCGGTAGTGGCTCTGATGTTTTCTTATTCGAAGCAATAAATCAAGGCGTTGATATTATCAAAGATTTTGATGTATCAGAGGGTGATCTTGTTGATTTATCTGCTTTGCTTACTAGCTATGATGAGCTTACAGATAGTATTGCTGATTTTGTGATAGCAACCGAAGTGGGCGGTGATACTGTTATTGCCGTCGATCAATCAGGTAATGCTGGCGCAAGTGGCTCTATAGATATGGCTGTGCTTGAGGGTATAACAGGGCTTGATCTAGATTTATCCATTAAGACGGATACTATTGTATAAGTCTTAATTTCATATCATTTATACTTTGTTAACTATAGTTTGTTAAACATGTATTTCAACTTGTGTCCCTAACTGGTTGAAATTAATAAAATATGTCTTGCTTTAATATGAAAAAGAAGGCATAAATACTAACGTAAGCTTTGCTATGGTAAAAGTTATTGCTGTGGCTTTTTATATTTATTGAGAGGTAATTATTGTGATTTCTAGTAAAAAAATACGTGGTTTGTTTTTAACAACAGCGGTATCTGCATTGATGGCATTTAGTTCAGGGTCATCTTTTGCAGAAGATAATAAGGTAAAAACATTACATGATGCGCTGGGCGTTGGTATTTCAACCAACCCTGAATATGGCGTTGTTTCGGCAAGTAGACGTGCAACAGATGAAGAGTTAAACCAAGGTAAAGCCTTGTTTTTGCCGTCTATTGATGTAAATGGTGACATTGGGTTTGAACATAGTGATGATCCTTCTACTAGGGCTCGCGCTGGTGATGGTGAAGAGAATTTATTTCGTAGTGAAATTGGGGTTACATTAACTCAGATGCTTTTTGATGGCTGGGAAGCAAAATATGAAGTTGAACGTCAAAAAGCTCGCGTTATTTCTTCTGCGCAGCGTGTTCGTGAGACGGCAGAGCTTGTTGGGCTTGCTATCGTTGAATCTTATCTTGAAGTTTTACGCCAACGCCAACTTCTTTTTATTGCGCGTGAAAATGTTGCTTCTCATTTAGCTATTTCAGAGCAATTGCAAGATGGTATTGATGCTGGTCGTTCTACTAAAGCGGATGGCGAGCAAATAAAAGCAAGGCTTGCGTCTGCTAGGGCAACGGAATCTAACACTTTGCAATCTTTAAGAAATGCTGAGGCTCAATATCGTATGGAGGTTGGTGATCCTGCTGGTGATTTGGAAATGCCAGTTATTCCTTATGAAACACTATCTCCTGATGTTGAGCAAGAAGTTAAAAAAGCTATCGCTTATAGTCCGACTTTGGATATTTTCACAGCAGATATAGAAGTGGCTTATGCTGAGGCGCAAGGGACAAAATCTACGCAATATCCACAGCTTGATTTGCAGCTTAATGCAAGAACTGGCAATGATCTTGGTGGTACTGAAGGGCGAGATACAAGTGCTTCTGCTCTTGTTGTGCTTAATTGGAATTTATATCGCGGGGGAGCAGATGTTGCCCGCGCTCGTGAATTTGTTCACCGTCATCAACAATCAAAAGAAGCTAGGGCTGAGGCATCTAGAGCCGTTGAAAATGATGTTCGCCAAACTTGGGCAAGCATGATTGCAGCAGGTGATCGCGCAAGCTACTTTGCTTCTCAAGTCGATGCAAATATTGAAGTTGTTAAGGGCTATAAAGACCAGTTTAGCCTTGGACGCCGTACTTTACTCGACGTATTAGATTCTCAAAACGAGCTATTTGTATCAAAAAGCAATACAGTTAATTCAGAGTTTCTTGAAATCTTGGCTGTTTATCGTTTGATGGCTTTAAAGGGGAGTTTGCTTCCAACTCATGGAATTGAGTATCCACGCGAAAGTGTTATTGCATCTAGCGATAAATGGAGCTATAAGCAACAACAAAAAGCACGATAAATTTTTATCAGATTGGCCGAGAATAGGTGAGCGATAATAATGACATAGCTGAGGGAGCTTCTGGAATAGAAGCTCCTGACGGACTTAAAAAAACAGCAAGCAAAGCGGTTCATAGCAACCCTTTGCAGGCGGATAGCATAGCCATGCAAAACCCATTGGTTGAGTGTTTGCAGATTATGGCGGCTCATTACGGCAGACGCACTAGCATTGCCACATTGACATCGGGCTTACCCATGCCTGCAAGTGGTATTACACCAGCATTATTTATTCGCGCAGCTTCTAGGGCTGATATGCAGGCAAAATTAGCCGAGCGTTCTTTGGAATCCCTGTCTATAGCACCTAATCTGCCATGTATTTTATCATTGTCTGATAATCAAGCATGTATTATTTGGGATGTTAAAAGAAGCTCGGATGGGTCTAACGTAAAATTTAAAGTTCAATTTCCTGAAACTTCCGATGAAAAACAGTCTATAAGCCTTGGTGAATTAGACAAAATTTACACTGGATATACATTTTTTGTCCGCCCGATAGCGCGCAGTGATGAGCGTGCAGGTCCTGCCGAAATTGATACGGGACGTAATTGGTTTTGGGCAACTTTTTGGGAAAACAAAACGCTTTATAGTGAGGTTATTATAGCCTCTATAATGGTTAATATCTTTGGTCTGGCTAGCTCTATCTTTATCATGAATGTGTATGACCGCGTAGTGCCAAATGCTGCGTTTGATACGCTATATGCTATGTCTGCTGGCATTATGATTGTATTTGTATTCGACTTTATGCTTAAAAATTTGCGCGCTCATTTCCTCGATCATGCAGGGCGAAATGTCGATGTTAAAATTTCTGCTAGTTTATTTGAGCAAATCATGGGCATGAAAATGACCTCCCGCCCGCCAAGCGCTGGGGTTTTAGCTAGTAATATGAAGGAATTTGAAACGCTACGTGACTTTTTTACTTCCGCAACTATGGCAACTTTGATTGATCTGCCATTCGTTTTGATATTTATAGGGGTTATAGCCATTATTGGCGGGCCTATAGCTTTTGTCCCCTTGGCTGCTATTCCATTGATTGTGGGCATGGGACTTTATTTGCAAAAGCCATTACGCAAAATTGCCAAGGATTCAATGCATGAAAGCGCGCTTAAAAATGCGTTATTATTCGAAACTATTGTCGGGCTTGAGACTATTAAGGTGCAAGCCGCAGAAGGGCATACGCAGCGAAACTGGGAAGAGCTTACCGATAAAGCCTCGCGCACAGCCGTAAAATCACGTCAGCTTTCTGCTTTTGCGCAAAACTGGGCATCATTCGTTCAGCAATCTGCAAGCGTTGCTATAGTTTTTGTTGGGGTTTTCCTCATTAGTGATGGCGCGCTTAGCATGGGCGGACTTATTGCTTGTGTGATTTTGTCTGGTCGCGTTATGGGGCCATTATCACAAATCGCAGGGCTAATGGTTAGGCTTAATCAATCGAGCGAAACGCTAGTGCAATTGGATGATTTAATGAAAAGACCTGTGGAGCGTCCAAAGGGTAAAAACTTTGTTTCACAAGGTGATGTGCAAGGCAGCATTGAATTTCGAGACGTTGTGTTTAGCTATCCTGATCAAACAGTTCCATCTATTAATAATATTAGTTTTACTATTAAGGCGGGGGAGCGCGTTGGTATTATCGGCGCGGTTGGGTCTGGTAAAACAACCATAGAGCGCTTGCTTATTAATCTTTATGAGCCGTCATCGGGATCAGTGCAGGTTGATGGCACGGATGTGCGTCAGATAAATCCGGGGGATTTGCGCCGTAATATTGGCGCAGTTCAACAAAGCCCGCAGTTATTTTATGGCTCGGTGCGTGATAATATTACTATGGGTCATGAAACAGCTCCTGATAGCGCGGTTATGAAAGCTGCTGAAATGTCTGGTGTGTTAGAGTTTCTAAAAGATACCACAGCTGGGCTTGATACAATGGTAGGAGAGCGCGGCGAGTCTCTTTCAGGTGGGCAGCGTCAAGCGGTAGCAATTGCGCGCGCACTCTTATATGATCCACCAATTCTTATCTTAGATGAGCCAACGGCATCTATGGATCCTGCATCTGAAAATCGCTTGCTAAAGAGGCTTGAGGTTCTTTGCAAAGACAAAACGGTTATTTTGATTACTCATAAGGGTTCTATGCTTTCCATGGTTGATAAGCTTATACTTATTGATCGTGGCAATATTGTTGCTTTTGGTAAAAAAGATGAGGTTATTCGCAAATTGCAGTCGCGTAATTACAAAAGTGCAGCTACGGAGAAAACAGATGTCTGATAAGCATAGTGATGTAGCTCGGGCGCATGCTAGCTCATTTTTTGATGTGGATGAGCAATTGCCGCTATCAAAACATTTATTGCTATTTACTATTACATTATTCTTTGTGCTTTTTATAATTTGGGCGAATTTTGCGACTTTGGATGAGGTTACTCGCGGAGACGGTAAAATCATTCCATCTAGCGAGGTTCAAGCGTTGCAAAGCCTTGATGCTGGCATTGTTGAAGAACTATTGATTAAAGAGGGTGATGGAGTCACGGAAGGGCAGGTTTTGTTGCGGTTGCGCGATATTGAGGCATCATCTGATCTTGGAGCTAATCAAGCGCGATATTTGGGGCTTCTTGCTTCTATAACGCGGCTGCAAGCACAAGCAGAAGGGCTTGAAACTATTATATTTCCCGATGAAGTCGTGAAGGGTTCACCCGATAGCGTTAAAGAAGAGCTTAATGTTTTTAAGGCTAATAAATTGCAGCTTGAAGGGAAAATTAATGTTTTGAAGGAACAAATGACGCAGCGCGAGCAAGAGGTAGATGAGCTTAATTCTAGGATTAGTGATTTAAAGGGTGTTATATATTTGCAGCGCCAAGAGATGAACATGATTAAGCCTTTGGTGGAGCGTGGCTCTGCTCCGAAGCTTGAGTTGCTACAATTACAGCGCGGAATTAAAGAGCGAGTGAGCGAGCTTAATGGTCTGAAATCTAGCCTGCCGCGCTCTAAATCTGCTATTGACGAAGCGCAGGCGCGTATATCTGATATAGAAAAAACCGCGCAATCAGAGGCTCAGACCGAGCTAGCAGCTAAATTTATTGAACTTAACGAAATTAAAGAGCGTTTAAGCGGACTTAAAGAACGTAAGGGGCGCAGGGAAATTAAATCTCCAGTTGATGGCATTGTGCAAGAGCTTACGATTAATACAATTGGCGGTGTTGTGCGTGCGGGCGAAGATTTGATTAAAATCGTGCCAAAGGATGACCAGCTAATTGTTGAGGCGCGGATTAAGCCTTCTGATCGTGCTTTTATATATCCTAGTCAACAAGCGGTTATTAAAATAACGGCATATGATTTTTCTATTTATGGCGGGCTTAAAGGTGAGCTTTTGGATATTTCCGCCGATACTATTGAAGATGATCAAGGTGAAGTATTCTACCGCGTTCGCCTTAGAACTTACGAGACTGAGCTAAAGCGTAAGGGTGAAATTCTGCCGATAATTCCAGGTATGGTCGCAAGTGTTGATATTCTAACGGGTAAGAAAACCGTTATGCAGTACCTGCTTAAACCTTTCATAAAGACACTGGATAACGCCATGAACGAACGCTAACAGCACTTAAGTTTAGGGTCTGGCGCACCAAACTTAATATGATTGAAAACCATGTTTATTATATAGCCCCAATGGCTCATCTTTATTGTCACCATAAAGGACATAGAACATGCCATTTTCTTCTGATAATGTAATTTCAAATACATAATCTACAAATTTTAATATGCGATCACGGTCAACAGATGATAATTCTATAAAATTATCACCAACTTCAAGAACAGGAATATTTTTTCTGTCTTTATATTGCTTAGATAAAATATTTGCTGCATATAAATTACGCATGATGCGTTTTTCATCACCATCATTTTTGATCCAATCCTCGGGTTTCCATGTATCATCATCAACCAAAGAACGCTGAGATATTTTTTGATCCCCTAAATATGGTTGAAATTCAAGATTTTGCCAATTACTTGACCACCCACCCCAAGATTTTGAACCAGCATAAGCCTGAGCAGTAAAATTCAAAGAAACAAAAACTAAAATTAGTAAAAAACCTGAAACACGCATTATAAACATCCCTTTAATTGCACATGATTTTATCAATAACATCTTAACTGATTATATGGTATCCTAAAAGCATGATAGATTCCATAGGAATAGCATTAACGGGTTTGAATTCTGCAACTGCGCGGATAAACTCTAGCGCATCAAAAATAGCTAACTTAAATGAAAATTATGATAGTGATGCTCAATCCACAGCCAAGCCAAGCCCTATTGCCACACCCAGCGGAGCTATAGAAGCTCAAAACACAAACTTAGCCGAAGAAATAATTAACATGAAAATGGCAGAAATATCTTATAAAGCTAACCTCAATACTATAAAAGTTGCAGGCAGCATGTTTGATGAACTTCTAGGAGTTTTCGAAGATTAAAATTACCTTCCTAGGATATGACTACACGCTTGATATTGTCCAGCGCCTAATGGCTGATGGACATGAAATAATGCATATATTCACATTTCCATGTGATGGAATGTTCGCTTTTAATAACCAGCTCAAAGATTTTGCTGCGCATTTTCAAATCCCTGTCTCTGAACATGAAATCGAATCCCAAAATATCAGTGATCTTATTAAACAGGGATGTGAGCTATTTATTTGCGCGGGCTATCCTTATAAAATACCGCCCATAAATAATGAAAAAGCCTATGGAATAAATCTTCACCCCGCCTTATTACCACGCGGACGGGGCATTATGCCCTTACCATATGTCATTATGAACGACAACAAAGCAGCAGGATTTACAATTCATAAACTTGCCCCTAACTTTGATTCTGGCGACATATTATATCAAAAGGCGATAGATATAGATGAACATACGGATGTTGAAACATTATCCGCAAAGATAGCCATAAGATCCCCCGAAGCTGTGTCTATTGTTATTAAAGACATCAAAAATTACTGGAACAACGCCGCGCGCGCGCAAGATAATGATAAAGCATCATCATACCCATCACCTAATGAGGAAATACGCAGCTTAAATTGGAATGAAACAGCCAAAGAGCTTTGCCTTAAAGGACGTGGCTTTGGGCGTTTTGGCATGATCGGAGTAATTGAAAATGATATGGGCGTGCGCCAAAAACTTGCTGTATTTAATTTCAGCGTATGGGAAGAAAAACATAATCACAAAATAGGTATAATGCTACGCTCTTCATCAAGGGAAATAATAATAACAATAAAAGATGGTTATATCTGCCTAAAAGAATTTCAGGTTATTGAATAACTTATGATATATGTAACCGTATGACTAATAAAAATCAAAGCAATCGCTTTGCTACATATTTAATTACACTCTTATGCCTTTTATCAATATTTATGGGTGTAAATGCGCATGCTTTGGAAGTTAAAGATGTGCGCTTTGGCGAATACCCAAATAAAGTGCGCATGGTATTAGATCTTAATGAAACAACAGATTTCAGGGCATTTATATTATCATCACCTCCGCGCTTAGTCATTGATTTACCCGAATTTTTATGGAAAGCGGGAAGCCCGCAAAAGCCTAAAAGCTCCATGGTAACCGATATAAGGCAAGGGAAATTAACGCCACAAATATCAAGAATCGTATTTGATCTTAACCAACCAATATCCATTAATTCTGCATTTTTGCTACCTAAGCAAGGTGATAAAGAAAACAGGCTTGTTATTGATTACAGCGCCGCCGCATTAAAAAAATTCAATAATAATAAAGATAATATTCACGGCACATTGAAAATTAGCGAGTATAAAAAATTTAATGTTCCTGCTCCACCTAAAAATACCACGCGCCCAAACAATAAATCAAAGAAAAAACCTCTTATAATTATAGATCCGGGGCATGGGGGTGCAGACCCAGGCACGGTATCTCGCAACAAAATATATGAAAAAGATATTGTACTTTCATTGGCAAAAGAGATGAAAAAACAATTAATTGCATCTGGAAAATACCGTGTTCTTTTAACTCGTGAAACAGATATATTTATCCGCCTTAAAAATAGAGTTAAATTCGCACGAAAACATGGGGGTGATTTATTTATATCTCTTCATGTGAATTCAAATCATAAGCGACATGTGCGCGGAACATCCATCTATACCCTATCTAAAAAGGCATCCGACGCACAAACAGCGCGGCTTGCAGAAAAAGAAAATCAATCCGACATGATAGCAGGAATTGATTTTCATGTTGAAGATGAGCAAGTAGCCTTTATTTTAGGTGATTTTCTAATGAATGACACTATGAATCAATCAAAATTCCTTGCCAATACATTGGTCAGCAAAATAAAAGAACATGGTATATACATACTACAAAATACCCATAGATACGCAGGCTTTGCGGTTCTAAAAGCCCCCGATATACCTTCAGTGCTTGTTGAAACAGGGTTTATATCTAACAAGAATGATCTAAGGTTATTAAAAAGCAGCAAGCATAAAAGAAGAATGGCAAAATCTATAATAGCAGGGATAGATGCTTACTTTAACAATGTTTATAAAAATGAACAAAACTAAAAACTGTTGCAATTTTGCACTTAGGCTACAAACTATTGATAAAAAAGTTAAAAATAGCTTGAAAAATAACTACTATAGTATAATAAATAGTGTATTAAGGTTAAATAAATATAATTTAAGGAATTAATATGAAAAAAACATTTGCAACAATTTTATTAGCAGGATCAACGCTTGCATTAGCAGCTTGTGATACAACAGCAACTGGCAATATGGACACACAACCTCCATATGGGCTTGAGCGCACAGCATCAGTAAAAAAAGCTCCTGTAGTAGCTCCTGCTGTTACCGCAACGCCAACACGCACAGCACCAGCAGAGCGCGTTTTCCAAAGAGCCCAAACAAAATAAGCTCCTTGCTATCAGATAAAAATTAAAAAAGACTGTCCTTGTGGCGGTCTTTTTATTATATAATATTTATGAACATATATAATGGATAAAATATGAAAATATATCTTACAATCTTAATATTTTTCCTATGCAATACCATAGGGTTTTTCACTGGATCATTTTTATATGCCATGGCGCAAATATATAAATTCATTGATATAGAAAAATCAGGCTTTAGCATAACAAGCATGCAATATGATATGGGAATTATACTTATGGTATGGCTTGCTTGCGCAATATTCAGTTTTGCCAGCTTTTTTCTATCCAAAAAATGGAAAATAGTCTTTCTATCTGCACCAATAATTGCACCATTTATAACCAGTATTGCGCTTTTAATAAACTACACATAAAGCGCCTTTATTTAATCAAAATATTTAGCAATGCGCACAGGATAGCCGCTGCGATCTAATACAGCCTTGCGAATACGCGGCCAATTCAGGCGATCGCTATACATTCCCGCTTTATCATTAATAAGTGCAATATCTTTATCACTAATCTTTTTATTCTTTATCTTGCCTTTTTCTTCCATGCTCATGGCTTGTTCCATTTCAGGATGAGCTTCCAAATATAGCTCACTGCCAATCCAAGCAACCTTTATAGGCTGGTTTATAACATTAACCTTTGTTCCTACCGGAACTTGCTCGAATAGCTTAATGATGCTTTCGGGATATAAACGTATGCAGCCGCTACTAACCCTGCGCCCAATTCCATATGGACGGGTTGTTCCATGCATAGCATATGTAGCCCAGCCAAAATATAGTGCATGAGTGCCAAGCGGATTATCCTCACCTGGTGGAACAACAGCAGGAAGAGTGGGGTCTTCTTCTCTCATACGTTTAGTTGGTCTCCATGTCGGTGCTTCTTTTTTACGCACAATCGTAGTAGTGCCAAGAGGAGTATCAAGTCCCTCGCGTCCAATTCCGAGCGGGTATGTAAATGGCGCTTCATCACCATTTAGAAAACCATAAACACGCATCTCTGGTAAGTTAATAACTAGCCCCTCACGCGGGGCATCGGGAAGCAAATGACGTTTTGGCAAAATAACCTCAGCCCGCGCGCCAGGAATCCATGGGTCAAGCGTAGGGTTAGCCGCCCTAATTTCAACAAAGCCAAGCCCATGTTTACGCGCAAGATGGATAAGTGTGTCCTCATACACGGCTGTATATGTTTCCATATCTCCAACATAATTTTTTTGATATTCCGCAAAAGATGGCGATGAAACGCACAAAGCAATAGCTGCGCCAAGCGCATAAATTTTAAATTTTGGAAAATATGATAACATTATGATGCCTTGCATAAATAAAATAAGAAACAGAGTTATACCCTCTATTTCATCAAAGCGTCAACTTCACTGCAAAGCCTTTCACAGATTTTATCAAAAACCCCTGACTTAGCAATGCGCCCTTTCCCCTGCTTAAACAGCTCAAACATAGTGGTTTTATGGCTTATTTTACGAATAATGAACTGCAAATAAGGCGCATGGTTTTCTGATTTATAATAAGTATAGACTGCCACACCCTCATCAAAGTCACATTCAACAGTGCGATAAGTTAAAGATTTATCCGATGCGGCCATGCAATATAGCTGATCTAATTTACGAAACTGCGCCTTAGTGAAGCCAGATGGCTGGAAAAATGCTGGATTGTTAATTACCTCGAACACCATATAATTATTATATCAAATTAAGTTAAATAAAGATAGAAAAACACTAGCCTAACTCACAAATATGATTATTATAGCTCCATTCATTCATAAATTATTATTAAGGTCATAATATGAGCAATGTTTTTGTTGAAGTAGATGAGGCAATGAAGCAAGAGCGGATGGAAACGCTATGGAAACGCTATGGCGGATTTTTCATAGGGTTTCTGGTTATTATCATCTTAGGAACGGCGGCTAATGCTGGATATAGCTCTTGGAACATTGCCAAAAATATTAAACAAACAAACTTATTATTAAGCATTACAGGCGATGATGCCTTAATATCAAAAGATTTGAATGGCGGGCTAAAAGATATAAATGAAATCCGCGTTGCCGGATCATTCGCATTAAAAAATGAAACAGAAAAAGCTCTAAGCCATTATAATATCATTGAAAATAATGACATTAAAAAACTAGCCTCATATATGAGCATAAATATTTCTCAAGACTTAAGCGCTGAAGATAAATTAGCAAAATTAGAAGCTATTTCATTGGATAATAATAATCCATTGCGCTATCACGCCGCACTTGACGGCGCTCTAATTGAAGCGAATGTGAACCACAATTATTCAAAAGCGCGATCTTATATTTCTGTGATTTTAAACAATAGCGACACCCCTAAAACTCTAAGACAAAAAGCTCAATCATTGGATATATTATATGCTCTTAAAGAAAAAACTGCCCCTGATAATAACACAACAACAAAATAAGATGAAAACTTTTAAAAATAGCAAGAAAAACAACATGATGAAAAACAAAACGATACCAATCGTATTATCAGTTTTACTACTAAATGCATGCTCTTCTGTTTCAGGAGTATTTGCTGATAAAAGCGAGCTCCCAACACTTGAGGGAGAGCGTATTTCTGTACTGGAATTACAAAAGAAACTCGCTCCAGATGATACGTCAAAAGAGGGTCAAAAAATCACATTGCCCCAAAGCTGGATAAATACTTCATGGCCTCAAGCTGGCGGCTACCCCAGCCATATAATGCAAAATCTAACACTTGATAACCCTGAGTTAAAACGTACATGGTCTGCTAGTATAGGATCGGGAAGCTCAAAAACTCTGCCATTAACCGCACAACCTATAATCATTAATGGCGCTATCTACACTTTAGACACTAAATCAAGACTTACCGCATTTAATGCCCAAACAGGCAAGCGGCTTTGGAAAGTAAATATAGAGAAAAAAGGCGAGGATAACACAGTAATTAGCGGCGGCATTTCATTTGCTAATAACACAATCTACGCAACCAATGGATATGATGAGATATTAGCGGTGTCCCCTGATAATGGCGAAATAAAATGGCGAAAAACCCTACCATCTCCGTCAAGAGCAGCTCCTACAGTGATTAACGGGCGCGTATTTATCTCCACAATAAATAGCCGCCTTGTAGCATTAAACGCAAAAGATGGTACTAGTCTTTGGGAATATTCTGGAATAAGTGAGATGGCGGGATTGCTCGGAGCGGCTAGCCCCGCTGCAAATAATGAAACAGTAGTGCCAGTATTCTCCTCTGGCGAAATCACAGCTCTGCGCGTTGAAAATGGCTCTGTCGCATGGTCTGATAATTTATCTAATGTCCGCAGTTATGGCGGAGGAATAGAGAGTATATCAGATATAAAAGCCATGCCTGCCCTTGGAAATGGCTTTGTTATAGCATTAAGCTTTGGCGGAAAACTTGTTGCAATTGATGAGCGCAGTGGCGCAAGAATATGGCAACGAGATATTGGCGGCTCACAAACCCCATATGTATCAGGCAACCATGTTTATGTTTTGTCATCAGAAAATCAGCTAATCGCCCTTAATCTATCTAATGGCTCTATTGTCTGGATTAAAGAGCTTGAACGCTTTGAGGATAAAAAAAATAGAGATGATCTAATTATATGGAGCGCACCAATCATGGCTTCGGGTGAGCTTATACTTGCTGGATCACATGGTTATTTAGCTAAAATAGATGCCGTGAATGGTAAAATAACCCAAATAATAAGAACAAAGAAAAATGTTCAAATTGCGCCAATAATTGCAAATGAGACATTATATCTTTTATCCGAAGATGGAACTTTAATAGCTTATAGGTAGGATCAGCAGTGTTAAAAGTAGCAATAGTAGGTCGCCCGAATGTTGGCAAATCCACCCTGTTTAATAAATTAGCGGGAAAGCATCTTGCAATAGTTGACGACACTCCGGGTGTAACGCGCGATTGGCGTGAGGCGGAGGGCGATTTATTTGGTCAATTAATGACTATAATAGACACGGCTGGACTAGAAGAAGCATTTGATGATTCTATCCAAGGGCGCATGCGCAAGCAAACCCAATCCGCACTTGATCTTGCCGATGTGATATTATTCGTAATAGATGGTCGCGAAGGCGTAACACCCGCTGATGAACACTTTGCCGCATTCTTGCGCTGCCAAGAAAAGCCAATAATTTTGGTTGTCAATAAATGTGAGAGCAACAAATCTCAAAGCGGTATTGGCGAATCTTACGCCCTAGGCTTTGGCGAGCCTGTTGTTGTATCGGCGGCTCACAGCATCGGATTTGATGAAATATATGACGCACTTTCACCCTATTTCCCCGAAGATGAAGAGGAGGAGGAAGGCGAGAACGCTGCTAAAGGCGAGTTTGACAATCTTGATGATATCGAAGGGTTAGAAGACTATATATTCACTCAAGAAGAAGACGATCCCGACAAACCCATTAAAATAGCAATAGTGGGTCGCCCCAATGTTGGTAAATCTACGCTGCTTAATGCAATTGTTGAAGAGCAGCGCGTAATGACAGGGCCTGAAGCAGGCATAACGCGCGACGCTATCGCTGTTGATTGGGAATATGAAGGGCGCAAATTCAAGCTTGTTGATACGGCAGGCTTGCGCCGAAGATCTCGCGTAACTGATAATATCGAAAAAATGTCTACTGAGGATTCTTTCAGAGCCATACGTCTTGCTCAAATTGTTATATTAGTCCTTGATGGCAATGAAGCCCTTGAAAAACAAGACTTACAAATAGCTCATCATGTAATTAAAGAAGGACGCGCCCTTGTTCTTGCTGTTAATAAATGGGATAGCGTGAAAAACAGATCAGATGTACTTGATGACATAAAGCACAAATTATCCACCTCTATGTCACAAACAAAAGACGTTGAATTTGCCACTATATCTGCAAAAAATGGTAAAAATATCGAAAAATTATTCTATAAAGCGCTAAAAACATATGAAATATGGAATAAGCGCATATCTACTGGCGGGTTAAATAGATGGCTAGCTCAGATGGAGAGCAAAAACCCCGCCCCTTTAGTATCAGGCAGACATAACCGCATCAAATACATAGCCCAGATAAAAACCCGCCCGCCGACATTTGCGATGTGGGTTTCAAAACCTAAAGAGCTACCCGATTCTTACAAAAGATATATAGTAAATGGTCTGCGCCGTGATTTTGGTATTCCAAGCGTCCCATTAAGATTGCTTACTCGCGCTAGTAAGAACCCATATGCTTGAAAAACAAAGATTATTCTTGCAAATACGTGTGAAATAATCTAAATCTAGCGTATTCATAAAAATTAAAGGTATGTCATGGAATATTTTATAGCTGTTGCAACTAATGTTATTATTGCAGGTTTAGTGCTTATCGTTGGCTGGACTATCGGTAAGTACGTTAACAAAACAATAAATGGTATAGAAAAACTAGATAACACCTTAAAAAGCTTCCTAGCTCCGTCGGCAAAATACGTTATATTTGCCCTATCCTTGCTTATAGTTTTGCAGCAATTCGGAGTGCAGACAACAAGCTTACTTGCTATTTTCGGCGCGGCTGGTCTTGCTATTGGCTTGGCATTACAAGGAACTTTAAGCAACGTATCGGCTGGCATGATGCTACTTATATTGCGCCCATTTAATGTTGGTGATTTCATATCTAGCGGCGGCACTACTGGAACGGTAAAAACAATCGGACTATTTGCAACAGAAATGGCAACGCCAGATAATATTTATATATTTGTTCCAAATAGCAATCTATGGAATACCGATATACAGAATTTCTCACGCAATGATACGCGCCGCCAAGATTTGGTATTCGGCATAAGCTATAATGACGATATAAACAAAGCCTTCAAAACTATTGAAAAAACAATATCTAAAGATGAGCGCATATCATCAGAAGAAGGAAAAGCACCACAAATAATGGTTACAAACCTTGGTGAGTCGTCTGTTGATATAACTTTGCGCATTTGGTCTGCTGGCTCTGATTTTGCGGCATTAAAAGTGGACACCATGAAAATCGTAAAAGAAGCATTGGATAAAGATGGAATTTCCATTCCATACCCAACGCGCACTATAGAGATGGTAGAGACTGCTAACGAAGTGTCAAAAACAAAAGCAGCCCCTAAGAAAAAAGCGGCTTAACATATATAATATAGAAGGTCATGATTTATGTGCGGAATTGTTGGAATTCATGCCTATTCACCCGTAAATCAAAGCCTATATGACGCACTTACCGTCTTACAACATCGCGGTCAGGATGCCGCTGGAATAGTAACCGAAAACCATGGCAAATTCTTTTTGCGTAAAGATAATGGCATGGTTCGTGATATCTTTAACCTTGAACATATGACGCATCTAAGGGGCAATATCGGAATTGCCCATGTTAGATATCCAACCGCAGGCAGCTCTAGCTCCGCTGAGTCTCAACCATTCTACGTAAATTCGCCCTATGGAATTGTTCTAGCTCATAATGGAAATCTTACCAACCAAGATGAGCTTACCGAAGAATTATTCAAATCTGACCTGCGCCATATAAACACAAATTCAGATTCAGAAGTATTGCTCAATGTTTTGGCACATGAGTTGGCTCAGCAAAAACAATTAAAACCCAAGCCAGAGCATATATTCGCAGCAATAGAAAAACTATATAGTCGTTGCTGCGGCGCATATGCTGTAGTTTCAATAATTTCTGGTTATGGCATGATTGGATTTAGAGACCCTAACGGTATTCGCCCGCTTATATATGGCAAGAAAACCAACAAAGAAAACGGCAAGTGCGAATATATGATAGCCTCCGAAAGTGTTGCCCTTGACGCCCTAGGATTTACAACCGTGCGCGATATCATGCCAGGTGAAGCCATATATATTGACCAAAATGGTAAATTTCATAGCAAAATATGTGATGGATCAAGGCAGCACGCCTCATGCATTTTTGAGCATGTGTATTTTGCACGCCCCGATTCTATTATTGACGGTAGCTCAGTTTATAAGGCTCGCGTTCGAATGGGTGAGTATCTCGCTCAAAAAATCAAACGCGAAATGTCTAACCTCGATATTGACGTTGTAATTCCTATACCTGAATCAAGTCGTCCTTGTGCGATGGAGCTTGCAAACACACTAAATATTAAATTCCGTGAAGGCTTTGTAAAAAACAGATATATAGGCAGAACTTTTATAATGCCTGAACAAGAGGAGCGCGAAAAATCTGTTAGGCAAAAGCTCAACCCTATTCCCCTTGAGTTTAAAGGAAAAAATGTTCTTCTGGTTGATGATTCAATAGTAAGAGGCACCACTTGTAAAAAAATCATTGAGATGGCTCGCGAAGCTGGAGCTAAAAAGGTATATTTCGCTAGCGCAGCCCCTCCTGTTCGCTTTCCCAATGTCTACGGAATTGACATGGCGGTAAATTCAGAACTTGTTGCCTATGATAAAACAAATGCGGAAATAGAAAATGAAATCGGCGCGGATCACCTAATCTATCAGGATTTAAATGACCTAATAAAAGCAGCAACCCCCAGCGATGAAAAAGAGGGTAGCCGTATATTTGACTGCTCTGTGTTTGATGGGAAATATATCACAGGTGATATTAATGATTTATATTTTAAAAAATTAGAAACCAAACGCAACAATAAATCCAAACAATCTAATGAAAATAACGGTAATTCTTGCAGTGTTGGCTTATACGGTAATGCTTGATAAAATGCTACTCATTATAATTTGGTGATTTGTCACTATTATGCTCAAATAGCTTATCCATATCTTTCCTAAATTCAGGTGAATAGCCATTCTTTTTAGAATCAACGCCCTTATCAGAATTACGTTTAAGCAAGTCCATATCTTCTAATTTTTTACGTGTTTCAGATATATCCTTAGCTTTTTCAACGCCCACTTTTACATCATCCGCCACTTGTTTTGGAATAAAACCATCAATAAATGACGAACTCATTTCTAAGTAAATTTGCGTTTTGCTATTCTTAAACCATTCGTCTTTTTGCTCATCTCCTGCAAGGTAAAAAAATGGCAGATACATCAATCCAAGCACAAAAACAGCCCTAACTAGCCCAAAAACTACACCTAAAGTGCGGTCCAAAGCTCCAAGCCCTAGATTTTTTGCAAATTCAGCAATAAAATGGCTAATAATTGATAAAATAATTACAAAAGAAATCAATATCGCGCCATAAGACAAAATATCAGCCAATAACGGATAAGATATAATGCCAAATAACTTTTCTGCATCAGGATCATCACTTGCCCCTATCCAGCCCTGCATAGAAGGAATAAGCAGCGGACTTAAGGCATATGAAGCGGCAATACCGCCAACAATTCCAAAAATAGTAAGTATCTCGCGAATAAATCCACGTAAAAATGCAATTAGAACAGACACCAACACAACAATAAGAACAAAAATATCAACTATCATAATTATTAGCTTCTTCTAGCTGTTTATGTTTTAGGTGCAAGAACCATAATCATTTGACGACCTTCGAACTTAGGGTGAAGCTCCACGCTTGAAATTTCTTCAAGCTCTTCTCTAATTTTAGTGAATATATCCCGCCCAATATCTTGGTGAGCCATTTCACGACCACGAAAACGCATAGTAACCTTAACCTTATTGCCCGCATCTAAAAACCGCTTAGCATTACGCATTTTTACATCATAATCATTTTTTTCTATGCGTGGGCTAAGCTTAACCTCTTTAACTGCAACAGTTTTTTGCTTCTTACGTGCTTCGCTAGCTTTTTTCTGCTGCTCATATTTATACTTACTATAATCAAGTATTTTACAAACTGGCGGCTCAGCATTCGGAGATAATTCAACTAAATCAAGACCTGCATTATCTGCCATTTCTTGCGCTTTTGATAATGCTACAACTCCGTGCATTTCGCCTTCTTCATCGACGAGCCTAACTTCTGGTGCAGTGATTGCGGAATTCATACGTGGCCCTGTATCTTTTCTGGGCATTGGTCTTTGTGGTCTAGAAATAGTAATCTCTCCTTAAATTTGTTATTACATCAATATTATTACTGAAATTAATTATAAAACCATTAATATGGCGGTTTTATAGCATCTGTCAACTCCGCAATCGCTTTATCTAGCGGATCAACTGATTGATTTTTAGAGCCAAGCCTACGAATAGCTACCGTTTGCTCTTCTGCCTCACGCGCTCCGACGACATATAGCACAGGAACTTTAGCTAGAGAATGCTCACGCACCTTATAGTTAATTTTCTCATTTCTGATATCAAGCTCCGCTCTCACGCCTGCATCAAGCAAAGCCTTATGAACCTCACGCGCATAATCATCAGCGGATGAAGTAATAGTAGCAACCACAACTTGCGTCGGCGCAAGCCACAGCGGAAGCTTACCAGCATAGCTTTCAATCATAACGCCTATAAATCGCTCTAACGTGCCTAATACAGCGCGATGCAGCATGACGGGGCGGTGCTTTGCGCCGTCCGCACCGATATAGCTAGCATCGAGTCGCTCTGGCAATACAAAATCAAGCTGAAGCGTGCCGCACTGCCAGCTTCTACCGATTGCATCACGGATATGATATTCTATCTTAGGGCCATAAAACGCGCCTTCATTTTCTGCTTCGGTGAATTCAAGCCCCGCCTCAATTAATGCTTGGCGTAAGCCGCCCTCAGCCTTATCCCAAACTTCATCAGAGCCAGCGCGCATTTCAGGGCGCAAAGCAAGCACGATTTTAACATCATTAAAACCTAAATCAGAATAAACAGTTTTCACCAAATCACAAAAAGCCACCGATTCGGAAGTTATTTGATCCTCACGGCAAAATATATGCGCGTCATCTTGCGTCATTTGACGAACCCGCATTAAGCCATGCAGCGCGCCATGCGGCTCATTACGGTGGCAACAACCAAATTCAGCAAGGCGCAACGGCAAGTCACGATAAGACTTAATCCCTTGATTAAACACCTGCACATGGGCAGGGCAGTTCATAGGTTTAAGCGCCATAAGCTTATCAAACGCCTTGTCACTTACAACAGGCGCATCATCATCAGTATTTGGGATTTCATCGGGAACAACGAACATATTTTCGCGATATTTCCCCCAATGCCCCGAAGCTTCCCACAATTTATTATCAATCAATTGCGGGGTTTTAATTTCCTTATAGCCAGATGAATTTAAACGACGGCGAATATATCCCTCTAGCTGGTTATAAATCACAAAGCCTTTTGGGTGCCAAAATACCGAGCCTTGAGCCTCGCTTTGAAAATGGTATAAATCCATTTCACTGCCAAGCTTGCGGTGATCGCGCTTTTCCGCTTCTTCTAATTGAAATAAATATGCTTTAAGCTCTTTCTCATCGCGCCAAGCCGTGCCATAAATCCGTGTCAGCATCGCATTTTTAGCATCGCCGCGCCAATAAGCTCCTGCAACTTTTAAGAGCTTAAACCCCCCGCCTATATGTCGAGTGCTAGGCACATGAGGCCCTTTGCATAAATCCAGCCAATCGCCTTGCTTGTAAACTGTAACATCCTCACCCTCGGGCAAGCCCTCAATAAGTTCAGCCTTATATATCTCGCCCTTATCTTTGAAATAAGTAATAGCATCTACGCGCGTCCAAATTTCGCGTTCAAATTTATTACCACGCTCAATAATTTTGCGCATTTCTCGCTCGATCTTCTCTATATCCGCAGTAGAAAACGGCTCTTTGCGCGCAAAATCATAGTAAAAGCCATTTTCAATAGATGGGCCTATGGTAACTTGAGTATTGGGAAATAAGCTCTGCACCGCTTGCGCCATAACATGCGCCGCGCTATGGCGGATAAGCTCTAACGCTTCCGCGTCTTTGCGAGTTATAATCTCAATTGAAACATCTTTATCAATAGACAGTGATAAATCACTAACCGCGCCATCAATTTTAATAGCCAGAGATATTTTAGCCAATGATTTTGATATGCTTTGCGCAATTTCCATGCCTGTAGTGCCACAAGCATAATCACGCTTAGACCCATCAGGCATAGTAATTTTAATCATATTTTTTGACATTGCTTAACTCTATTATTATTTGCACATGCATTTATAGATCACCCTAGAATTTCTGTAAACATAAGAATACAGAAAGCACAGCAGCTTAAGTTTATGTTAGGGGCTGTATTACTTATACATGAGCTGTAATTTGACAACGTAATAAGATAAATTTAGGTGTCAGCCTAAAAAATTACACTTGTTTCTTATTTGGCTATTATTTAACTACTAAACCAAACTTTTATCAAATTTTTCAGCGTCAGGCGATAAAATCATCTCATTATGAGCTTTGCCCGATGGTATCATGGGAAAGCAATTTTCCCTTTGATCAACGCAAACATCAACTATAGTTAAACGGTCAGTTGCTAGCATTTCTTCAATAATGCCATCAAGCTTATCAACTCTATCAACGCGCAATCCTACCCCTCCATAAGCTTCGGCAAGCTTAACAAAATCAGGAAGTGCCTCAGAGTGCGTTTCAGAATAACGCTCACCATGTAATAATTCTTGCCACTGGCGCACCATACCCATCCAGCCATTATTCAGGATAAATATTTTAACTGGCAAATTATATTGAATAGCAGTGCCAAGCTCTTGAATATTCATCTGAATAGAGGCTTCTCCTGCCACGCATATTGTCAAAGAATCAGGGTGAGCCATTTGCACGCCAACCGCAGCAGGCAAGCCATAGCCCATAGTTCCAAGACCGCCCGAAGTCATAAATCTGTTAGGCTCTTCGAAATGTAATAATTGTGCCGCCCACATTTGGTGCTGACCAACTTCGGTTGTGATATAAGTCTCGCGCTTATCTTTGTTTGTGAAATACTGCAAACGCTCCAAAGCATATTGAGGCTTAATGATTTTATCATCTTTTTTATATGCCAAGCAATTAACCGCGCGCCATTCCTCAATGCGCTCCCACCATGACTTTAATGCTGTTTCATTGGGTTTATAGCCCTTTTTACGCCAAACTTGCAGCATAGCCTCAATGGTTTTTTTGGCATCGGCAACAATAGCAAGATCAATATTAACATTTTTATTTATGTTGCTTGCATCAATATCAACATGGATTTTTGTTGAATTAGGGGAGAATTTGGCTATATTTCCTGTTACACGGTCATCAAAGCGCGCGCCTATATTAATCATGACATCGCAATCATGCATCGCCCAATTAGCCTCAAACGTGCCATGCATTCCAAGCATGCCTAGCCACTGATCGTCACTTGCAGGATATGCTCCAAGCCCCATTAGCGTGCTTGTGATTGGAAATCCAGTCTCACGCACAAGCTCACGTAATAAAATGCTAGCCTCGCTGCCTGCATTTATAATACCGCCGCCAGTGTAAAATACTGGGCATTTAGCATTTGCCATTAGCTCAACAGCAGCCTCAATTGCCTCCATATTTGGCTCTGTCGTTGGATTATAATGAATATTCTCTAAAGCCTCGCTTTTGCCTACATAGTCGCCATTTGCAAATTGCACATCCTTTGGAATATCAATAAGTACAGGGCCAGGTCTGCCTGATCGCGCAACATGAAACGCCTCATGCATTATACTAGATAGCTCACTCACATCCTTAACCAAGAAATTATGTTTTGTGCATGGGCGAGTAATGCCAATGGTATCCGCCTCTTGAAACGCATCTGTGCCAATTAGAAATGTTGGCACTTGCCCTGATATACAAATAATGGGAATTGAATCGAGCAAAGCATCCGTTAAGCCCGTAACAGCGTTGGTTGCCCCTGGTCCTGATGTAACAAGCGCGCAGCCAATCTTACCAGTAGAGCGAGCATAGCCCTCCGCCGCATGCAAGGCAGCTTGCTCATGGCGAACAAGCACATGTTTAATTCTGTCTTGTTGATATAGAGCATCATAAATCGGCAGCACTGCCCCACCAGGGTAGCCAAAAATAGTGTCAACGCCTTGATCTACAAGTGATTGCAGCACCATTTCTGCACCATTCATCTCGCGAGCTTCATTATTTTGCGCTATTACTTCATCTTGTTTTTGTGATGTTTCCATTTTTTATCTCTTATTAATTTTTCTGTTTATTATTTAATGCTTTATATGAATTTAGTCCATAAAAAAACGCCCCGTTCTTTAAAAAGGGACGCTTGCATTTTGGAATTAATGTAAATTCTACGCGCGCAAGCCTCCATCGTCTACAAGGACGACAGGTGTTACGAGATTTAGAATGTAAAAAATATTATTCATGATTTATGTGTAACGCGCAAAGGGTTTTTATGCAAGAAATTTGTTGATGGTATAAAACTTACGAAAATATGGATGAGGTCTTCGAGAAAAAGGAATCCTCTTTAGAGGGGTTTTTTGTAACTGACACTCACCCTCGCCTTATCTAGTAACCTAGACCAAAGTTTGGTATGACCTTGGCTTGTGCTACCCACTACCTTATTTATAATATAGGTAACGGACACAGTGTTTGACTTAATTTTCTTGTAACCGCTTTAGTTACTAACCATAATAACTACCATATTATTATGCACGAATTACGGTAATCTATAAAGTTGGTCATAAATGATCCTCCTTATATAATATTGATACCATCATATATTGTTTCTTATGCTTTACAATCGGTTTTAAGATTTAAAATCTGATTTTTAAACCAAGTAACTTGTTGTTTGGCATATTGCCTTGTGCGGGCTTGGGATTGAGTAATGGCATCCTCTTTGCTGATTTCTCCCTTAATATATGACAATAGCGGGCGGTATCCCAAAGCCTTAACAAGCGCAACATTACCCCTAACTTCACCACTTTCAATGCGTTTATTAAATTGCTCAATTTCATCTAAAATGCCGTTATCCATCATCCATAAAAACCGATCATTGCAGCGTTGATGCTGCAAGCTGCGCTCTTGAATTATGATCTCTATATCAAATTCCCAATTATCAGGTGGGGCGAGCAATGGCAGCTTTTGCCACTCGGACAGGCTCTTGCCCGTGGCTTCCAATACTTCCCAAGCCCTTACTAGCCGCGCGGTATGAAAAGGGTGGAAACGCTCGCCCATTATAGGATCATGCTTTGCCAGAATCTCATGAAAAGCGGGGTTGCCTAGCTCTTCCTGCTTTTCAACGGCGGCATCACGAATTTCTTGTGGGATATCGGGCATAGGTGACAAACCATGAGTTAGAGCTTTAATATAAAGCCCCGTCCCGCCAACAATAATTGGGGGCTTGCCACGCTTTAGCAGGTCATGAATAATTGGCTCAACAATCTCACGCCAAGTGCCAGCAGAACAAGTATCATTCGGATGTAGGTGGCTGTAAAGCAAATGCTCCGCTTGCTTCAAATCCTCTTTTGGGGGCTGCGCGGTTAGAGTTTGCAGCCCATCATATATTTGCATGGAATCACAATTTATTATAACCCCGCCTATTTCTTGCGCTAATTCAATGGCACGCGCGGATTTGCCACTCGCCGTAGGGCCTGCAATTATGTGGATTATGTGCTTGGATTTCATAGCGCAATCTAATCCTTGCGAAGCCTTAGGGCGACGAAGCGATTATTGCCATTGGAATTTATAAGTAGCAGCACAGATTTGCGCCCGTTCTTTTCGGCTTTTTCAATTATATCTATTATTTCTTGCGGTTTTGATACGGGTTGTTGGTTTATCTCGATTATTATATCACCATAGGATAGCCCCTTGTTTTCCGCCTCTGACATTGGCGCTATCTCATTAATAAGCACGCCTGTTATGTCGTTTGCAATATTATGTTCGCGTCGCAAATCATCATCAAGCTCTATCAATGTTAAACCAAGCGACACTATCTCAACATTATTTCCCGTTGATTTAGGAGAGCTAGCCAGTAAGCCATCTTCCTCGGCCTTTTCCAGTTCACCAATTATAACATCAGTGGTATGGATTTTACTATCGCGCCAATATTTAAGCTCAACTTTTGCGCCAATATCATTTTCAGCAACAATGCGGGGCAGGTGCTTCATTTCTTTAATTTGGCGTTCGTTAATCTCTAAAATTATATCACCAGCTTGAAGCCCCGCTGCAATTGCAGGGCCATCTTTATTTACGCTTGCAACTAATGCGCCGCGCGGCTTTTCCAGCCCTAAGCTTTCTGCTATCTCATTATTGACTTTTTGAATGCGAACGCCAAGCCAGCCGCGTTTTGTACGCCCATACTTAATGATTTGCGTAATAACGGGCTTAGCCAAGGCGGAGGGTATAGCAAAGCCTATCCCGACTGATCCGCCTGTTGGGCTAAAAATTGCTGTGTTAATTCCTATAACTTTTCCGCTCATATCAAATAGCGGCCCGCCTGAATTCCCGCGATTGATTGATGCATCGGTTTGCAAATAATCATCATAAGGACCTGAATTAATATCACGCGCGCGCGCAGACAATATTCCCGCCGTTACTGATCCGCCAAGCCCAAAAGGATTGCCAATAGCAAGTATCCAATCACCCACGCGGAGCTTGTCACTGTCTCCAAATGAAATATCGGTTAAATCCAGCCCTTTTGTCTCTATTTTCAAAACGGCTATATCTATTTTTTCATCTGTTCCGATTATTTCTGCGTCAATAGTTACATCATTGAATAATATTACCTGCACATTTTCAGCGTCGCGGATAACATGATTATTTGTAATTACATATCCTTTTTCAGCGTCAATGATAAAGCCTGAGCCAAGGGATGTTGTGGGAGTTCTTGGCGCGCCGCCGCCCCTGCGATCCATAAACTCTTCGAAAAAGTCTTCGAATGGAGAGCCTTCGGGGAATTGTGGCAATTCAGGAAAATCTTGTGGAATCACCATTTTTTGAGTAGATGAAATATTCACAACTGCGCTTGATAGATTTTCGGCAAGCTCAGCAAAGCTTGCAGGTATCATGGTTATATTAGGGGATAATTCTTTCGCTAAGACATCGTGGCTATAGGGGAATACACAAAACAGGTAAAATACAAAAACAAGTTTTTTGGCAATCATTTTCCCTAGCCTATTATTTATAATTACTTACCTATGAAATGCTTGAAAAACTCGCTATCAGGAGAGAGTATCAAACGTGTTTCAGCGTTAGCCATTGTCTTTTTATATGCTTCTAATGAGCGAATGAACGAGTAGAATTCCTTATCAACATTAAATGCATCGGCATAGATTTTAATAGCCAGCTCATCGCCTTCACCTTTTATTATTTGAGAATCACGCTCAGCATTTGCCAAGATAATGGTTTTCTCTTTTTCCGCAGTTGAACGAATTTCTAACGCCCTTTCACTACCTTTTGAGCGGCGTTCTGTCGCACGCTCATTAAGCTCTGAATTCATTTGTTTAACAGTAGATGTGCGCAATTCATTAGTTAAATCAGCACGAACAATACGAACATCAACAATTTCAATGCCTAATTTATCTTTTTGAATTTTTCCATTAACGCGAGATTGTATATCCGCCATAACAGATGTACGCGCATCAGATAAAAGCTCAACCAATGTCGTTTCGCCCAATACCGCGCGAGTAGAGCCGTTTAATATGCTTTCAATTCGTGAATTAGCATTCGAAATAGTCCGCAATGTTTTCATAAATTGCAAAGGGTCAACAATTTTATAGCGCGCAAAAGTATCAACGATAATTGGCTCACCACTAACATTTTCAATGCTTACTCTTTTGTCTGAATTTGCAGCTTTATCTATTGCGGCTTGCTCTTTTTTAGCCTTGTCTTTCTCCACATATTCACTAGAGATAACAACCTGCTCTGGTCTTGGGTCAATAGAAAGAACTCGGCGATCAAAATAACGTACATTTTGCACAAAAGGAGTTTTGAGGTGAATACCTGGTCCTCTTGGCTCACCTTTTGGTTGACCAAGTTGAAGGACTATTGCTTGCTCTTTCTCATCAACGATAAAAAAGCTTTGCGAGCCAATTAAAAGAGCTCCCGCCAAAATAATAAAGAAAGAAAGTAGTTTGATATTCATAGTATTTATTCCTTTATCTTTTTAGCTCGTTTAGTGGAAGATACGGCACAACGCCAGATCCACCAGCTTTGCTATCTATGATGATTTTCTCTGCGTTACCTAAAACTTCTTCCATTGTCTCAATATAAAGCCGTTCTTTTGTGACATCCTTGCCTTTTAGATATGCTCTATATATAGATTTGAAACGCTCAGCGTCACCAGTTGATTTTGCTATTTGTGATTGCTTATAAGCCTTGGCTTCTTGCTCTATCTTAGTTGCTTGCCCGCGCGCTACTGGAAGTATCTCCTCGCGGTAAGCCCGTGCAATGTTCTCGGTATTTTCAGCGTCCTGATTTGCAGATTGAACATCTTGGAATGCACGCTGCACATCTGGATGAACTTCCGCTTTTTGAATAATAACCTGTTTAATATTAACGCCAGAATTATATTCATCAAGGTTAGCTTGAATTATTTCCTTAACCTTAGCCTCAACTACAACGCGTCCTGTTGTTATAATTGTAAACATTTCTGTTTGACCAACAACTTCGCGAATTGCACTTTCAGATACCTTTTTAATGGTATTTTCTTGATCTTTAATTTGGAACAAGAAATCTTCCGCAGATTTAATATCCCACTGAATAGTCATATGAAGATCAACTATATTTTTATCCGCAGTAAGCATAAGGCTTTCACCCTGAACCCCTGTTTTGGATGCAAGCAGACCGCCACGCCTTGATGGAATATTTTCCGTATATCCTATACTCATGGAGCGTTGCTGATTTACATTTACCTTTGTGATTTTTTCAATCGGAGCAGGTAAATGATAGCCCAAGCCTTCATCTGTTTGAGTGCGTGACCACGCGCCAAAGCGTTGAATAACACCGTATTCACCGGGGTTTATAATGTGAAAGCCACTAGCTAGCCATAATGTAATCATAGCAAGTATTAGCAAAATCACAGCCACGCCACCATTCATATTGTTTGGCAGAACCTCGCGCAAACCTTCTTGAGCGTTCTTTATAAGATCATCTAGGTCTTGTGGCTCATTCCCACGACCACCATTACCCCCTGAAGGAGGAGTTCCCCAAGGGTTGCTCTTGTTTTTATCAGAGCTGTTATTACTGCCCCATGGATTTTTATTTTTGCGACCTTTATCATCGTCTTTAGACATATCTATAATTTCCTATTGACCTTTGGTAAGCGGTTACAATATCTATTCTATTATCAAAAGCAAGTCTTTCCACATCAAAAAGGTAAAATAATGAGTAAAAATCTTAAAAATGATATTTTACAAATATTAACTAGGATAATGGACTCTAGCAAAGCAACTATTTCATCGCTTAGTGTTAATGATGGTAATGTCATTTTAATAATTGACATTGGCTCAAATAATGGTTCAAAAATGGAAAAAATGCGCCTGAAGATGGAGCGCAAAATCATTGCATTATCAGGGGTTAATAAGGCATCTGTGGTTTTGACAGCAGAAAAAAGCGGTTCACCCAAGGTTCAAAATGCAGAGATTCAGGAAAAAATAGAGCTTCCATCTAGGCATATAATACTTATTGCTTCGGGTAAAGGCGGCGTTGGCAAGTCTACGATTGCAGCTAATTTAGCTGTAGCTTTATCTAAAGATTTTAAGGTTGGTTTGCTTGATGCAGATATTTATGGGCCGTCTCAGCCATTAATGATGGATGCGCAGGATTATAATCCCGAATTAAGCCCTGATAAAAAACTTATACCACTGGAAAAATATGGCATAAAGATAATGTCCATTGGCTTTATGGTAGATAAATCAAAGGCTTTGATTTGGCGCGGGGCTATGGTGCAAAAAGCTTTATATCAGATGATTCGCGATGTTGAATGGGCAAGCAAAGATAAGCCATTGGATTATCTGATTATTGATATGCCGCCTGGTACTGGTGATGTGCAATTAACATTAGCGCAGAAATTAAATATTAGCGGCGCGGTGATTGTCTCAACCCCTCAAGATATTGCACTTATTGATGCGCGCCGTGCAGTGGATATGTTTAACAAGGTAAATGTACGAGTGCTTGGCTTGATTGAAAATATGAGTACTTATATTTGCTCGAATTGCGGACATGAAGAGCATATATTTGATCATGGCGGAGCAAGATCAGAGGCAAAAGCCCTTGGAATTCCATTTCTTGGGGAAATTCCACTATCTAAAGATATAAGAGAATGTTCTGATAGCGGTAGCCCTATTGCTATGCAGAACAATATTTTCAAAGATATATCAGATAATGTTATTTCCGCTCTAAAGTTATAAAGCTGTAAGGTGGCTCATGGCTTAAATGATCTGTACGTTCAATTTCTGTCCACTCATCCTCGTTAAATTCAGGAAAAAAGGCATCGCCTTCTACATTTTTATGAACTTTGGTAATATAGAGCTTATCTGCATATTGAATGCTTTGGGTATATATTTCTGCTCCGCCAATAATGAATATTTCATCGCTAGCCACTGATTTTCCATGGTTTATTGCATCGCTTATATTGGTGAATATAGAAATATTATGCTCATTTTTAAAACCAGAGCGACTTATTACTATGTTGCGGCGCTGTGGTAATGGTTTTTTTAAATACCCCAAAATTGAGTCAAAGGTTTTACGCCCCATAATTACAGGATGCCCTGTTGTTAGAGCTTTAAAATGTTTTAAATCATCAGATATATGCCACGGCATTTTATTATCTTTGCCGATACATTTGTTTTGCGCCATTGCAACAATTAGTGAAGTCTTTACAGCCATTTAAACAGCTACCTTGCCTTTAATATGTGGATGTGATTCGTAGCCCACAAGCTTGAAATCCTCATATTTAAAGTCAAATATATTTTTTATATCTGGATTTATCTGCATTTCAGGGAGTTTATAAGGCGTGCGCGATAATTGCAGCTCCGTTTGTTCAATATGGTTGGAATATAGATGAGCATCACCAAGAGTATGTATAAACTCGCCAAGCTCAAGCTCACAAACTTGCGCCACCATCATAGTAAGCAAGGCGTATGAGGCAATATTAAACGGCACGCCAAGGAATATATCTGCGCTGCGCTGGTATAGCTGGCAAGATAATTTGCCGTTAGCTACATAAAACTGGAAAAAGCAATGGCAAGGCGGCAATGCCATTTTCTCAATCTCACCAACATTCCAAGAGCAGACAATCATTCTGCGATCATCGGGGTTGGTTTTTATGCGCTCTATCACATTTGTGATTTGATCAATTTTAGAGCCATCAGACGCGCCCCAGCTCCGCCATTGCTGACCGTAAACAGGCCCTAAATTGCCGTCCTCATCTGCCCAAGCGTCCCATATTTTAACGCCGTTTTCAGACAAATATTTAATATTCGTATCACCCTGCAAAAACCAGAGAAGTTCATGAATAATGGATTTCAAATGGCATTTTTTAGTTGTTACAAGAGGAAAGCCTTGCGCCAAATCAAAGCGCATCTGATAACCAAAAACCGAGCGCGTCCCAGTGCCTGTGCGGTCTTCCTTTATCGCCCCATTGTCCAGAACATGGCGCATTAGATCAAGATATTGCTGCATTTATTATTCTTTCTTAATGATTCTTTTGCTTATTATAAGTAATATAAGTATTTGATGAGAGCATAAAAGCTTGCAAAGCTATATTTATTCATGATAGTTTAGCTTTTGATGTATTATGTATAAGAGTAAAGGGTTTTGAAATGTCGAAGACTATAAAAGGCAAAATAGGCGCAGATGCGGTTTTAACGCTTACATTTTCAGTTAATGCGAATGAAGTCCTAGCGCCCGATATTGATCGTTTGGATAAAACTATATCCAAAGGTAGCAAAGAAAAAAACTTTTCTATAGGTGATACAGAATCTGGCAGAGTTGAAGTCAAAAAGAAATTTGGTGGATCATGGGGGGCTAAAGGCGTTGACGGCGAAATTGAAGGGCAAAATTTTATATTCAATAAAGTTAGTGGCAAAACCCTTGAAATAGATGAGGTGGCGCACGAGATGGCTAGGATGTTAGCATTTCTAACCGCTGATGTTGATGATATAGCATCAAGGGTTGAGCGAAAATATGGCATTGATATAGATAAGGATGAGCTTGCCGAGCTTATTTCTGCCAATATAGAGATGAGTGGATTTGAACGTGAATTCGCCCCCCAATAATCCAGATTAAACGATTTCTCTTGGAATTCTTAATATTTTAGATGTATAATGGTTTTGCTGGCTTGTTCAGCTATGACATTACACGTTTATACGGAATAAACGTTGCGGACCCGGGGGCGGTACCCGGCGACTCCACCATCTAAGATTTACTTGGCTAAAATTTAGCTAAGTTTTTTAGATTTTAGGTGATGGGGTCGAAATAGGATCGACGCGCGCAATAAAGGTATTTTAACGATGTCCGGCATAGTATCCGCCGTTATCGGGCTAATTTTATAAATGCAAACGATAATAACGTTGCGTTCGTAGCCGCTAATGACAACTCTGTTGTTGCTAGTGAAGGTCGTAAAGCTGCTTAATTGAGCAGCCTAGACGCTACATTTTCAATTCCTAATGAATTAACGTTCGTTGGGTGGGGTTTGAGCCGAACCTCGCAACAGAATCGGCTCACTTTTTCTCTCCCTCACAACAAAAAAACATATTCAATATTTTAAATGAGGGGTATTTGGTTTAATTTCGTAGAAATAACGAATCAGAATTTTTTAAGGAGGCTCAAGCCGTGAATATTATAAAAAATACCATTTATTTAACTGTTTCAACATTTGCAATTATAGGCTTCGTGTCTCCAACTTTTGCGCAATATGGAGCAAGCGATAATCATAAACAGCATGGTGAAATGGCATCTGAAGAAATGCCTGTAATGGATAAAAGCGTCTCTCATGATGATGCTCATGCTTCTATGCTTGATCTTAAATATTTAAAACATGCGGAAAGCAAATATATTTGCATGGTTAACAATAAGCTTTTTGATAAGGTGCAAATCCCAACAGAAGTTAACGGCAAAATCTATTATGGTTGCTGTTCAATGTGCAAGGATAAGCTAGAAAAAAGCCAAGAACTTAGGCAGGCTGTAGACCCTATCAGCGGCAAAGTTGTTGACAAGGCAAGTGCGGTAATTGGCACTGGCCCAGATCGTACAGCTTACTATTTTGAAAATGAAGAAAATATGAAGAAATTTGATGATATTCAATCATCTAAAGATTAGAAAGAGAAGAAGGCTCATGAAAAAGAAAAATTTAGCAGTTTATACAGCTATATCAGCGGCTATATTAGGGCTATCAGCAAATGGAGCGTTAGCACACATGGAGCCTAAGAAAAACAGCAATATGGAGAAATGCTATGGAGTAGTTAAAGCAGGCAAGAATGACTGCACTTCTAAAGTTAATAAGCATGTTTGCGCAGGGCAAGCAAAAACCGATTCTGATGCTCATGAGTGGATAAAGCTTCCAAACGGACTTTGCAATAAATTAGTTGGCGGCTCTTTGATTGAAGGTGGCAATCCTGAAAGTGATGAGGGCTAATCTTAGGTTTGATGATGCTATTGATCTTTTTATTTTTATCAAACAAAATTTAAAAATGAAAGATAGTAAGAATGTTAAAAATTACAACTGTATAAAGTTATGAAATAATCGTAACAGCTCTTGATTTACCCCCCTAATATTTGCGACATATAGATATGACTGATGAAGATGATATATTACGCTATGACAAAATGGTCGAAAACGCCCTTAGAAGTGTTGTTCGAACTGCCATTGAAGAGGTTATAGAAAACGATGATGGCTCTGGCGGGATGCTTGGCGATCACCACTTCTATATTACGTTCCTTACTGATTATACAGGTGTTAAAATCCCTGATTATTTGCGTGACCGTTACCCTGGTGAGATGACTATTGTTTTGCAATATCAGTTTTCTGATTTATATGTGGATGATGAGCGTATGCAAGTGACATTATCATTTAATGATGTGCCAGAAAAATTGGTTGTTCCTTTGGCGGCTATTAGTATTTTCGCCGATCCATCTGTTAATTTTGCATTGCAATTCCAGCCACTAAACGAGGCTATGGATGAAGAAGATGCTATCTTGCAAGAACTACCTGATGGTGATGATGAGCCTGACCCTAATGGAACAGGAGGCGGCGGTTCTAGTGATAAAATGGGCGAAGTTATATCCCTTGACCACTTCCGTAAAAAATAGCAATTGCTATGAGTGATTGGACTCCTGAAACATCTTTAAGGAAAGATCCTCTTAGGGTTTTGCTTAAGCGCGGCGAGTTTATAGATATATCGCGCGCGGGGCGTGTTGTTCCTTACAAAATTTATTATCCCGTAGATCACGGCATTGAAAAAATTCCAGTTATTATATGGAGTCATGGATTTGGCGGCAATCGTGATGGAGCGTCATTTTTATCACGCTTTTTTGCAGGTCAGGGATATATCATAATTCACATTACTCATGCAGGAACTGATAGCTCACTATGGGAGGGTAAAGGCGGTCATGCTTGGGATGTGTTGCAAAAAGCGACAATATCGCGGGATGATACATTAAACCGTATGTATGATATTCCTTTTGCGCTAGATCAGCTTCCGCACTGGGCGTTAGAAAATCCTGAAATTGGCGAGCATATGGATTTAGGGCGTATTTGCATGTCGGGTCATTCCTTTGGCGCGATGACAACGCAGGCTATGGCTGGTATGAAAATTCCCGATCATAAAAATAATTTGATGAATTTACGTGAAAAGCGCATAAAATGTGGCATTCTTTATAGCCCTGTACCGATAGACCACTTAACTGATGCGCCTGCGGCAGATATTTATGGCTCTATTGATATTCCATTATTTCATATGACAGGCACGGATGATGCCTCGCCTTTGGACGGTTACGGCTATGAACATCGCCTTGTTATTTATGAGCATTCAAATCATCCTGAAAAATATTTGCAGGTTTTAGGGGGCGGCGATCATATGGTATATAACGGTACGCGCGGCAAGCTTGCTAATAATCCTAAGCGAGAGGAACATGAGGAGGCTATAAAAATTGCTGCCTTTGCATTCATTGATGCTTATTTGAAGGGAAATGATGCGGCTAAATTTTGGCTTAATAAGGAATATAAACCATGAAAAATGCTATAGAAATTAGAGACCTTAAAAAGACATATAAGAAAAGCAAGCGCAGCCCTGCAAAAGTTGCACTTAAGGGCGTTGATCTTGATATTCCGCGCGGCTCTATATTTGGATTGCTAGGACCTAATGGAGCGGGGAAGTCTACTATTATCAATATAATGGCGGGGCTTACGGTGAAAAGCTCTGGCACTGTTAATATTAATGGCTATGACATAGATGTGAATGAGCGCAATGCTAAAGCTTCTATTGGGGTTGTGCCGCAAGAAATTAATTATGATCCGTATTTTACGCCGCTTGAGTCGCTAGAGCTTCAAGCTGGGCTTTATGGAGTGCCTAAATGCGAGCGCAGGTCAAAAGAAATTTTGGAGATGGTGGGGCTAAGTGATCAGATGAATGCTTATGCGCGTTCTCTTTCGGGCGGTATGAAGCGTAGGCTTTTGATGGCTAAGGCTATGGTGCATAATCCGCCTATTCTTGTTTTGGATGAGCCAACGGCGGGCGTGGATATAGAGCTTCGCCGTCAGCTTTGGGATAATGTAAAGCTGTTAAATGAACAGGGCGTTACTATTTTGCTAACCACTCATTATCTTGAGGAAGCGCAAGAGCTTTGCGAACGTATCGCAATTATTAACCATGGCGCTGTTATTGTGTGCGAGGATAAGGATAAATTGATAGGGCGTTTGGATAGTAAAGAGATTATATTCAAGCTTGACCGTGATATTGCTTCGCCAATAGAGACATTGTCGTATAATGTCATTGATAAGCGCAGCATATCTGTTAGTTACAGTCCTAATGAGCAAAATGCTGGTGATATTATTGGGGTGGTGCAAGATGCTGGATACAGAATAATTGATATAACAACCAAGCAAAGTGATTTAGAAGATATTTTTCTTCAAATGACGGGTAAATAATTATATAAGATATTGTAGTTTGTTTATATGCGCTCGTAGCTCAGGGGATAGAGCATTGGTTTCCGAAGCCAAGGGTCACAGGTTCAAATCCTGTCGGGCGCACCAGCTATTGTAATATTATTCATATTACATGATTATACGTATAATATAGGCACTGTTAGCTAATTATTAGATTTAAGTTAATTTTAATCATAGCCAGCGCAATAAAAGCCATAAACGTTGAAGCCTTCAACCACATGTCCCTCTGCCGTTATCGCAAGATGAAGCTTTATCGTAATGCTAGGCACGTTCATGCCCTTGCTTTGCTGCCCCCTTTTAGCCCGCCACCCAACGCCCGTTCTTAAAACATACATTGCGGCACAAAATACCTGATAATTTCTCCATAAAAGAAGTGTAGCGTGAAACTTAATAATTAGCTAACAGTGTCTAGTTATTTTTATACAATAAATCATTATTTCATGCGTTTTTTTCTTGTGATTTTTTACGATAGGTATATAGCTTTGCGTAATTTTATTACAATAAGCACTGTGTGTAGCAATGCGATTGGAGCTTGGCAATGGAAATAGATTTATATGACCTTTTAAAAGGTGATCAAGTTCTCATTATTTTTGCGGTAATTAGTCTTGGGTATTTGCTTGGTAAAATAAACATATTTGGTTTTCATATAGGGAATGTTACAGGCGTTCTTATCGCTGGGCTATTATTTGGATCTCTAGGCTTTACTAGCTCACCCGAGATAGCAACATTCGGATTTACTATATTTATATTTTGTGTGGGGCTTCAGGCTGGGCCAAGTTTTTTTGCTGCTTTTGCTGCAAATGGCGGGCGTTACCTAATATTATCTATAATAGTTGCAACTAGCGCTATATTAATGTGTTGGTTATTTTCAAGCTTATTTCTTATGGATAGTGGCTTTGCTGTTGGTATGCTTGCGGGCGGTTTGACAAGTACGCCCATGCTTGTCGGCGCGCAAGATGCAATTAGCGGCGGTCTTGCATCTCTTCCAGAGGGAATGTCTGTGGATGATGCCCTTAAAAATATCAGCGTTGCTTATTCGCTTACCTATTTATTTGGTATTGCTGGCGTGATGCTGACGATTAAATATATCCCTGTTTTATTTAGAATTGACCTTGCTTATGAAGCGCAAAAGATAGCTCCAGCGCGTGCAAGTGTTAAAGTTTTGAATGAAAACAACCTTCCTATGGTGCGTACATATAAAGTTGAAAGCAGTAAAATGGTTGGGAAAAGCATTAACCAAATTCAATGCGCTACCAAGCAATATTTTACAGTTCTAGGACTTCGCCGTAATGGAAACATTATTGATCATGATGTAAATACTATCATAGAGCCAAAGGATATTATTTCAGTAATTGCCTCGGTAGCGCAGCATTCTTTTGCAAAAAAGAAGGGGATAGAGGAGGTTTTTGATAAGGAGCTTTTGAATTTTAGAATTCGCACCAAAGAAATTATTGTCACTTCCCCTGATTATGTAGGAAAGAAAATATCTGATCTTGAGCTATCATCTGTTTATGGGTGCTATGCTATTGGTCTTACGCGCTCTGGAATTGATTTGCCGATTGATGCCAATACATTGCTTCATAAGGGCGATAAAATGGAGGTAATTGGCGAGAATGATCATATTACAGAAGTTAGTGAAAAGCTTGGTCGCATTGAAACAGAGATTGAAAAGACCGACCTTTTGACTATGTGCATTGGCGTAGCTCTTGGTTTGTTACTTGGCACAATGGTTTTAAAATTTGGAGATATATCAATTGGTTTGGGAAGCGCAGGCGGGCTTTTGATTATTGGTATTTTAATTGGATTTTTTAGATCAGTTCATCCTACATTTGGCGATTTTCCACGCGCTGCCCGTAATATTATGATGGATTTAGGAATAGTCTTATTCATGTCATCCATAGGATTAAATGCAGGTAGCAAGGTTATTGAGTCGCTAATGAGCGTTGGTCCATTATTATTTATTTGCGGAATATTTATTGCATCAGTTCCAGTTCTTGTTTCATTTTTGATAGGTCGCTATATTATGAAGATGAATGCTGCTATTTTGCTGGGAGCTATTACAGGAGCAATGACAAGCACGCCATCTTTGAATATTGTAACTGACGCTGCTAAAAGCCAAGTTCCAGCGCTAGGTTATGCGGGGAGTTACACTTTTTCAAATGTTATTTTAACATTTGTTGGTGCTATGCTGATTTTATTATAGTATCAAATATATATGAATATTATTTATCCATTTACATCAGCGCGAGTTAAGCGCGCGCGCATGCTTTCATATGCTATGGGTGATGAGTTCTTTGCTAGCGTAATTCATGATCTAAATGATTTTGGGCATGAGATAAAATTTTCTACATTTGGCGGGGCAGGGGCGTATGAGCCATTTGCCCTATCAACGGAAAAAATAGACACGCCTGAAAAACAGCAACAATTTGCCTCGGGTTTTTGGTCAATGTTCGAAGCGGGCAACATGAAAGCAAAATTGCGCTTTTCTGCTATTTTGGGCGCAGATGTTAATGCTCATTACTTTCTTCATGAAATTATGCATTTTTACCAAGATATGCACGGGCTTTATATGTTGCCATTACAAGAGGAGGGCGTGTTTCCAACGCTTCTTGACGCTAATAGCGATATTGTAGCAATTATGTTTTGCGAGGCATGGGCAGAAGTAGAAGCCATTAGAGCGTCATGGGCGCTGCGCAGAAATGGCGATGATAGCGGCTGGAAAGGCGCAATTAAATCTCCTGATTGGCGAGATCTAGCCCTATCATATGATATGGAGCTGCAATCAGGTATGGATGAGAAATGCGCGGCGGCAAGTATATTCAAAATGTGGTATGAGGGTGTGCATCGGCAGTTTTACGAGGCTCACGGCTTAAAAATTCATAATATAAATTTTGCTCGGTTTAAAGATGGCGCGCAAGGGGCAGGTAATCAGGAAATTACTCAAAATCTTCGTAAGCTAGAACTTCCAATGCTTATAGCTCGCCTGCCAAAGGGGGGCGTGCCAAGCTATTTTGCAAATATTGATTGGCGTGATGATATTTATAGCAGCATAAAATCACCAGATGTTAACGCTAGCATATCAAAGCTAGAAGAGCTTTACGGCGCGGCAGATAATCCTAATATTCAAGATATTAAATGCGGCTCTCCGCCATATATATGGAATCGTTTGCGCATGTCTGAGAAGGGTGCTTCTGAAATTAAGAAAATCCCGACTAGCTGATGGGTATTATATTTGTTTCCTGCGCCTTGTGATTAATACAAGTCCAGCTATAGAGCCAAACAGACTAAGCGCAAGAGCCAAATATATTCCCATAGATGCTTTATTGCCGCCAGTGTTACCTGTAACTTTATTAAGCAAGGCAACTTGTCTGCTAAGTTCTTTTAATGATTTATCTGTTTCTAATTGCGCAATTTTAAGCTCTCCTATTTCTGATTTCAGAGCAATATTTTCAGAGCGCAGCTCTTTGCTCGCCTCTATTAATGGTGATACAAGCCCTGCATAATCAACGGCTAAATACCCATCATCATTGGTTATAACAAGCTCAGGAAAAACTTTTTGAACATCTTGCGCAATTACACCAACCCTAAGTGATTGATCATTTTCCTTGTCTTTCCAATTATATTTTACACCTTTAAGTGATGCTATTTTATCTAAAGCATTGTCAATGATATTTATATTTTCTTTTAAGCGCTCATCGGAAGTACAGTTGGTGGCTCCCGATCCGTTTCCAAGAATACAGTCCGTTGCCCCCTCAACCCTTAAATTACCAATGATATGAAGAGCTTGTGTCGGAGCGGCCGTGCCAATACCGATATTACCAGATGATAAGTCCCCATAGATGGTATCACCAATGTTAAGGTGGTTAGAAGTAGTAGCAAGCGGTGTATCAGCATTATATCCTATAATAATATTGCCAGAGCCAGTTGTTACACT
>Ga0256839_1000502_pt1 | contig 50852 bp, 48 predicted proteins | sample 354166metaG_FD_185968 | JGI IMG/M metagenome (GOLD analysis project Ga0256839, IMG submission 185968) | Hydrothermal vent microbial communities from Mid Atlantic Ridge, Atlantic Ocean - 354-166 | ecosystem: Environmental > Aquatic > Marine > Hydrothermal vents | place: Atlantic Ocean: Mid... | reverse complement strand
AGCGACGATGCGGCTTACGCAACCACATTAAGCGCATTTTATCACTGAATGGAAAGGTGGTGCGTAGTGCATCAGCGATACCAATAATATGATCAATTCGGGTAAGTAATTCATCGGTTTTAGGAAAAGCCTTTTCGCCCAAACGAAAGCTATTTAAATGCCTATTTTTTGCTGCTTTATCTAAACCCAAAATAACTAAGGCTTGTTCGCTGGATAATTTCCAGCCGTCAAGGTATTGCATCACGCCTTTGGTTAATGCAAGCATGTCTTGTTTGCTGTAATCGTCGTAAGTTTTTAATGCCATTGTTTGTTTCCTTATTTCATTTCTTAGTGAGTGAATCTAAAGAAACCACATTAGATTTAATTTCTTGATCGGTGTATTGAGGGCGATCATTTAATTCAAACCCTGCTTCCTTCGCAATTTCTTGCTCACGTGCTGCAATCATCCCAAAGCACATTTTTATATCTTCTATGGTGGCATCAGTGAGTGGTGACTTTAGGGCTGAGCTTGACGGGGTAACATCTTTAACAACGCTTGATAAGGTTTTACGCATGGCAACTAATATGCGTTTTTCTACCGTAAAATGTTTGGATTGATCTGACATAAACAAAACCAGCAAATAATATAAAGTTGTAATTCTACTTGAGTTTTGAGTATGAATGTATATCCCTTAAGGTTTTCCTGTTTAGCCCTAAAAACTTATAGGGATAATTGCATGATAGTATTCAACTATTTATGATGTGACGACTTAAAACCTGAGAATCACTATGCGCCCTGCTTTACTTAATACCGTTTTAGACAAAGAATTTATTGGTGCTCAAAATGGCAGTCATACGCCAGTTATGCTTTGGGGGCCGCCTGGGGTTGGAAAATCTGACCTCATTAATCAGGTAGGAACGCGTCACGATGTGCACGTAATTGACATTCGGCTTTCACAAATGGAACCCAGTGATTTACGCGGCATTCCGTTTCGTGATGCGGAAAACGGCCATAAAGTTGAATGGGCGATTCCCTCAATGTTGCCAAACGCTGAAACTCATGGTCCGAAAGGGATTTTATTTTTAGATGAAATTACCTCTGCCGTACCGAGTGTTTCTGCAGCCGCCTACCAACTTATCCTCGACCGCCGTTTGGGTGATTATCGTGTGCCCGACGGTTGGGCTATCTTTGCTGCAGGTAACCGTCAAGGAGATCGGGGGGTCACTTATACCATGCCTTCCCCGCTAGCTAATCGTTTTTCACATTATGATGTGGATGTAAACTTAGATGACTGGGTAAGTTGGGCATATAACAACGACATAAGTGAAAAAATTATCGCTTTTCTTCGTTTTCGTCCCGATCTTTTGTTTGACTTTGACCCTGCGCATAACCCGGTGGCTTTCCCGTCTCCACGTTCTTGGCAGTTTGCGCATCAAGCTCTGATAAAATTTAGTCATACTCCGCAGGTACTACTGGGGGGGATCCAAGCTTGTGTTGGCCCTGCTGCAGGAATTGAATTGAAAGCATTTATAGATAGTATGGATCAAATGCCTGACTTAGATGCCATTTTACTTGGAGAAGATGTAAAAGCCCCCAAAGAAATTGATTTGCAATATGCGGTCGCCAGTGCCCTTGTCGGACGCGCGATTCGTGCCAAAAATGATGGCGCTAAAACGGGTGGTTCGGTTGATGATGCTAAAATCATATACGGCCATATTTTAAACTATGCGAAAAACTTTAGACAAAAAGAAATGGGGGTGATGTTAATTTCTGATATGTTGCGAGCGATTGGTGATGATCTGTTTAGTGTGCCAGAGTTTGCACACTGGGCAGGAAGTATTGGTGACATTATGCTTTATGATTAATTCCTTTGCATTAATAATACTCATTAAGACAGCAACATGAATCAACCTGATCCAGTCATTGAAAATAAACTCACTGCGGCACGTACTAAGCTCATATTAGATAAACCTTTTTTGGGTGCATTAGTCTTGCGCCTGCCATTACAGGAAGCAGACCCTGCATGGTGCCCTACTACCGGAACGGATGCGCGCAAGTTTTATTACAACCCTGAGTTTATTGATGCGCTTAAACCCGCAGAAACTCAGTTTATATTGGCACATGAAGCTTTGCATTGTGCGCTATCACACTTTGCGCGACGTGAACATCGGGTAAAGCATCGTTGGGACTTGGCCTGTGACTACGCTATAAATCCAATTCTTATTGAGGAAGGCTTAACCCCTCCTCCGGGTATTTTGGTGTTAAAGCAATACGACGGCATGAGTGCTGAAGAGATTTATCCCTTAATTGCTGATAACGATATGAGCGAAACACTCGATCAGCATTTGTACGATAAAGAAGATCAATTTGCAGAAGGGGGACAAGATAGTAGTGACAACCCGCTCGATAATGAAGACCAAGGTAATAAGCCGCCTGAGCCAGAAGAAAAGTCATCAAAAGATAATTCTGGCGGTGGCTCATCAGGTGAACAAGAGAAAGACCCGCTAGGTTCAGGCCAACAAGAATTTGATGAAAACGCGGGTGGCAGTGAAGCCCCTCCCCCCCCGTTAGATCAAGCCGAGGCGGAAGAGCTAAGTATTCAATGGCAACAACGTATGGCGGGGGCGGCGCAACAAGCGCAACAGGCAGGTAAGCTCAGTGGCGTAATGAAGCGCTTAGTTGATAAATTATTGCAACCAAATCTGCCGTGGCGAATGCTATTAGCCCGCTATATGACAGCGGTGGCACGTGATGATTACAGCTATACACGGCCTTCCACACGACGTGGAGACCCTGCAATATTCCCTACTTTAAAAAGTGCAGAAATTAACGTGCTGGTTGCACTTGATGTGAGTGGTTCTGTCAGTGATAAAGAGCTGCGAGAATGTTTATCAGAAATTAATGCCATTAAAGGTCAGATGCGTGCACGTATTACGCTAGTTCCCTGTGATTCCGAAATTATTGAAGGCTTCCCGCAGGTGTTCGAGCCTTGGGAGGAAGTGACACTGCCCGATACCTTGCTTGGTGGTGGTACTACGGATTTTCGCCCTGTGTTTAATTGGATCTCTCAACAAGATACTCCACCTAATACGATGGTTTATTTTACCGATGGTATGGGCCAATTTCCTCAGCAAGCTAACTTTCCCGTAATTTGGTTAATTAAGGGTAAAGCTCAGGTGCCTTGGGGGCAGCGTGTGCAGTTGAATTCATGAGTACGAACAAAATATACCTTTGATCTTAACATTAACCACACCTTTATAAGCAAAAGTTGATATAGTGACTTACGCGCCCCATAATTAAACGTACTTCAATATATTTAGAGTAGGATAACAACATGCCTTATTACGTTTTTAAAATTACCCAACCCACACCAATTGTTAAAAATCTTGAATTTCAAAAAGAATTTGAGGAGTTTAAAGAAGCAAAGCAGTTTTCACGTGACTTACGTGCAGAGCTTCCGCTTAACGGCGGAATTACCGTTAAAATGATGCATGCGGTTAACCAGTTACAAGCTGAAGAAGTTTTACTCGAGAAACGACCTGAAACAGTCACTATGGAATGGGAAAAGTAAACTAAGTTAACCCACATGGATGAACAAGAATACAAATCTGTTTATAAAGAGCTAAACCCTAACCGTTGCATTTTTGAAAAAGCAGTTACCAATCAGCGTTGTGATTGCGAGATGAAACGCCGCTTTGTTATTGCTAATAGAGAATGTATTGCTTGTGAATCTGAAGCTGCTTTAAGAAACTGTACTAGTACGCTAGATTCAATCCGAAATAATGCTCGCTTCACACTTAAAGTGGTAACGGTTAATGGGCCGATGCCACATAATAAAGAGCTGCAAGTACAAGCTGGTGGCATGTTGGCATTGCAAAATTTCGTTAGTGAGTCCGCTGGCATAGCTGAATCAAATGATAAGGTTGTTCATAATGTTTACCAGGTGATTAATTTAGCACTTAAAAAGTTCGGCTCTTTGGATCAACTTCCTTATAACGAGATTGTTAAAAGTATCGTAAAATATGAATCACGTCCAAAGCGTCGCAAGAAAAAGAAATAGCACACCAATAAATAGTTAGAGAAAATAGATGAAACATTTCCCCATATTTTTAGACTTAAACGACCGTCCTTGTATTGTTATTGGCGGTGGCTCGGTGGCTAGCAGAAAAATCACGAACCTACTAACGGCGCACGCTAAAGTAATCGTTATCTCGCCCTCTGTTACCTCAGATATTCAACAATTAGCCAAAAATAACGACATTACGCTTATTCAAAGAGATTTTGAAAAAGCAGATATTGCGCTCGCCTTTTTAATTATCGCTGCTACTGATAATAAAACTATTAATGCAGAAATTGCAGCACTCGCACATGCTGCCAATACACCTGTCAATGTGGCGGATGATCCGTCCTTGTGCAGCTTTATTTTCCCTTCAATTTTAGATCGATCCCCTGTTACGATTGCCGTATCAACCGGTGGGGCATCACCGGTATTAGCGCGGCAATTACGCATGAAGCTGGAAACCATGATACCTTCTGCTTGTGGTCGCTTAGCTGGTATTACTGAAGAATATCGCGAAAAAGTAAAACGACATTTTCCAAAACAAGAACAGCGTAAAGCCTTTTGGGAAAATGCTCTGAAAGGTACATTCGCCGAATTAGTATATGCCGGTCAAGACTCCGTAGCCAGAAGTCTGCTGGATGACTTACTTGCTAAAGGCTTTAATGAAAACCCTGTTGGCGAAGTGTATTTAGTCGGTGCAGGCCCCGGTGACCCTGATTTATTGACTTTTAAAGCGATCCGACTCATGCAACAAGCGGATGTAATGGTTTATGACCGTCTGGTTTCAAAACCTATCTTAGATATGGCCAACAAAAACGCAGAACGCTTGTATGTCGGCAAAGAAAAAGATAATCACGCTGTCCCGCAAGATAAAATTAATGATCTGTTGGTTGAACTTGCCAAGCAAGGGAAACGGGTACTTCGCCTTAAAGGCGGTGACCCTTTTATTTTTGGCCGAGGTGGTGAAGAGATCGAAACATTGGCTGAAAACAAAGTGCCGTTTCAAGTCGTGCCTGCCATTACCGCTGCTTCTGGTTGCTCCTCTTATGCGGGAATCCCATTGACGCACCGTGATTATGCGCAATCGGTCACCTTTGCCACGGGTCATTTGAAAGATGGCAGTATTAACTTAAATTGGCAACAACTTACGCAAAAAAATCATACCATTGTATTTTATATGGGTCTCACCGGCATGAGTGTGATTAGTGAACAGTTACAGGCACATGGCATGTCAGGCGATATGCCTGCCGCATTAGTCGAGCAAGGTACAACCCGCAATCAACGCGTACATATCGGTACTGTGGCAACGTTACCGCAACTTGTAATAGATTCGAATGTGCGTGCACCGACACTTACCATTATTGGTGAAGTCGTCAAACTGCATGACAAACTTCACTGGTACGAGCCAGAGCGACATGTTCAAGAAACAGAATTTAGCAGAAATAAATAAGGCAGTTGGTATACGATGAAAGAAGTCAAAATTAATATCGAAGAAGCGTTTAAACAAAACATGAGTGATGGCGATAGTTGTTCTGCCGCTGAACCTTTTGCCTTGCGTACCATCGATGACAGCATGGAACCAGAATTTGATGCGGGCTGTATACTGATTATTGATCCTGGGCATGTTGCACGTGATGGATCTTATGTGTTCGCTGTGGATAATAAATCAGAGTATATTTTTCGTCAGTTGCGAATCAAGGATAAACGTTATTATTTGGCACCACTTAATGATTTATACGACACCATTGAAATAAAGTGGGAACAAATTGAAGGTGTAATTACACAACGTGCAGGTAAAAGAAGAACTTACCACAAGCACTATGACTAAAGATACAAGATTTTCCTTAGCAACCTAACTGTTCTGGCAACAGCTATATCAAGATTACAAGGCATCACCTCATTGTTGTGTTTTTTTGCAAAAGGAGCGGTCATCTCGAAAAATACGCCTGATAATTAATGCCTTAGAAGCTCGCAGATTTCAATCAAGTTATTTTTAACCCTAAATAATACAAACGAATATGTAACATCAATCATTTTCGCGACCCAATGATAAATAAAAATTATAACGGGTTGTTTAGTAAATTTTCAACTTAAAGTGTGGAATTTCATCCATTATTTCTTACCATCGAGTCGTAAAAACACCTCAATATAAGTTTACATTTTATCTTATTTAAAAATAGGTATACTTGCGTCTTTTAAGGAAAACTGGTTAATCTGATTAGATTTTAGCGTAGTGAAATCTGTCGCTATTTTTCAGGAAGTGAGCCGTAATAGTTATTTTATTGCGCCAATCTTCGTGGGAAGTATCGTCAGATTGGCAAGCTAAAAATAATTGGACTTGATCAGGTTTTCCTTAAGCAAACCACATTATCACACTATAAAAGGGCTGACGATAACCATGTTTAGCATTATTTCACAAAGAAAAGAATGTATAAAAAATGACTTACTATCGGGTTTAACCGTTGCCCTAGCCCTCGTTCCTGAGGCTGTAGCTTTTGCCCTACTCGCTCACCTTCACCCATTAACAGGTTTATACGCTGCGTTTACTATCGGTTTAATTGCATCTATTGTTGGCGGTAGGCCGGGCATGATATCAGGTGCGACAGGCGCTATAGCCGTTGTTATTGGTACTTTGGTACTCCAACATGGGCAAGAGTATTTATTTGCTGCCGTTATTATGATGGGCATTATTCAAATTACCTTTGGTGTGCTCAAATTGGGTAAATTTATTCGCCTTGTGCCCCACCCCGTATTTTTAGGCTTTGTAAACGGCTTAGCGCTAGTCATTTTAATCGCACAGTTTGAGCACTTCAAAATCCCCAATTCTGATGGTACGCATACTTGGATTACCGGCAATGCCTTGTATATTATGATGGGACTCATCTTACTGACTATGGCGATTATCCATTACCTGCCACGCTTTACTAAAGCGATTCCCTCAACCCTTGCGGCTATAGTAGTAGGCACTTTAATTGTGCTTGGCTTAGGCTTGGATACTCGAACAGTCTCAGATATGGCCTCTATCAAAGGTTTATTTCCTCCCTTTCACTTACCTGAAATAGAGCTCAGCTGGGAAGCGTTTAAAATTGTATTCCCGTATGCGGTTGTGATGGCAGCGGTTGGGTTGATTGAGAGCTTACTAACACTTAACTTAGTTGACGAGCTTACCGAAACGACGGGACACCCAAACCGTGAGTGTATCGGTCAAGGTGTTGCGAATACTGTAACAGGCATGTTCAGTGGCATGGGTGGGTGTGCAATGGTGGGACAAAGTATCATTAATATAAAGTCTGGGGGGCGCGGTCGCGTATCGGGTATTTCTGCCGCACTTTTTTTGTTAATTTTTATCTTATACGCATCACCGTTAATTGAAGTAATCCCGATAGCTGTTTTAGTGGGTGTTATGTTTATGGTTGTAATTGGTACCTTTGAATGGGGCAGCCTCCGCATGCTCGGAAAAATCCCGTTAGCAGATTGGTTTATTATAGTTGCTGTCACCGCGATCACAGTTATTTCTGATAATTTAGCGTTGGCAGTAATCGTTGGCGTCATATTATCCGCACTGGTTTTTGCTTGGGAGCATGCGAGCCATATAAGCGCGAGCACTCGCACAGACCGTATGGGCAATAAAGTCTATGAGATTAACGGCCCCTTATTCTTCGCTTCGACCCAAAATTTTCAAGAGTTATTCACCCCTAAAGATGATACCGATGATGTCGTGGTAGATTTTAAAAACTCACGCGTTGCTGATCATTCGGCCATTGAGGCGATTGATAAGTTAGCAATTCGCTATGATAGAGCGGGTAAACGTCTACATTTAAAACATGTGAGCGAGGAATGTCGCTTGTTGCTAAAAAAGGCTGGACCATTAGTTGAAGTTAATATGGTTGAAGACCCTACATACCATGTTGCTGATGACAAACTCGGTTAAATATTCACCGCCAAAGTTTGACTGTCCTAGTTGGGCGAAGTGGCTTGCTCAAGAAGCTGATGGGACTTGGTGGTGTTATGAGGTCGAACCCCTACAATACCATAAAGGCTGGTATGAAAATGAGGTTGGACTTTATTTACGACTGGGTAAGAAAAGCCCTCAACTGACTGGCGAAACAGTTTGACTCGGCTGGCTTAGCCCTTTTTAAAATAAGGATCTGGAAAGCCTTTTATAAGAGAAGTCCATGAAAGACACTAGGAAACACGAACGTAGGGCTTTCATCTCCATGTAACCTTAACTTTTAAGATCCTTCCCGACGTATATAAATACCCAATAAATTCACAGCAACAAAAAAACATGCGTTTGCATAACTTTTTTGTTGCTTTTCACATGCTATTAACCTGTGTTACGCATACCTGCTGCTATCGCATTAATGGTTAACAATAACTCATCTAACCACGGCGATTCTTCTTTAGGGTTTTGTGCTAAAAATTCACGATGCCTACCTAAAACTGTAATTTGTATATGATTAAGTGGGTCTAGGTACGGTTCGCGTCTTTGAAGCGAATACTGCAACAAAGGTGTTTCACCCATCAATGTATCAACTTCTGCAATACTTAAAACTTCTTTAACGGTACGGTAATATTCATCCGCAATCTTGTCATAGATTGTCATCGAACGCTCTTTATCTGCCCAAAGCCCTGCATACTCTTTAGCCGTATCCATTTGTGCTTTAAATAATGCCATTTGAACATTACTTAACAATGATCGAAAGAACGGCCAGCTCTGATACATCTCACGCAGAAGCTCATCACCACTTTCAATACGGATTTGCTCTAATGCAGAACCAATACCAAACCATGCAGGTAAGGTATGTCTCGCTTGAGCCCAACCAAAGACCCAAGGAATCGCACGAATAGACGCTTTTGAGCGATCAACTTTACGATGCGAAGGTCGTGAACCGATATTAAGTTGGCCAATTTCTGTAACCGGTGTATTTTCATAAAAGTAGTCTTGAAAGCCTTCTGTGTGGTCAGTAAGGCTTCGATAACTTTTCTCTCCGTAGCTCGCTATTGAACGCATCGCCTTGTGGTAATCATCGCTGTATTGTCCTTGCTTTTTAACCACTGATTGACTAGCTTTTAACAAGCCTGTTATGCCGACACCTAACTCGTATACAGCGGTTTCGATATTACTGTATTTATTGGATAACACTTCGCCTTGTTCGGTAAATTTAATTTGCCCATGTACGGTATCAGGTGGCTGTGAAATAATAGCCTCATGCGTAGGCCCCCCTCCACGCCCAACCGTACCACCACGACCGTGGAACATACGACATTTAACATCATATTTATCAGTTAGCGTAATAACTTCTCTTTGTGCGTTATAAAGGTTCCATTGAGATGCTAGAATTCCACCATCTTTACACGAATCAGAATAACCCAACATGACTTCTTGTAAATTACCTGAAGCTTTAAGCAAATCCATGTAATCTTGATTTTCAAATAAATGAGTCAGTACACCGCTAATATGCTGTAAATCTTCAATGGTTTCAAATAAGGGAGATATTTTAATATTGCAGAAAATAGCGCCATTACTATCTTTACCAACTAAACCAGCAAGTCTGGCTAAAAACATAACTTCCATTACATGACTAGCGGTATGCGTCATGGAGATTACATAAGTACCAAAGATAGTATCTCCTGTTTCTTTACGCATCGTTACCATCGTATCAAACAGTTCAAGTGTTTCAATAGATTGTTCGGATAAGGACTCAGGATTGGCTTTAGGGAGGCTTTCACGACGAATCAATTCAGATAGCAAAGAAATTCGTTTCTCTTCGCTTAAATTGTTATAACCCACATCAGGGATAAATTGTTGCAACACTTCATTAACTGCATTGGTATGTACCGTTGATTCTTGCCTTACATCCAATTCATACAATGAAAATCCACAGGTCTCAGCGAGTCGAATTAAATCTTTAAGCTCACGCCTTGAAATATCTTCGTCATTATGGCTAATTAATGAGTCACGAATTGAATATAAATCATTTAAGAAATCATCGATATTGTTGTAAGCTACGGGAGAGTCTGCAACATGTTTGCCACTGATACGTCCTTGCACCAACTTTAAATTAGTTTTAAGTCGGTAAGCCATAAACTGTAATTTACGACGATAAGGCTCTGTAACAAATAGTTGGGGTTGTTTTTTAAAGGCGAAGTGTTTTAGCTCAGCCTCATCCTCGGCAAGCGAATCTAAAAAAGATGCACTAGGTTCTACAAACTCAAGGTCATGCGTTAAAATACTTCGTAAGTTAATAATCCGACGCTTATACTCTACAAGCGCTTCTTGCATATGTAAGCGAATAGCATTTCGAGTCACAGCGGGTGTTACATATGGGTTGCCGTCTCGATCACCACCAATCCAAGAGCCAAACTTTAATACAGTCGGAATAGTAATTTGATTGCGCCCATAAACTTTACGCGTAGCACGTTCAAAGTAACGATAAATCATTGGAATTGCTTCAAACAAACTCGCATGAAAGTAAAACAGACCATAACGTACTTCATCTTCCACACTGGGTTTATTATGCCTAACCTCACTAGTACGCCATAATAATTGAATTTGTGCCTTTAGCCTTCTCAGTACTGCTTCGTGCTCTTCACTCGTAGTATCGGCATTATTCAGCTCATCAATCACCAAAAATATACGACGCTGCAAGGTCATCATCGAACGTCGACGAGCTTCTGTCGGATGTGCGGTAAACACCGGCGTGTAACACAGCTCGTTAATAACTTTTTGCGCCTCATCAGCTGTCATACCAGCGTCAGAAAGTTCTTGAACCGTTCTTAAAAATGACCCTTTCCACAATTTGCTATCACCTGAGCGGTACATTTTACGACGTTCACGATGTAAAAAGTCTTCTTCAACAATATTTGATAAGACATAGAATACATTAAAAGCACGAGTAACCTGTTTAAGTTTATGACTTGATAGCCCCTCAATATAGGCCATGAGTTCTTGTCGTATCGCATCATCATCTTGATGGCGCAGACCAATATAGCCTTTACGCAGATGCTCAACCGCATTAAGCACATCTATACCTTCTTGTTCTTTAAGCACCTCTCCTAATAAATGACCAACAATGCGTACCTGGTCTTGTAGGGTATTAATATTTTTAGGCGACGGACTCGAAGATATTTTTGATTGTTTAGGCATAGATGCTAACTTTATTTGATGTGGGAGGCTGGGATAATAGTTACTTGTGACAATATTGCAAGCTTTGAACTGTGGGAATTTAAGCCACATACGCACCTTCACTCAAAATTTACTTTAAAGTGAATTTGATGCTAAAGCCTTGAATCAACAAGAAGAATGTGCGAGTGCTTGTAACTTTTCGAGATCCATAATACTAACGACACGACGATCCATTTTTATAAGACCAGATTCAGTCATACGAGAAATTATTCTACTCAGTGTTTCAACAGCCATCCCAAGATAGTTTGATAAATCTTGACGGGGCATTGGGATGACAAACTCATTACTGGAAAAACCTCTCGATTTATAATGGTCTGACATTTTTAATAAAAAAGTGGCTAAACGCTCATCCGTCTGCTGCTGACCCAATGATAAAAGTAGACTTTGATTATGGGCAATTTCTTTACCTACTTGATGCCTTAATTCTCGACGTAAACCTGGCAATTTCTCACAAAGGCTATCAAAAGTCTCAATAGGAATTTTGCACAATAAAGTATCTTCTAATGCGGTTGCATTACAAGTATGAATTCCTTGGTTAAATGCATCAAAACCAAGCATATCGCCAGGCAAATGAAATTCTAAAATTTGTTCTTGACCATCACGGTTACTTATTGATGTTTTAAGCGCACCAGATTTAACGGCATAAATACCTTCGATTTCATCATTGGCTTTAAAAACCGTCTCTTTTTTATTAATTTTAGTGGTTTTATCAATGGATGTTTCTAATAAGGACATTTCACTAGAGGATAACCCTGAAGGCAAGCAGACATGTACTAAACTGCACGATTCACACTTGACTGTGTTATTGATGAAATTAGAAGGCTTGTTTTGCATAAACATGAGTATGAGCTTTTTACGATTTATGGCAAGCCTTTTTAGGGCTTAAGTCTAATTTATTAAGCTCACAGCAAGCTACATAGGTGTACTATAGGCCACGCTAACAACAATAAGAATCGCCAAAGCGATCAGCATTCAACGGGCCTTGTGCCCGTTTTTTTTGTTTAAAAATATTGTAAGCTTTAATATTTCTAGGTAAGGTCTCTCACTTATGGATAAAAATACAGAAAAACCTAAATCAAAAGGGATTTACTTATTACCCAATTTAGTCACTACCGCAGCTCTTTTCAGTGGCTTTTATGGGATTTTAGCGGGTATTAATGGGCAGTTTGAGAAAGCGGCAATTGCAGTGTTTATCGCCATGATTCTTGATGGTTTAGATGGTCGCGTGGCACGCTGGACTAACACCCAATCCCCCTTTGGCGAGCAATACGACAGCCTTTCAGATTTAGTTTCATTTGGCTTAGCACCGGCTTTAATCATGTACCAATGGGCATTGATTTCGATGCGTGACGTTAGCCCATCATGGGGTAAAATTGGCTGGATGGCTGCCTTTATTTATGTGGCCTGTGCGGCATTACGATTAGCTCGTTTTAATGCGCAGATTGATGAAGTTGATAAACGATTCTTTATTGGTTTACCTAGCCCAGCATCAGCAGGAATAGTCGTTGGAATGATTTGGATGTTACACGATTTGGACGTCTCTGGAACAGCAATTCAAATACCAGCGCTCATTATGATAATTGGTGCAGGTTTATTAATGGTCAGCCCCATTAAATATAATAGTTTTAAAGATTTTGATTTGAAAAGTAAAGTCCCTCAAATAGCAATACTGGGGATTGTTTTAGCCTTTGCTTTAATTCAAGTTGACCCTCCTAAAGTGTTATTCGCAGTGTTTTTTGTATATGCATTATCTGGGCCCTTTTACTGGATACGTGATAGAACAAACAAAAAATAGATTTCACTCCCTCTAAAAAACTGATTGAACTATTTATTAAAATCAGTTATTTTTAAGAAATGCAGTACAAATACACAAATAGAGCCAAGACTTTTAACAAAAAATCTGTGGCAAGTATAACAACATTGAATACTCAATGTTCGAGTCTGTCTGTACAAATATCTTTAACTATTCTTTTAGTAGTATCTCTGCTTATCTTACTACTGCCTTTGGGCAGATAAATTTGCCTTTGCGAGGCTAAACGCTACTTCATTTCTAAAATATTTTAAGATGACTTTCTCTACAAGTATTCAAACCTATATAATACTTGCTAAGAAAGTTGCTAAAGCTGAGTAATTACCCATGAATAACCCTATTTCCAATGATCGTTTGATCATCTTTGATACAACCTTGCGCGATGGTGAACAAAGCCCCGGCGCTTCCATGACTATGGATGAAAAAGTTCGTATTGCTAAACATTTAGAACAAATGCGCGTCGATGTCATTGAGGCAGGCTTTCCTATCGCTAGCCCCGGAGATTTTGAATCTGTAAAAGCTGTTGCAACAGCTATAAAAGACAGTACTGTATGTGGGCTTGCGCGCGCCTTAGACAAAGATATTGAACGTGCAGGTGAGGCACTAAAATCCGCTAATTCTGCACGCATTCATACATTTATAGCAACGTCACCCATTCACATGCAAGAAAAGTTGCGGATGCATCCTGACGATGTACTAGCTCAAGCTATTAGCGCAGTAAAAAAAGCCCGTCAATATACCGACAATGTTGAATTTTCACCCGAAGATGCAGGACGTTCTGAACTCGACTTTTTATGTAAAGTCGTCGAAGCGACTATCGAGGCTGGTGCAACTACAATCAATATTCCGGATACCGTAGGTTATAATATTCCTCACCAATTTGGAGAACTTATAAAACAACTTATTGCGCGTGTTCCCAACTCAGATAAGGCTGTTTTCTCCGTACATTGTCACAATGACTTAGGTTTAGCCGTTGGTAATTCCTTAGCATCAGTATTAAACGGTGCGCGACAAGTAGAATGTACCATTAACGGCTTAGGAGAAAGAGCAGGCAATGCAGCACTAGAAGAAATTGTAATGGCGGTTCGTACCCGCCAAGATGTATTTGAGTGTGATACCAATATCAATACCAGTATGATTGTACCAACTTCAAGATTAGTATCATCAGTAACCGGTTTTCCTGTTCAGCCTAATAAAGCAATAGTCGGCAAGAATGCTTTTGCACATGAATCAGGTATCCATCAGGATGGGGTACTTAAGTCACGTGAAACCTATGAAATTATGCGTGCGCAAGATGTGGGATGGTCAGATAATAAAATTGTATTAGGCAAGCATTCTGGACGTAGCGCATTAAAATCTCGTCTTGCTGAGATTGGTATTGATTTAGAATCAGAAGAGGCACTTAATGCCGCATTTTCACGTTTTAAAGATGTAGCTGATCGCAAACATGAGATTTTTGACGAAGATTTAATCGCCATAGCCAACGAGTCACAAGTGGCTTTAGAACAAACTCTTTATCACTTAGTTTCATCATGGGTATGCTCTGAAACAGGTGAAACACCCCATGCCAAAGTAACCTTAAGCGTTGATGGTAAAGAAGTTTCTGGCGAGGCTGACGGTGGTGGTTCAGTCGATGCGGTTTTCTCTGCCATTAAGAGTATCGTAAAAGATCACGGCACTTTAGAACTTTATTCAGTCAATGCTATAACCAGTGGCACCGATGCTCAAGGCGAAGTTAGTGTGAAACTTGAAAAAGCTGGCCGCCAAGTCTATGGCAGTGGTTCAGACCCCGATATCGTGATCGCATCCGCAAATGCCTACCTAGATGCACTTAATAAACTGGCGTTAGCTAACGATCGTGAGCACCCACAACATGATGGGATTTAACACATAGGCAATGACAAGTCCGGCTCAATTAAAATATCTTGATGCCATTGGGGTACCTGTCTGGGTATCCCGTGATCGTATATTGCAACTCAGTGAATTAAAGTCGCCCCCTCAAAAAAACACATCATCCACAGACTCTGATTGTATCAGCTCTGTTGATGATATTCTGCATAATCTAGATAACCCAACTACAGCAGACCTGGCTGTTACGCCTAAAACACATAATCAGTTAACTAGGAATGAACAACAAGTACCGAGCAATACATTAGAAAATTCTGATAGAGCAAAAACTAATACACGTGGATCTTTAAACACTCAAATCAATGAAATTGGCCATACAGATCAACATACCCTCTATGCTTGCGGGAATCTAAACGCTGACTGGTTGATCATCGGCGAATCACCAGAAGTTAACGAAGAACGAAAAAACCAGCCTTTTTCTACTGAATCAGGTGTTCTTTTAAATAATATGCTTAAATCTATTGGCCTACAAAATCCTCGAAAGGATGCCTACCTTATCAATGTTCTCAAGCAAGCCTCATCTTCGAGTGACTTAACCCAAAGTAAGCTTAAATTAAGTACGCTTCTGCATGAAAAAATAGCTGAAATTAAACCCAAAATAATTCTAATTGTAGGTCAAATTGCAGCGCAAAATCTATTACAAAGCTCTGAGCCTTTGGCTAGACTTCGCTCAAAACAGCACACTTTACCCGATACAAATATTCCTCTTATCGTAACGTATTACCCATCCTACCTATTAAGTAAGCCGATTGACAAACAAAAAGCTTGGGCTGATTTGAAGCTAGCGTTATCTTGCTATTCCAAACCTACTCCGTCTATCTAGCTATGAGTCAAAGGCGACAATTAAAATACCTAAGGAAAATGACTACGGAAGATTTGCCATACATAATGCGTGGCGAATTAGCGTCTTACCCGCACCCATGGTCTCAAAAAAACTTTGAAGATTGCTTACAAAATATTAACTACAGCTGCTGGGTGTTTGAGAAATCCGACATCCGTTCAGGTCATTTAATACTCTCAGCCGCTGTCGGCGAAGCACATATTCTCAATCTCTGCGTTTACCCAAAAGAGCAAGGCAAAGGCTGGGGACGAAAATTACTTGAAGAGGCAGAATGGATAGCGAAACAATATCAGGCAGAAACGTGCTTCTTAGAAGTTCGACCTTCAAATATAGCAGGAATACAACTATATCAATCCTCAGGTTACAATGAGGTTGGGCTACGTAAAAACTATTACCCTACTAAAAAAGGACGAGAAGATGCCGTTGTAATGGCTAAAACGTTATTTTAAATTTTTTCGTATTAAAAAAAACTTGCGCAACTGAATGGTGAGTCAATATGAATATAATTTCTGCCTTAGAAATAACCCAATTTCACATTTAGAAACATTAAGATAACACAAGTCCTTGGTTCCATAGAATATTAAAAAATACCAGCCAACCTACGGCAAACTAAGGTTTTTTGAATATCCAGTGGAGCCAAACACCTTGCATTAAAATTCGCTAGTGTAGATTTAGGAATAGAATTTCAACTGACACTTTATTCCTATCAAATTGAGCAAAGACCTCGAAACATAATTCGAGAGATTAAGTTTTACTTCCTGACTCGTCTTCGATTGAATCTGGGCTACTCTTGGTCACAGTATTTGTACTGGCCTTATCAGTTTTACTTGTTGTACTACTTTTAAGCGCCTTGGCTACCGGCTTTTTCTTTGTTACGGCCTTATCGCTAGCGTTAGTTTCTTTTTTAACTGATGCTTTACGACGCGTTGTGCTCGTTGCTGCTTTCTTTGTTGTAGTTGTTTTAGTAGACTTTTCTTCGGTATTAGCCGTTTTCTTAGATGCCGCTTTACGTGTTGGAGTTTTTTTAGTTGTTGATGCTGTGGTTTCCTTCTTAGTTTTTGTCGTTCTTGTCTTAGATGTTGTTTCTGTCTCAGCCTTTTTTCTACGGGTTGTCGTTGAAGCTTTAACTGGTTTCTTTTTTTCTACAGATTTTTTTTCTGTTGATTCTTCTTTTGCGAGTTTTTTCTTAGTCGCTGTAGAAACTTTTTTAGTTGCAGGCTTTTTACTAGCTGAAGGCTCTTTACTAGCTGAAGGCTCTTTATTTACTAGCGGCTCGGCCTTAACAGTCGCCTCTTTTTTATGTGTGGATTTTTTACTTACGTCAGACTCTGCTTTGACAGTTTTACTAGTTGGTTTATTTCTCGTGGAGTCTGACACCTTTTTGACTGACGTTGGAGCAGCAACAGGCTCAACCGTAAAAGAGACGATTTCGGACTTTTTCTCACCACTTTTAGGTATCATTTTATCTGACTTTGTCCGATTTGGCGTTGGTGTTGCAGGAATTTTCACCTCGAACGGGGTATGATCTTGTACAGTCTGTTTAACAGGTGTGCTTTTAGTTTCGCTTTTTTGATGTTTTTGTTGTGGTAACTTTTTCTTCTGTACAGCAGCATCATCTACAGTGTTTTTTGCTCCATATGAGTTATTATGCGGCTTTCTATTGCCATTAGCCTGTTGACGATTCTGCTGTGCTTTCTGGTTACCGTTTTCCGGCTGATTTTGTTGTTGCTTGTTCTGGTTTTGCCGACCTTTATTGTTTTGGTTTCGTTGATTTTTGTTGCGTGTATTTTGATTGTGGCTTTGATTCTTATTCGAATTATTGTTAGCATTTTTATTATTACGTCGGCTAGAGTTTTGGTTTGAATTTTTACTTCTAGAATTTGTATTCGTTGAACTACGATTACTCCGACTTCTGCTGTTACTTTGCTTACTTCGGCTGTGTGGTCGAGCCCGGCTTTTCTGATCTTCTGGTGCTTGATCTTTTGTCGCTCCAAACAAAGCACCAAATATCCGACTAATAATACTTGGATTTTTTGCATCCTGTAGAACTTGCGGAGAAGGCGATGGGGTTGAAGGTGTAACATTACCCACTACCGCTTGTTGAACAACTTGATCGGTTGTTTCTTTGGTGCTTTCGGAAATCACCTCGGGTTTAGTAACACGCTTATAACTATTTTGGGGCGAATCAAGATCCCCTTCTTTATAGCGAATAATTTCATAATGCGGTGTATCCAAATCAATATTTGGTAATACCGTCATTTGTAAATTATGACGCGCCTGAATTTCTGCTAACGTTTTACGTTTTTCATTCAAAATGAAGGTTGCAACTTTCACAGGGGTTTGAGCAACGACCTCAATGGTTCCCTCCTTCATTGCTTCTTCTTCCATTAGGCGAAGAATTGACAGCGCCATTGACTCAACCCCGCGAATCGTACCTTGACCACTACAGCGTGGGCAGACGATTTGGCTAGACTCCCCTAATGATGGACGCAAGCGCTGACGTGACATTTCTAATAAGCCAAAACGTGATATACGACCAATCTGAACACGTGCACGGTCAACCTTTAAGGCATCACGTAATCTTCGCTCTACCGCACGCTGATTTTTATTTGGCTGCATATCAATAAAGTCAATAACAACCAAACCACCCAAATCACGTAATCGAAGTTGGCGAGCAACCTCATCGGCCGCCTCTAGATTGTTATTTAACGCTGTCTCTTCAATGCTACGACCTTTGGTTGCACGTGCAGAGTTAACATCAATAGCTGTCATTGCTTCAGTATGGTCAATAACGATAGAACCACCCGATGGTAAGGTCACTTCGCGGTGGAAAGCAGATTCAATTTGATGCTCAACTTGATAACGACTAAACAAAGGAACCGTATCCGTGTAATGCTTTAACTTTTTAAGATTATGCGGCATAACCGCATTGATAAAATCATGTGCTTGTTGATAAACACGATCATTATCAATAATAATCTCACCAATATCTTGGCGAAAGTAATCTCGCAGAGTACGAATAATAACATTGCTTTCTTGGTAAAGTAACGTACCAGGCTTGCTCTTATCACCAGCTTCGCTAATAGCAGCCCACAAAGTTTTAAGATAGTCCATATCCCACGTTAATTCTTCCAGCTCTCGACCTACACCTGCAGTTCGTACAATAGCGCCCATGCCGGTATCCAACTCTAGCTGATCAAGAATTTCTTTAATTTTATGGCGATCTTCTCCTTCGATTCTACGTGACACACCACCAGCGCGAGGATTGTTTGGCATTAAAACCAAATAGCGACCTGCAAGACTTATTTGTGTGGTCAGTGCGGCGCCTTTATTGCCACGTTCTTCTTTATCCACTTGAACAAGTACTTCCTGACCTTCTTTAATCACATCTGAAATTGAAGGGCGTCCATTGTCCGATTTTTTCTTATTTGATTTCTGGTAATATTCTTTAGCTATTTCTTTAAAGGGTAAAAAACCATGGCGCTCAGCACCATAATCGACAAATGCTGCTTCTAAGCTTTGCTCAACTCGAGTGATTTTTCCTTTATAAATATTGGCTTTCTTTTGTGCACGGAAGGGGTGTTCGATATCGAGGTCATATAGATTTTGACCATCGACCATTGCAACGCGGATTTCTTCTGGTTGAGTTGCATTTATTAGAATTCTTTTCATTGGTTAACGTTTCCTGTTAGTTACAGCTCACGTTACCAAATCTGACTATACAAAATTTTCGCACAGGGTTTCTAATCATTACGATCACTCTGATTTAAATAGAGGTGATGGCAGTTAAAAAACAGAATTACTAAAAAAAATCTATTATTTGATTTAGGAGCAATAACTTTAAAAAAATCCTAACATGTCTTCGCAAGCGCGACTGCTAACTATTTAAAGTAGCAGTTAATATATAAAAGCATGCCCGTTTTTTTATTTTAGTTCTATGTCTGTATTTAGTATTGATTAATTAGTTTGTCTTTCTAATTAGTACAATTAAATTAGTTCTGAGGTTTATTGTATACGGTTGTCAATCGTAGCTTCTTCAGATTTGGTAAGGAGCGATCCTTATTTAGTTTACATCGCTGTTTGTCATTTCGACCAGATCAGTAAACCGTTCAATATAATAATGTTTCAAGTTTTCTAAAAAAGGTAAACAACTTGAAGATGTAAATTAGGTGTTTTCAAGATAAAAACCTTTAAAACAGAGGTTTATAGTAACAAATATAACGTTTACTTTCAAGCATTACCAGCACAAAAAATTAACGCATCACGCTGAAATTAAAGTAAACTTTACGGATGCATAAAAATCCTTCCTCCTTAGAATCCACATCGCAAAAGCAACTCGCAAAATTTGTTATTGTGACCGATGCCCATGCCGGGCAACGAATTGATAATTTTTTAATGCGCGAGCTTAAAGATGTACCACGTCCATATATTTACCGTATTTTACGCAAAGGTGAGGTACGAGTTAATAAAAAACGCATCAAGCAAACCTATAAACTAAAATTAGATGATTCTGTCAGAATTCCTCCTGTATTTCTGCCAAATAAATCTGACCCACAAAAACCACCCAAGTCATTATTAACAATACTTAACTCGTCGATTATTCTAGAGGATGAAAATCTCATCTTCATCAATAAACCTTCTGGTATGGCTGTTCATGGTGGATCGGGCATTCGTTTTGGATTAATTGAAACCTTTCGGCAGTTACGCCCTGAGTTAAAATTTATTGAATTAGTGCATCGCCTCGATAAGGAAACCAGCGGCATTATTATGCTTGCTAAAAATCGTCAAGCATTATTAGCTTTACACGACATACTCAAAATTAAAACTAACAATCACCCATTACAAAAAAACTATCAAACACTGGTAAAAGGTCACTGGAAAGGTGGAAGTCGTGAAGTCCAAAATACATTGCAACGCCGTCAGGGCAAACAACAAAAAGTGCGTGTCTTAGATCAACAACAAAAGAACAATGGAGAACAAGGCAAGCAAGCAATAAGTATTTTCACGCCTATTGCTTTTTTTAACGATACAACTCTCTTAAAGGTAGAACTACTCACAGGCCGCATGCATCAAATTCGTACACAACTTGCAGACCTTGGACACCCCATTTTAGGTGATTCACAGTACGGTGATTTCGCTTTAAATAGAGACCTTAAAAAAACGCTGGGGGTAAAACGCTTATTCCTGCATGCTTGTCATTTGAAATTTCGCCTTTCCATCGAAGGAAAGCAAGACTCACACTATAACTGCGAAATCCCTTTAGCAGATGACTTGCTTAAAGTAATAAACAAACTAGAAACACAGCTAAAAACACAGAGAATATGACTAAAAAATATACATTGCTTATTTTTGATTGGGACGGGACTCTAATGGACTCACAGGCCCAAATTGTTAACTGTATGCAATCTGCAATTCATGAGTTAGATCTAGAGGATCGAACGGATCAACAAATCAGTGATATTATCGGGCTTGGTTTAGAGGAAGCTATCTTACAATTATTCCCATCACTCAATCATAAAATGGTGAAGCTTACCGCGCAGACTTATAGAGACTTCTATCTTTATAAAGACAAAACACCAAGCCCTTTATTTGATGGTGTTGCAGCTGTGATTTCTTCACTACGTGAAAGCGGCTATGATCTTGCAATTGCAACAGGAAAGTCCCGACGAGGCTTAGAAAAAGGCTTGCTAGAAACAAATATGAGCGAATACTTTCCAATAACACGCTGCGCCGATGAGACTCGCTCAAAACCCCACCCACAAATGCTTGAAGAGATCTTAGTAGACTATGATACGCATGCTTCAAATGCACTTATGATTGGTGATAGCGAATACGATTTACAACTGGCCAACAACGCAAAGATAGATGGACTAGCGGTAAGCTATGGGGTACACGGTTTAATTCGCTTATTAAAACAAGAACCCGCTGGGTTTATCGACAAAATTGAACAACTACCCAACTGGTTAATAAGTCACGGGTAGTGTATTTCTTAGCAAGGAAATATTAATAGAGACCTTTGCACGAGTCAGATGACGAGTAAAAATGGTTGAAACCTCACTGCTTTTCATAGAAAAAATCGCTAATAACTCGGTATTAGCTTCATTTTCCGCCTCAATCAGTAAAATTCCACCCCATTTTAGCGAGCTTACCGCTTGCTATTTAAGCGGATAACTCGATCATTAGAGCTTCTTTAGCCGTTTCTTTCGCCACCGACTCGTGTAAAGGCCTCTAATATTCCTCAAGCGTACGGACCAACCTTTGAATAACCTAGTTGGATTCTGCGAGTTTACAAGGCATCAAGTCCTAGACGTATTTTTTGAGAATGAGTCTTTAATAAAAGCGCACTAGCGGAGGAACAGTTGCACGATTGCCTAACATAGTCTCTATAATTAATTTTACTTTTGCTTTAGTCGCACCAGCAAATTGCACACCAATCCCCTCAGTTCCTCTCTCACAAGATTCAGGCGCAATCCAAACAACTGAACCCGGAATAGCTAATTTTTTATTGGTAGATTGAAGGTGCATTGATATAACAACCTCATCACCAAACTTATATATAGCTGATTGTTTGGTGGGAACAAATATACCACCACCTCGAATAAAAGGCATAAAGCTAGAATGCAATGCCGCATCATCTTTTAGCAGTAATGGTAAAAATTCTGGTTTCTGTGTATTTTCAGTCGGTGTAATCATTGAATTCATAGTTAAAACATCTTGCTAATTATTATTATTTTATAAACATCCGTTAACTTTTTCTTAACGACACGGATGACTTGCTTTAAACCATAAGACTAACATGTTTTCTACAAACATTAATGGATTAACAGACGTATGGAGGTATTTCTTCTGCTCTAATATATTTTGATATAACTCCCAACTAGGCTCAGCATCAATATGTGCCTTAATTTCACTCAAATCCTGCTCTAACGGAGATACCTCTTTAAACTCTTTATTGTCATTTTGATTCATTAACTGTTGCTTAGTGAAGGATTGTAACCAACTAATTTGCCAGTTTATTAAATCCGCATGTTGTGTCTTTTCCCATACTTTTGCTACCTCAGTGATTGATTTATTTTCTTTAACCACTTGCAATATAGCATTTGCAAAATCAGCAGCTTTGTCAATATCAATATCATCAATTTTAAGAGCAATTAAAGGACGTCCAAAACTTAAATCCAAGCGCTCTTTTACATTACTTAAATCTGGAGCATTTATCTGAAGCCAGTCTGTTGCTTGTCGGTAAGAAGGCTTGGGCAATGACAATAACTGGCAACGGCTCTTAATCGTTGGGATAATTTGATTTAAGCTTGTCGCTAATAAAATGATAATTGTGTTATCAGCAGGCTCTTCCAGAGACTTCAATAAACTATTGGCCGCATTTACATTCATTGCCTCTACTGGATGCAACAAAATAACTCGATAAAAATCAAAACTTCGACTAAGGGTTATAAACTTAGACAGAGCACGAATTTGATCAACACTAATTTGTTTTTTATCTTCGGCAATCTGAATTTCCATAAAATCAGGGTTTGAACCTGCTGTATAGGTTTTACAACCGTTACACTGCTCACAAGGCTTGTTATTACTAGGCTTATGGCACAGTAAAGATTGCACTAGTTTTTCAGCGAACTGCTTCTTTCCAATTCCTTCTTCACCAGTCACTAATAGCGCGTGTGGAAGATGCTTACGCGTACGCGCCGAAGAAAACTTATCCCATGTTTTTTTATGCCACGGATAATCAGTTAACGTCTCAATCAAGAAAATCACCTTATCTTTAAGAGCTTTACCAGGAAGTCATCTATTTGCTGTTGTACATTGTTCAAATCGTGTTGTGCGTTAATTAAATAATAGCGTTCTGAGTCAGCTTCAGCCATTGATAAGTATTGCGTTCTAACACGGTTAAAAAAATCAATGTGCTGTTGCTCAAATCGATCTGTCTCTCCCCTACTTTTTGCACGAGCTAGACCGATATCGGCATCTAGATCAAACAGAAACGTTATATCTGGGCGTAATGTACCCTGTACCATATTTTCTAATAGAGCTATTTTTTTTGAATCAAGACCCCTACCCGCGCCTTGATAGGCGTAGCTTGCATCGGTAAAACGATCGCATAACACCCACTTACCTGCTTTCAAAGCAGGTAAAATTACTCTTTGCAAGTGCTCTGCACGCGCCGCAAACATTAAGAGCAGTTCTGCATCTGGATGCATTTCAGGAAGTTCTTTTGAGATTAAAAGTGATCTAATCCCCTCACCGAGCGCTGTACCACCAGGCTCTCGCGTTAACACGAATGACTGTCCTGCCTGCTTTATTTGTTCGGCGATATAATCAATATTAGTCGTTTTTCCCGCACCTTCAACGCCTTCAAACGTTATAAACAGCCCGTTGTACTTCGAATCAGTGAGAATGTTATCAATAACAGCGATTATTTATCTCCTTGGTAACGACTTGCTTTGCCCTTTAATAAATATTTGATGACTGCTTTTTTATGTTCCACATAGGTTTTAGAAAAATATGACTTGCCATCACTTCCTTTAGCAACAAAAAATAAAATATCACCCTCAGCCGGTTTAAACACCGATTTTATAGAAGCTGCACTCGGAATCGAAATGGGCGTAGGTGTAAGACCTTTTCGTGTATAAGTATTATAAGGCGTATCCTTTCTTAAATCCTTTTTTCGTATATTGCCTTTATAATCCTCACCCATTCCATAGATTACTGTTGGGTCTGTTTGCAATAACATATCTTTTGCTAAACGGTTTATAAAAACACGGGCCACTTTGCCACGATCATCAGGATGCCCCGTCTCTTTTTCTACTATCGAGGCTAGTATTAAAGCATCATAAGGTGTGTTGATACCTTTAAATACTGTACGGTTTTTCCATTGCTCATCTAATAGCTTTAGCAATGCGTTATGGCTACGTTGTAATAACTGCAAATCTGTCGTGCCACGTGGATAACTGTAGGTATCAGGGTAGAATAAGCCTTCTGGCTGGTAATCAGAATACTTTGTCTCTAATTTAGACATGATATTTTTATAATCATCATCAGTCAGAGTGTGCTTTAACTTTTTGTCGGCCTTTATTAGCTTCACCCAATCTTCAAACCTCAAACCTTCAGGTAATCGAGTTTGATATTGAAGTGTTTTTCCCTTAGTGAAGAGATCCAATAAAGCTTCAGGTGTCATACCTTGCTTTAGCGAGTACTCTCCCGCTTTTATCTTTGTGTCTTGCTGTTTCACTTTTGCCAATAGTTTAAACAACAGAGCAGAGTTAATGATTTTTTGTTGCTCTAAGTGCTTTGAAATCTTCGCAATATGACTACCTTTAGTGATTTCAAAACTAGCTATATCTTTTTCTAAAGGCGTATTCTTAAATGCTGTAAATTGTTGAAAAACATAATAACCAGCCACACCAAAAGCCAAGATTAATATCGGAAGCAAAACTTTAAAAAAGAATTTCATACGATTAATTTCAGCGCAACAAGATGATTAAATTTTCTTGAAAATCAAAGTACCATTAGTGCCACCAAACCCAAATGAATTACTCATAGCAACGTCAATTTTTGCATCTCTAGCGGTGTTAGCGACATAATCAAGATCACAATCAGGGTCTTGATTATCAATATTAATGGTTGGCGGTAAAATTTGATCGCGAATAGCGAGCACACTAAAGACAGCTTCAATTCCACCTGCTGCACCTAGTAAGTGACCCGTCATTGATTTTGTGGAACTTACAGCAACCTGATAAGCGTAATCACCTAAGGCGCGTTTGATAGCGACCGTTTCAGCAATATCGCCAGCTGGAGTTGATGTACCATGCGCATTCACATAATCAATATCCTCTGGGTTTAGCCCTGCATCTGCTAAGGCATGATTAATACAACGTGCAGCACCTTCACCGTCGGTAGATGGTGATGTCATGTGATATGCATCACTGCTCATACCAAAACCGACTAACTCACAATATATTTCAGCGCCACGAGCTTTTGCGGCTTCATATTCTTCCAAAACCAGAATACCGGCACCATCACCCAGTACGAAACCATCACGATCTTTATCCCATGGGCGACTGGCTGACTCAGGATCATCATTGCGTGTTGAAAGAGCGCGCATTGCTGCAAAACCACCAATCCCTAGCGGAGTGGAACACATTTCAGCGCCTCCACCTAACATAATATCTGCATCACCATAGCTGATCATGCGTGCTGCATCACCGATACTGTGCGTTGCTGTTGCACAAGCAGATACCGGTGACATATTGTGGCCTTTTAAACCCAGCATGATTGAAACATTACCCGCTACCATATTGACAATCGCGCTAGGCACAAAGAAAGGAGAAATTTTTCGTGGGCCTTTTTCTAAATAAAGTTGGGTGTTTTTTTCAATAGTTCCGATACCACCGATACCCGAACCAATTATTGCCCCAAAGCGTGGTGAATTTTCATCAGTTACAATAATACCAGAATCTTTTAATGCATCCGTCGCGGCACCAACACCATAGTGAATAAAAGGATCCATTTTGCGTTGATCTTTCTTTGAGATGTATTTTTCAGCATCAAAGTCTTTTACATTGCCAGCAATTTGCACAGAAAACTCACTGGTATCAAAAAGCTCAGTAGGTACCTTAGCGATACCACTATTCCCCTCAGTAATATTCTTCCATGCTTTATCAATCGTTGACCCCACGGGAGAAACGATACCAAGACCTGTAACTACAACACGACGCTTAGACACTTATAGTTTTCCTTATAAATATAATTCTTAAAAAAGAGTGCGATGCTTTAAAAAAGCTCATATTGAGACCTTTACACAAGTCGGTGGCGAAACAAATACTGCTGAAACCCCACTGAATGAGGCAGAAAATGAAGCCAATAACAAGTTATTAGCAAGCTTCCCAACCGAAAATCAGTGGAACTTTAGTCATATTCACTCGTCATCCGAGTCGTGCAAGGTCTCATTTTAAACAAAAAAACCGCAGTACTATTATGATTGAGTATACTCAAAATAACAGCCTGCGGTTTTAAACAGCGTAGGTTGAATTTAACCTTTGTTGTTATTGATGTAATCCACAGCCAGTTGAACCGTTGTGATTTTTTCTGCTTCTTCATCAGGAATTTCAGTTCCAAACTCTTCTTCTAATGCCATCACTAACTCAACTGTATCAAGTGAGTCCGCGCCAAGGTCATCTATAAATGAAGAAGTACTACTAACTTCAGACTCTTCAACACCTAACTGCTCTACAACGACACTTTTAACGCGTGCTTCAATATCACTCATGATAATTTGTTCCTTTTTAAATAAAACGTAATAAAAGACCGATAAACGGTCAAAATAAAGATAAGGCTATTGTAGAGAAAATAAAGCCTCTATACAATAAAATAAGACTGTTATTTGTCCTCAGCCTTTATGACATGTACATACCACCATTTACATGCAATGTCTCTCCCGTTACATAAGCACCCATATCCGATGCGAGAAACAACACAGCGCTCGCAATATCTGCAGGCTGGCCTAATGCTTTAAGTGGAATATTTTGCAATAACTTACTACGTTGATCATCCGACAGCTCTTTCGTCATATCTGTATCAATAAAGCCGGGCGCTACGACATTAACGGTAATACCGCGCGAGCCAATTTCCTGCGCTAGTGATTTTGAGAACCCTACCACACCTGCTTTAGCTGCTGCATAGTTAGCTTGCCCAGCATTGCCAGTCGCACCAACTACGGACGAAACCGAAATGATTCGACCTTTACGTGCCTTCATCATTCCTTTTAAACATGCTTTACTCAGCCTAAATACAGAGGTTAAGTTGGTTGAAATAATATCATCCCACTCGTCTTCCTTCATGCGCAACATTAAGTTATCTCGGGTGATACCTGCGTTATTAATCAACGTAGTTATAGCGCCGTATTCTTTAGCCACCTTTGAAATCAAAGTGTCAATTGAGTCTTGTTCCGTAACATTGAGCACCATACCTTTGCCATTAATGCCTTTGCTGCTAAAAAAATCTGAAATAGCCTGCGCACCGTTTTCCGATGTTGCGGTTCCAATCACAGTTGCACCGGCTGCGCCTAATGATTCGGCGATTGCTTGTCCTATTCCTCTACTTGCACCCGTTACTAAGGCAACTTGCCCATCCAAATTAATCATAATAAAACCCCTTACATTTCTTAATAAATTGAGACCTTTGCACGAGTCGGATGACGAGTGAAAATGGTTGGAATTTCACTGCTTTTCGTTGAAAAACTCGCTAATAACCCGTTAATAGCTTCGTTTTCCGCCTCAATCAGTAAAATTTCACCCGATTTTTCTTTCGCCACCGACTCGTGCAAAGATCTCAAATTAGCTATTACACATTTCTAGAGCTTTTTCCATTGATGCATTATCACTAATATAAAAATTACCCAATTTACGATTGATGCGTCGATTTAACCCGAACAGAACTTTCCCAGGACCAAACTCTATAATAGTATCAACCCCATATTGTGTTTCCAGGGTATTAATCGTATCTACCCACAGTACGGGTTTATTGAGCTGCTGTGACAAGGCCTCGCGTTTACCTTTTTCGTCTTTAAATATTGTAGCCGCTACATTTTGCACAACAGGAACAGCAGATGAAAGAATTGCAACAGTATTAAGGATTTCAGCTAACTGTTCAGCAGCAGGCTTCATTAGACTACAATGAGAAGGCACACTCACCGGTAACTTAATTGCGCGTTTAGCACCCGCCTCTATCATTAGAGTCATTGCCTTATCCACAGCCTCCGCATTACCTGCAATCACCACCTGCCCTGGGGAATTAAAGTTTACGGCTTCAACTAAGGAGTTTTCCACACTGAGTTCTGTGCAGATTTTAACAATATCATCATCATCCAAACCTAAAATTGCAGCCATCCCACCTATTCCCTCAGGAACGGCCTGCTGCATAAATATCGCACGCTGATTGACTAATACTACCGCATCCCTAAAACCTAACACCCCACTTGCCACAAGCGCAGAGTACTCACCTAAACTATGCCCCGCCATAGCAACAGGCATACAGCCTCCTTTTGCCAGCCACGTTCTCCATACAGCAATACCAGCAGCTAACATAATCGGCTGTGTATTCACCGTTTGATTTAACTCACCTGCATCCTCAGCATTAACCATCGCCCAATAATCTTTACCAATTAAGTCAGATGCCTCCTCAAATGTTTCTCTGATTTCATTATTTTCACCTGCCAATTCAGCCAACATACCGAGTGACTGAGAACCTTGACCAGGGAATACCGCTGCCAACTGCATTTTTCCACCTTTTTTAATCAATATCGTCTATATCATATTAGTAATTCAGTAAATTTGTATAGTAAAATCAGCATTTTTATTAATAACACTTGTACTATTACAAGAGTAATGGATAATACGGCGCGAAGTTAAAGGAAAGTAGTAAACAGTATGGCTAAAGAAGAAAGTATAGAAATGGAAGGGACAGTTATTGAAACACTTCCCAACACCACATTTAAAGTAGAACTTGAAAATGGGCACGTTGTGAACGCACATATATCAGGGCGTATGCGTAAAAATTATATTCGCATTCTAACAGGGGATCAGGTAACCGTTCAATTAACACCTTATGACCTTACAAAAGGACGTATTACTTATAGAAGCAAGTAAAATCCATTAATACATTAAATTAAAAAGGCGATGCATTAAGCATCGCCTTTTTAATTTAATGTATTAATGAGCCATCCAGCTTGTAGACTCACAAAGAAAGACTGAATAAGTTCTGCAAGCCTCTAGGGCAATACACCCAAGGTGTATTTTATAAATGATTCCTTGCTTTAATAAAAATAACGAAGGTGCCACTATAGCCTTACCTTTCGAGGCAACACCAAATTCTACAAGAATTAGCAAACACTCTTAATAAATACCTAAAGTGCTAACTCTTCAGGCTTTCTTGTAACTTTTTTAAACCTGAAAAGTCACCTTTATCTGCTAACATTGCTTGTTCATTCCAAGAATCCATAGCATCTTTATTGTTATTTAAACGCGCACCAGAAGCCTCAAGCATATCCCTAAGAATATCATCATCCATTCCTGCAAGTTTCTTGTAAGTTGTTATACCAAGTTCCGCCATAGTCGCAGCCATACTTGGGCCAATACCTGACAGCTTTGTTAAATCATCACCCGTAGGGTTATTTAACTTAATGTCTTTTTTAAGCGAAATTTTCTTAGCAACAGGCTTCTTTTTTGCTGTTACTTGCTTTGTTCGCTTAGCGGCTTCTAGCTTAGATGAAACTGATTTTTTAGTTGCCTTAGTTGTTACTGCATTATTACTAGCAGTTGTTTTATTTTTATTCTTATCCTTTGTTGTTGTCTTTTTTATATTAGGACTATTCTTTTTTACTGCAGTTTTTTGATGTGCTTTATTTTTAGCAGTCGTTGCTTTCGTTGCAGATTTCTTAGTTACCGTACCTTTAGTCGTTGTAGCAGCGCCCACATTAGAAGGTTTTGACCCTGATTTTGTTTTTTTCGACTGAGGTTTATTAGACCTTGATATCGTAGCAGCTGCTTGTTCTGACAACAATGATGCACTGCCTTTAACGTTACCGCCAATTTGTGACTTTAACGCTTTAATCTCTTCATTTCTTGTTTTTAGTTCACGCTCAAAAGCCGTACATTCTTCTGACCCTTTACTGCTACTACCGAAAAAAGACACGTACAACCATTCAACCAACCAACCAAATAAAATACCTAATATAAAAGCACCGAGATCCATTTTTAATTCTCCTTTAAAACTTGTTTTAATATGCTACCTAATTTTCACATAGTTTAGTGAATTTCCCAAATAACTCTTTAGATTTCTAAGAAAATGCTTGTTATTTAAGCAGGTTTAAAATAACTGGTAGTAAAAAAACGAAGAATACTCCTAAGTGAGCATTCATGCGCTTCGATGGTAGCAGCCACAATATCAGTTTATCGTATCATTTATCTCATCAATTAAATAATAAAATTAATGAGATTTTTAAATGGAACACTTTCAGACACTTGCCATTAGTATCTTGTTCGCTGGCCTTATTACCTTTTTATTGCCTAATAACAATAAAGTTATTTCAATAGACCAAAAACCAAATACTGTCACGATAAATTCTCCAAAACAGTCAACCTCTTCAGTACTATTATCATTATTAGATAATAGTGAGCAAGACTCCGTTAATTTAGAGAGTGAGCTACCCTTAATAGTTGTAAATAAACGTGTTATTTTAGACTTACCTGAAATTAACTCCAAGAACCTATCAAGTAATGACGATAAAATTCTTTTAACTACGCCCACATACTGGGAAATTGTTCATTCAATTGAATCAAAACAAGGTGAAATGCTCTATCGTCCACGAAATAAAGAAAGATCTTGCGTAAAAACATCTTCACCCTGCGGTCACTATCAAATTTCAGCCCAAGCACTTAAGGATATAGGTTGTACTTCTACACAATGTAAAATGGACCGAGAAAATTTGGAAACATCATTAACGATGAGTAAAAAACTTGAAAATATAAATCTACAGCGTCTAGTGAAGAAAGGCTACAGTCATCTTCCAGATTATCAAAAATACTTGATTCACCAACAAGGGGCAACCGGTATTGCTCATATTCTTGATGCACAAAAAAGCCACTATGAGCTTAGTAACAAACTTTTGAAAAACATGGCAAATAATTCATCGTATTCTTATCAACGTTTAAAATACATGGGTAGCAAGCTTGCGGCACAACACTTTCTGAGTTACTGGGAAAATAAATGGAATTCAGAAATTGATATGATATTTGATAAGCAACTTAAACAACAAATGGCTATTAGAGAATATCTACAGCTTGCGAATAATACTATTATTTTTTAAGAGTAAACCTTGCATGTCCCGAAAAAGTAAACATAGTTGATACAACTTCCCTTCAACTCGGGCAAATAATCAATATCCTATCATCACATAAAACCATGGAAATAAATAATTTTAATACACCTCTTTCTCTCGAGATCAAGTCTTCATTTCACAAATACTTAATGATCATAGCACCACACGTTTTTGCAATAAGCCTACTGATTTTTATAATAAGCTTACCATTATTACCAACCCTTGTTTTAATAGCTACTGTGGTATTTTCTTTAATCTATTTTCTACAACTACACTGCTTGAATGCCTTAAATCATTCTATTATCACCATAAAGCAAGATTCATTAAATAATTGGATGATATTATTTACCAATGAAAGTGAAATGAAAGCGGCACATTTGATGGCTTCGAGTTTTACAAGTAATTACTTTATAATTTTAATCTATAAGATTGATAATGCGCATTATTTTCAAAAAAAGGCTTGCGTTATAATTACTAAAGATAGCTTACCCAAACAAAAATTTAGACTCCTAAAATCAAAATTATTGGTTCAGCACCTGACTTAAATCATTAATTTAACGATGAAAAATAAAAATAAGGTGGTGTTGACTCAATGATAGGTATACTATATTAGCTTATACTAATATTCTTAATAATATGACAGTTCTAGAATCAAGCAAAGCCAATACCCAGCCAAACAGCTCAAGTAATACTAACTGTGAGTTTATTAAAGGTATTCTTGCTGGCAGCAATATGGAAGAGGCTTCACGCTATTTCAAAGCAATATCACACCCGTTAAGACTCAAAATTCTTTGTGTAGTGGGGGTTGGCGAAATGAGTGTACAAGACATACTAAAAACGGTTGGTACAACTCAATCAAATGTATCACAGCATTTATGTTTGCTTAAAGATAAAGGTATTGTTCAGTCTAGAAAAGAAGGAAATCGAGTATATTATTCCATTAAAAATGAAACCATCAAAAAGATATTAGGTAGCCAATAAGCACCTATCTCTCATCATGGTTAAGGTCCTAAATTTCAGTTAAGCAACTTTAAGGAACCTCTAACAACCTAGTTAGGTTCTGCGAGTTTACAAGGCATCAAGTCCTAGGCGCATTTTTTGAGAATGGATATGTTCGTGGCATACTGCACCAAACCTTCGCAAAAAAAATAACAATAACGGAATTGATGCCTTTTAAGCTCCCACTTTTGTTAGCTTGCGCGGCTTAGCCAAATTTCAATTTCTTTGTTATTGATTTTAACCATATTTAGTGCTTTGCTTGCCAATGACTTAAAAGCAATGCCTCAAACTTGAAAACTTGGCGTTGCCAGAATTCAGCTCGGTTATTCAGTTTTTTCTTAAGGAGAACCTGAGAACTTAGCACAGAAAAATCTGTCGCTATTTTTCATGAAGTGAGACGTAATAGTTATTCTATTGCGCCGATCTTCGTGGAAAATATCGGCGGATTTGGCAAGCTAAAAATAATTGGACTTGATCAGGGTTTCCTTAAACAACACCTGAGGCTTGTTCATCCGCAAAGTAGGATGACCGTACCATAGGCCCACTGGCAACATGTGAAAAGCCCATTTCATAGCCCACTTCTTGGAGCATTTTAAATTCATCGGGTGTCACAAAGCGCTCAACCGCCAAATGATCTAAACTTGGTTGCAAATATTGACCTAAGGTCAACATATCACAATCATGCTCACGTAAGTCTTGCATGACCGCTTTAACCTCATCAATTTCCTCACCTAAACCGAGCATCAGCCCAGATTTTGTTGGTACTTTTGGGTGCATCTGTTTAAAGCGTTTGAGTAAATCTAATGACCATTGATAATCAGAGCCGGGACGAGATTGCTTGTATAAGCGCGGCACCGTTTCTAAGTTGTGATTAAATACATCAGGCGGGGCTTGTTCCATTAATGTTAATGCAATATCCATGCGACCACGAAAATCGGGCGTTAAAATTTCAATACGAATCTCAGGATTTTGTTGACGCACTGCTTGAATACAATCAGCAAAATGCTGCGCCCCGCCATCGCGTAAATCATCACGATCTACTGAGGTAATGACGACATATCTCAGTGACATGGCTTTAATTGTTTCAGCTAAACTAGTAGGTTCGTTTTCATCAAGAGGATTCGGGCGACCATGACCCACATCACAAAAAGGGCAACGACGGGTACAAATATCCCCCATAATCATAAAAGTTGCGGTGCCTTTGGTGAAACATTCTCCCAAGTTTGGACACGCCGCTTCTTCACAGACGGTGACCAGCTTTTGCTCGCGCAGTACTTTTTTAAGGCGTTTAACTTCTGGTGTAGTGGGTGCTTTAGCACGAATCCACGAAGGCTTGCGTTTGACCTCTGTACTAGGGATAACTTTAATGGGTATGCGAGCTACTTTTTCAGCACCTCTTAGTTTAACGCCTTGAACTTTCTTCGCTTGTGTTGTTTTTGCGATACTCATTGATCTAATCCAATAAAACGACTGAGAGTTACAGTATAACAATACACAGCACTAATAATAGTTTTCTTGATAAAACGAATATTCATCCTTAGCGCCATAAGGTAAACTTAGCCGATAAACTTCGTGAGTAAATTAGTATGCCAGATAACAAAACATCAGAGTCTATGCCAACAGAAACAACACACTTTGGTTATGAGCAGGTTGCTGTTGATGAAAAGCAAAATAAGGTTGCCGATGTTTTTCACTCGGTCGCCGACAAATACGATGTAATGAATGACTTAATGTCGGCAGGGGTTCATCGTTTATGGAAGCGTTATACCATCGAGACTTCAGGCGCAAAAAAGGGTGACACGATCCTGGACCTCGCCGGCGGCACAGGCGATTTAGCGATTAAGTTTACGCGTATTGTTGGTCCTGAAGGTTTAGTCACCTTATCCGATATTAACGAATCGATGCTCGAAAATGGTCGTCAACGCCTCACTAACATGGGTATTGCTGGTAATATCGAATACGTGCAGGCGAATGCAGAAGATTTACCGTTCGAAGATAATAAATACAATATCACTACAATGGCATTTGGTTTACGCAATGTCACAGATAAAGCTGCGGCATTACGCTCAATTTACTGCTGTCTAAAACCGGGTGGAAAGCTGATGGTACTGGAGTTTTCAAAACCAGTATTACCCGGTTTAAGCACCCTTTATGATGCGTACTCATTCAAACTTTTACCCTTGATTGGCAAAGTTGTCGTAAATGATGAAGACAGCTATCGTTACTTAGCAGAATCTATTCGTATGCATCCTGATCAAGAAACGTTAAAAGGCATGTTTGAGGAAGCTGGTTTTGAAAAGTGTTCATATCATAATATGACAGGTGGCGTGGTTGCCTTGCATGTTGGCTATAAGTTTTAGGCGGGTTTTAACGTCGTGATCATCCCTACTCCTTTTCTAGCGGCAATTGAGACTGCGATCAACACATGGCTTAAGCTTGATGGTGAAGCTTTACCGCGCTTTGCTGAACTTGAAGGTAAGATCATTCGTTTTCATGTGACGGGGATTGAAGTTAATTTATACTTTATGCCTAGCGCATCGGGCATTCAGGTGATGGGCAATTATCCTTTAATCCACGATATCAATAATGATGCTAATAGCGCTGAAACGACTGAGCCAGATGAAAAAATGGCCAAGGTGGATACCACCATTCATGGCTCACCGGTAGCACTCATCCAACTTAGTACCGCTAAAAATGCCGGCGCTACCTTACTTGAAAGTGATGTTGAAATTGATGGGGATATGCGCGTCGCTGAAAAATTCAGCGAAATTCTGCGCGAAGTTGATATTGATTGGGAGGAGCTACTCTCTAAATTAGTTGGTGATATTTTTGCCTACCGAACCGGTGAAGCTGCCCGCAGTGCGACAAATTGGTTAAAAGACAGTGTAGCAGCGATGAAGTTGAATGCAGGCGAATATATCAGTGAAGAATCAGGTCTTTCACCTGCAGATGCTGAAGTGAAAGAATTTATGGATGAGGTGGATGAGGTGCGTATGAGTATTGACCGCTTAGAAGCGCGCATTAATTTATTAGTCGAAAACACAAAGGCACCACAACAAGAATGAATCTTTTTTCTCAACTCCCACGGCTATATGAAATAAACCGCGTACTGATAAGGCATAACCTCGATGAGCTAATTTATGCAATACCTGCTTTTCGACCTTTACGGTTTATTTACCATGCATCGCCGTGGAACTGGAATAAACAAAAACGTGATAACCGTGAGCCACAAGCTGTTCGTATTCGCAGAGCGTTAGAAGACCTCGGCCCTGTATTTGTTAAGTTTGGGCAGATCTTATCAACACGCCGCGATATGCTGCCCGATGAATTAGCGAATGAACTGGCAAAACTACAAGACAATGTACCACCTTTTTCGGGCTTAGAAGCACGCACAATAATCGAGAAATCACTTGGCAAGTCGATTAATGAATTATTTAAATGTTTTGATGAAACACCTCTCGCTTCTGCCTCAATCGCTCAAGTACATACAGCAACCTTACAGGACGGCAAAGATGCTATAGTGAAAGTGGTACGCCCCGGCATTGAAAAAACCATTCGGCATGATATCGACTTAATGCATCTAATCGCTAAAATGGTTAGCAAAGTCAGCGATACAGGCAGGCGACTACGCCCGGTTGAAGTAGTAGAAGATTACGAAAAAGTCATCTTTGACGAGCTTGATTTAGGCCGGGAAGCCGCTAATGCCAGCCAGCTTCGGCGCAATCATGAAGGCTCTCCTGATCTCTATGTACCAGAAGTTTATTGGGATTATTGCACCGATGATGTAATGGTTATGGAGCGTATTTACGGTATTCCCGTGGGTAACACGCAAGAGCTTATCGACAAAAACATCAATATGAAGGTATTGGGTGAACGTGGAGTTGAAATATTTTTCACCCAAGTTTTTAAGCATAACTTCTTTCATGCCGATATGCATCCTGGTAATATCTTTATTGATGAAAATAATCCTAGTAACCCTAAATATATAGCCGTTGATTTCGGCATTGTAGGTACCTTAGAACCCCAAGATAAGCGCTATCTTGCCGAAAACCTACACGCCTTTTTTAACCGTGACTACAAACGAGTTGCCGAGGCGCATATTGAGTCGGGCTGGGTACCTGCGGAAACCAAAGCGAGTGAATTTGAAGCTGCAATTCGTACGGTATGTGAGCCGATATTCCAATTGCCGATTAAAGAAATATCTTACGGTAAGCTACTATTGCGCCTTTTCCAAACAGCGCGCCGTTTCAATATGGAAGTACAACCGCAGTTAGTACTACTACAAAAGACCTTACTAAATATCGAAGGTATGGGGCGCGAGCTATATCCTGATTTAGACTTATGGGTAACCGCTAAACCATTTCTTCAGCGTTGGATGGATGAACAAGGTGGTATTAGGCACCTGTTCAAAGGCGCAAAAGAAAACTTGCCTAAATTTATTGAACAAATGCCACACATGCCCGTCATGCTTAATGAAGTTATCAAAAACGTGCATGATAAACAAATGAATGCGCAACAAGCGGAATCAAAGCAGCTCGAATTACTGCGCCGAGAAATCAAGAAATCTAACCGTAAAACAACACTTACTTTATCAGGGGCAACAATGCTAATTGCAGGTGTACTTATAAGTTCACCGCAAATGACATTGGTTAGTTTATCCCCTGCTTCTCTTGGTTTATCCCTGCTTGGCTTAGCCCTATTGGCTTATGGGGTTTTGAAGCGATAACTATTTATGTAATATGGTTGCATCAACGGTAGTTCTTATTAAAGCATTAACTATGATGCACCCCTCATGACTAGCCTACTTCTTCTTGGCGTCTTCAGCCTCTAACATTGCCGCTAAACGATCTGCAGGCATATAACCAGGAATCAATTTTCCCGTTGAAGTAACTAATGCTGGTGTACCTGTTACACCGACTTCTTGACCTAGTAAGTACTGATCTTTGATTGGGTTATCACAGGTTTTATCTGCAATCGGCTTGCGTTCTTTTGCATCCGTCATTGCTTGTTTATTATCATCTGCACACCACATGCTAACGGCTTTGCTGAATGAAGGAGAATTCAAACCTGCACGTGGAAACATCAAGTATTCAATCGTGATTCCTTTCTCATTTAAAGCAGGGACTTCACGATGTAACTTAGCGCAATACGGGCAATCGATATCCGTAAAGACAGTTAACTTATGCTTTTCATTTTTGGCTTTAAAGATAACCGGCTTATTGTTTTTACGCGCTAAAATAGTTTGGCGAATCGACTGCTTGGCACGATCAGAAATATTTTCTCGTGTTTTCATATCAATTAAGTTACCACTTAAAAAATACTTACCATCAGAGGATAAATAAACAACTTCAGTACCATAAATGACCTCATACATGCCAGGCACAACACTTTCTTTTATTGAGTCTGGTTCTGATTTAAAGGTGGTTTTTAGTTTTTCTTTTAAGGTTGATAATACCGCACTATTGTCTTTAGCCAATGCGACATTGTTAACAAAGCCTGTTAATAACGCTGCACTCAGTGATAACCCCAGTAATGTTCTTTTCATCATTTAATTCCTAATGTTTATAATAGCCCTAAGATAAGACCGCAGTGTAACAGAAACACATACGCCCATTGTTGGATTTTGGTTGCAAAATTCTTAAATTCAACCCCGTGGGTGATGCTGTTGATGCAATGATTGCAAACGAGCCTTTGCTACGTGTGTGTATATTTGCGTTGTCGATAAGTCACTATGACCTAATAACAACTGTACGACACGCAAATCAGCCCCATGGTTCAATAAATGTGTGGCAAAAGCATGGCGCAATGTATGCGGTGAGATTTTATTGATACCTACGACTATTGCATAACGTTTAATTAAGTGCCAGAAAGCTTGCCGTGTCATACCGCTACCACGTTTAGTAACAAACAACGCAGCTGATATGCCTTTCCCTGTCATTAAATCAGGCCGAGCAGTTTCAATGTATTGATTCAACCAATTGACCGCCTCATCCCCCATTGGCACTAAGCGTTCCTTATTACCTTTGCCGATGACTCGAACGACACCTTGTTGTAAGCTTAATTGGGAGTATTCCAATGAGACTAATTCAGTGACCCGTAGCCCTGTCGCGTAAAGTAATTCTAGCATTGCGCGGTCACGTAAACCGATTGAGTCCCTCGTATCACAGGCATCAAGTAATGCATCAACTTGTGATTCACTTAATGTTGTTGGTAAAGGTTGTGTTTGTTTCGGTGCATCTATCAATGCAGTGGGGTCTTCTGCAAGTCGAGCTTCGCGGACTTGGTAACGATAAAAGCGCTTCAAGCTAGAAAAGCTTCTTGCCATACTGCTTGCTTTACTTCCTTTCTTTCCACAATAAGCGATATATTCTTGTAAATGGCTATTTTTAGCTTGTAATAATTTTAGGTGATTTTTTTTAAGCCATGAGGAAAATAGCTTTAGGTCCCGGCCGTAAGCGTCTAAAGTATTTTTACTTAAACCACGTTCTGACCACATAGCGTCTAGAAATTCATCAATAATTGTTTGATTTAACCCCATTCAAAAGCCCTAAATTAATAAGTTGACCATGAAAATTATTTAAAAACGGATTTGAATCTTATCAGTTCAAACTAGCTTCTTAAATGATTTAGTTTTGGATAGATTTATATTAAAAAGATAGCGCAAGGAAACGACTGAATAACCTAAGTGAATTCCGGGGTTGCTGCGTTAACTAACACGAGGACTGGCTTACAAGGCGTCAATTTCGTTGTTGTTATTTTTTGTGAAGAGAGCAACTTAAAATTAACGATTTAAATGATCAGAAACACAAACGCCCCATAGTAGCTGTTTTTCTAAGGGGTTTAACTTTATTTGATTTTCGACCTGTTTATAGCAACGTCTTTCTATAAGCAATTTTTTCTGTATGTATTCGTTAGTTCGCTGATGGTTGTTGGCATCCTGAATGGTTTCTTGGTAATTGCTTACTACACAGTCACCTGAAATAACGTCAATCATTGATTCATTAACTACCCCCAGCTTATTATAAAGTTGCAGACAGCCCTCTAGTATTTGTTGCTTGCTTAAATTAGCCGTTATGGGTTGCTTATTACTTTGTATTATCTCTAACTGAAAAGGTGGCTCTCTAGAGTGACTCTTTTCTAAGGTAGTCATGGGCAATGAGGCCTGAGGAAGTGTGAATTCAACCTTGCCTATATCTTCAATTGGTTTAAAAAAGGCTATCCACTGGTATTTTACCCCTAAAAAAACCAGTACAGTAAAAACAATGCTAGATAATAGTAATGTTTTAACAATAGGTTTTAAAAGCATAATTTGATGTGATTCCAATAGTAAACGACTTCTGTAAATATTGTTTTATCAATGACTCATCAGATAGAAAGATTATGACGCTAGGTTCAGCTTCTTCTTTTCTAATAATAAATCAGCCTCCTTTTTCATCTTTTCTTGGTGAAGTGCATAATCTTTATTTTCCGATAAAATTTTATTTTTTGAATTTACTAACAAGTAGCCTTCTACATTATTGCTTACACGAGATAGTTGCTCTAAAACAAACTTGACATTATCAATCTTCAAGGTTGTTTCTTGGTCGACGATAATCGTAGATGTCGCTAATGATGATAAAATCAAGGTGTCAGCAAAACCAATAACAGGAGGCGCATCAACAATAACGTAATCAAAAATTTGTGAGGCTCGGGTTGTTAAGTAAGACATCCGCTCGTGACTTAAAAGGCTGACAGGATCAGAGGTGTATTTCCCAGCAGTGATCGCATATAAGCCAGCTACCTGCTTTACAGGTTTCGTTATTCCTACTAGGTCAATTTCACCACTAAGAAAGTCCGTTAAGCCAACCTCGTTCTCAATACCAATTTTATTGTGTATTGAAGGCTTACGCAAATCAGCATCTACAATCAGAACCTTCATCCCCATCTTTGCCAAACTACAGGCAACATTAGAAGCGCTGACACTTTTGCCTTTATTTGACTGGGCGCTAGTGAGTAAAAGAATACGACCATCCTCGTGGTCTTTTTTCATAAAGCGCAGCTTTGCAGCTAAAATTCGGTAAGCCTCTGCCGCAGCTGTATCTGGTCTGATGGCTGAAATTAAGCCCATTTTACCATCTGCGTCCTGTTTTGATATACGTGGGATATTACTTAACACCGGTAAGCCTGTAATATTCTGTAGTTCTTCAGCGGAGTTCACACTCTGATCGAAGGCTTCACGTAAAAAGGCCAAGGCTAAACCTAGAATTAAGCCAGAAAGTAAGCCTAGAAGAATATTAAGTTTTGGTTTTGGTTTAAATTTATGAATTGGAGTAACGGCAGGTTCAACTATGCTGATTGTGCTAGTTGTTGACTGAGAAGCGACATTAATCTTATCTAAACTAGCTTGCAGACTATCGTAAAGCTTAGTGTTTGTAGCAACTTCACGCTTTAGATTATTATAATCTAAACTACTATTTTGTAGTTTCCCCATTTTTCTATTAAATTTTCCAAGCTCACGTTTTATTTTATTTTCTTGTTGTTTTGCCGCTAAATAATCCGCTTTCATAGAGCGTTGAATATCTATTTTTTCTCGATTTAGTTTACCTTTTACAGTGTTAATCTGTTGTCGAAGGCTAACCATGCTGGGATAATTAGGCTTAAACGTTTTTAGCATTTCTTGATAATCACCTTCCAATTTAACCAAACTAGCTTTTAAACTTGCTACAACAGAACTTCCTAAAAAAGCAGAGACACTGCCTGTTTGCTGCATTTGAGAAAATAAGCTTTCAGCTTTGATACGCTTAATTTCGGCTCGAACCAAGGCATCATCTAAATTGCCTAGCTTTTTAAGGTTAACCGATTGATTATCATCAACTCTAAGGATTCCATGCTTATTAGAATACTTCAATAATGCAGCTTCTGATTTAGCTAAACGTTCACGTGCTTCGGCAAGCTGTTTTGAGAAGAAACCCTTCGCATATTCCCCTGTCTCACTCTTAGTTTCAATTTGTCGCTTAATAAAGTTATTAATTAATGAGGTAACGACGTTTTTTGACAGTTCGGCATCAGGGGCATCGTATACGACTTCGACAAGATGCGTTCCAGCGATAGGCTGAATCAAAGTTTTCTTTTGAAACTCACCCACATAGTCAACACGCTTATTACCATCCGACGCATTTGTTTTTTCATCGAGACCTAAGGTTGTTTTTATAAAAGTTACTATTGGAGATATAATTGATGAAATTGAAATTGAATGCTCTTTTTCCTGTGGTACTAATACATCATACAAAGAAAGCTCTTGAACCGTTTCTTTCGCAATTACTCGACTTTTAAGCATTTCATAGCGAGTTTTAAAATAAGGATCATTAAGTGCATCAAAAGAATCTGAACCTTTATTAACACCGCCAATATCAGTGCGGTAAGTCCCTTCACGCTCAATTTGAATAACCGCATTAGCGCGATAAACAGGTGGTGTGCTTAAGGTATATAAAATAGCGAGCGTCAAAGTTAGCGCCAACATAGATAGTATGGACCATTTACGACGAGCAATAATCCCCCAGATATCTCGTAAACTCATTTCTTTTTTAGCAGGCACGCCCCCATGAAGTATGGGAGTGCTTTGATTGTAAGCTACTAATGATGCGTTGTCTGTTGACGAACCCCTGTCGATAGGCAACCTAGCATTATTCTGTTTTAATAATCCTGACATTATTACAACCTTGAAAATTAATTATTATTCTTACGTTATACCAAACAGACATTAAAACAACTGTTTGATAGATAATTGACCTTTTTTTATGATTATAAGCAGTTGGATAAAGACTTTATAAACGCCTAATCTCCCCAAGCTTCTATCATCTTTAAAACTTACAGTCGCATAGCAATGATTTTAACATGATTAATTAGTAATAATCATTTTTCACAGACTAGCGGTTTAGATTAATTTAACAGAAACCTACCAAAAGTTGCATAGAGGAATAAAAAATGATTGGAATTTCATCACCATCGTAGATGTGTTTAAATTGAAAAGTAAAATAAATGTTTTTTTGCATCTTGCTATTAAATACTATATTTTCCTCTTCTTTGACCTATTATACTTGATAATATGACTGATTCTAATACACCCAATGAACCTCTAACAGAAGAGGAGGAAATGACATTCTCAAGCGGTCTTGCTGCTTTTGAAGCAAAACACTTTGCCCAAGCAATGAAACTACTATCCCCGCTTGCCGAAAAAAATGCTCAGGCGCAGCATATGTTGGCGATTATGTTTCAAAATGGTCTTGGTACTGTTGAAAACCCGATGCAAGCGGTAAAAATGATGAAAGCATCAGCTGAACAAGGTTACCCTATCGCGCAACATGGTTTAGGCTTTATGTATATGCAAGGCGAGTGCCTTGAGAAAAACTCTAGTAAAGCTATTGAGTGGTTCGAGAAAGCGGCTGAGCAAGGCCTACAGGGCTCTTTAACAACGCTTGCTATGATGTATGAACAAGGTGAAGGTGTTGAAAAAGATACTAAAAGAGCCAAAGAGTTATATAAAGCTGCCGGCTTTGATGATTTAGGTTAAATATGCAAATGGACCAACAACTGACAGAAACTAAATTAAATCCAGACATGTTTTACGTGGTTCTTAATGATGAGCCTCTTTTGGAGTTTGATCGTAAAAAGCCCGTCCCAGGGCATCAGCGCCAATATCTTGACAATATGGATAGTCAAATGGATCAAGGCATTCAATTGGGTAATGACTTTATTGAGTCCCCTAACCCATTACAACGTTCTCAGTTTGTAGCTAACTCTTTAATCAATTTATTGCTTAAAGGTGAATACTCAACCGCTATTGCAATGTGTACTTACTTGGCAAAACGATTACCTGAATTACAACAAGTAAAAGCAAAAGGTATTTTTAGTGATTCAAAAAAAGATGAGTTGTCGATTGAACTTGTGTTTGATAGAAGTTATGAAAAAGCACAACTAGAAAAGCCAATTAAATTTCACTGAGCTAACCTTAACGTCATCATATAAAGGAGAACTCATTTATTAAAAAATGTTATTAACCTGCTTTTCATTGCTAAGATCTGTTTACGAAAGTAGAGCCATCTGTGTAAGGAATCGCTTAATTAGCTTCTTTTCCGTGTTGATTAGTTTATCTCATCTGAGTCGCACACAGGCCTCAAAAATAAGAGTAATCTATAAAATAGATATTTCTAGCCGCCATGCAATTTAATGTGTAAAAGATATTAACCATTAAAAACGCGTGCCTGTGACCGTTCTATTGGCTCTCGATTAAGTTTTATCTTCATCACGATGCTTTGCAGTACCTTTGACTCTTCAGCTGTAATATTGATATTCATTGAATCTGCCAATAAGTCAGCTTTTGCGTTAATGTCTTCTTTCAGCTGAAGCCCTTCTTGGGTTAATTCAACAAATACAGTCCGCCTGTCTTCAATACCATGAGTACGCTTAATTAAGTTTTTTTTCTCCATTCTTGCAACTAGCGTAGATACAGCGGAGCTATCAAGACCCATTCCTTCAGAAAGCTGTTTAATTGTCACACCTTTATTTAAGCTACAAAGTTGCAGTAAATATACATTTTGTGGGGTAATATCATTACCGTAAATATCTTTATAAAAAGATGTGATTTCTCGCCAGCCTTGATAAAAATTAAAACAAATACGTTGATTTAAGCGTTCAGACATCTCAATTTCCTTGGTGAACAAGCTAATATGTAAAAATATTGTATAGCTAAGTAAATCAGTAGGCCAAAGAGATTCATTTTATTTAAAATAATGAAGTATTTCGTGCGAAGACTGGATATAAAATGTAAACCATTCACACATTTGCCGAAGCAGAGCCTTTTATATAGTCTTTTTTGCGAATCGCAACAACGCACTCAATATGTGTGCACATTATTCCATCCTTTCGATATAGCCCGTATTCAAAAATAGGAGTGCTTCTACCACGTGCAGCGAGTTCTTGACGAATCGCTATTTCTTTTTCAGGAGGGAAGTCAAAACGTAATTCCAAATCTGAGTTTCCTATGGCCCTAAAGTCAACACTCAGCTTACGTGTCCAAACATGGTACTCATCAAAAATTTTCCCACACGCTAAAGGTGCAATAGGGTCTGCTAGCGATGCCTGGAAACCACCAAACATTCCACCCCCCATATTTTTTGAAACCCAAGTTAATGGTAATATAATACGCACTTTGCGCCAGTTGTTATCAAGTGATATAACTTTTATCCGCATCATCCACCATGCAGGCCACCACTCCAGTAATTTGGCCTCTGGTATAAAACTAAAACATTTCTTAGCACAGGAAATTGTATTGAATTTAGACATTTGTCTATTATCCACAGAACAGATAAAGTACGCCAATACATATTTACCTGATAGGTTTAATAATTATCGCTTTAGGCTTGACAAAATAAGGCATTTCACGTGTAATCGCGCGCCTAGCAGTGAATCAAAGTTACTTGCTAGAAACAACAAAACCCTTAACCGTATATAGAAGGAATAATTAAAATGTACGCAGTAATTAAAACAGGCGGAAAACAGTACCGTGTTTCCCCTGGCGATGTATTAAAAGTAGAAACACTTACCGCCGAAGTTGGCACATCTATTAACTTTGAAGAAGTCTTAATGATTTCAGATGGCGAAAAGCTCACTGTAGGCACTCCACTTGTAGCAAGTGCTAAAGTGGCTGCAACGGTCATTGCACATGGTCGTGCTAAGAAAGTCGAAATTATCAAATTTAGACGTCGAAAGCATCACCAAAAGCGCACAGGGCATCGCCAGAACTTCACTCAAGTTCAAATCCAGAATATTAATGGCAAAGGTAAGCCCGAAAAAGTAATGGCACCTAAAACTGAAGAAGTAATTGCAGAAGCCAAAGAAGCTAGTCTAGTAGCGTCGAAATCTACTGCTCAAAAGCCTGTAGCAAAGAAGACGGCTTCTAAGGCAAAAGCTAGTGAAAAGAAACCCGCAGCCAAAAAGCCTGTAGCTAAAAAAGAAGCAGTCGAGAAAAAAACAGTGACTAAAAAAGCGACTACCAAAAAAGCAAGTCCAAAAAAATCAAATACAAAAGATGATTTAACTAAAATCGAAGGTGTTGGCCCTAAAGCTGCTGAAGCCTTAACTGCTGCCGGCTTAGCAACATTTGCTGATGTTTCAAAATCAACACCAACTAAAATCAAGAAAATTCTTGATGACTCAGAAGGTAAGTTTGCCGCTATGGACCCAGGTACATGGCCGAAACAAGCAGAGCTTGCAGCTAGTGAAAAATGGGACGAACTTAAAAAATGGCAAGATGATATGGATGGTGGTGTTGAGAAATAATTAATATTTACTCTTACCAAATAAAAAAGCCCGCTTTAAGCGGGCTTTTTTATTTGGTACAAATGCTCGTACAGCAACGTCTCATTTTCTGAATAACAAAAAAAGCGATCACTTTTGTGATCGCCTTATTATATGGTGGGCCTGGAAGGACTCGAACCTTCGATCAATAGATTATGAGTCACAAAGTTAAAAATATTTTTATTAATAATCAGTCGCTTACGGTATTTCCACATACTCTTTGTGTCAGTAAACAGCAGTAAATATCAATACTTACAGATATTTTGGCACAAAACTGGCACAATAAAATTCGAATGAATCTGAGACAAGTGTAATGTTCAATCTATACACATGATATAACTAATATCTTAAAATGACTTTATTTTGCTTTTACAAATTGTAATGTCACATTATCAGTTGCCCCTCGTGACAATGCTAAATCCATCAAATCTGCAGCTGCATATTTCAAGCTATTTTGTTGTAATATTTCCTCGATTTCTTTGTCCGTAACTTCTTTAAAAAGGCCATCGCTGCAAAGTAAATAAATATCGCCTGATTTGACCTCAATAATTTGAGTTTCGATAAATAAAGGGGAAGTCACGCCAACAGCCGCCGTTAGATATTGCGCTTGAGGTTGTTTTTCTGCATCTTCTCTCGTAAACCCCGCATCTATAAACTCATCTATACGATTGTGATCACGCGTTAACTGGGTTAACTTATTGAGTCTTTGTTGATAAATCCTGCTATCATCAGACCATAAACAAACCACATTTTTTCTTTGTGCAATTAAAACACAAACTGTGCTGGCTATAAGAGTCCTTGTGTGTTCCCCACCACTTCTTTCAATTAATTCTAAGTTTACATCTTGTAATGTATCAGTAACCTTTTGAACAAAACTACCAAAAAAACGATCTCTATTTATCTCCGCAAGCGAATCAATGATGAGTCTACTAGCCACTCACCAGATTCATGCCCACCAGCACCATCAGCCACAACCCAAAAACCTTTATCAGCTGAATCTAAGAATGCGTCTTCATTATGATCTTTAACAATGACAATGAGATATAGTCACTTCTCGCCTGATCATTTGGAAGATGCAGTGAGATTTAACCCATTAACTAATTTAGATATTTAAAGTTCATTTCTGAACAATAGTTAGGAGATAGGGTGCTCAAACAAAAGTTTTTATAAAGGCTTCAATTTGTTTTCCAATTATTAACTATAATGAACAAATTATTCTATAAAAAATTTGTGCCCTTTTATCTGGTTTTCATTGCTTAATAACGTAATTATTATAAGCAACGCTAGATTCTTTCTATTAATCGCCTACAATCAAGCGTTATTTCATAAAATTATTTCATAACAATGAAAGACACTCTAAAAAACATACAAAATAAAATTAACCAATCCTCTTTATATGAATTAAATGGGCGTGTAGTCGAAGTGACTCAAACGCTTATTAAAGCAGAGGTTCCTCAGGTAAAAATTGGAGAAATTTGTTTGCTACGCAACACAGGGTCTACAGAAACACTGCCAGCGGAGGTTGTTGGCTTTATTGAAAGTACCGTTTTATTAGCTCCCATAGGTGATCTTAGTGGTATATCCGCTTTTACTGAGGTTATCCGCACAAATGAGCCACTAAGCATGGATGTTGGCTTTGATCTATTAGGTTGTGTTTTAGACGGCTTAGGTAAAGTAATTGATTCAGGTGGTAGAAAATCATTAAGCTTCACAGAAAGACTACCCTTAACCTCAAGCCCACCAGATCCTTTGACAAGAGACTTAGTAGAACAACCGCTATCTACTGGCATACGCGCTGTTGATGGCATGTTAACGATTGGAGAAGGACAGCGTGTAGGAGTTTTCTCCGGTGCTGGGGTTGGTAAAAGTACCTTACTCAGTATGTTTGTACGCAATACTGAAGTGGATATTATCGTAGTAGCACTCATTGGAGAGCGTGGTAAGGAAGTACGTGATTTTATCGATACATCACTTGATGAAGAAAGCCGCAAAAAAGCCATTCTAGTTATAGCAACCTCTGATAAAAGTTCGATAGAAAGAATCAAAGCCGCACAAACTGCAACCACAGTAGCAGAATATTTTCGTTCACAAGGAAAAAAAGTCTTGTTAATGATGGATTCACTGACTCGTTATGCCAGAGCCTTAAGAGAAGTCGGTATTGCACGTGGAGAATCCCCTGTTAGTAGAGGCTACCCGCCCTCGGTATTAACTGAACTGCCAAAGCTAGTAGAACGAGCTGGGCAATCAAATGCGGGCTCAATCACAGCTATTTACACCGTTTTGGTCGAAGGCGATGATATGAGTGACCCCATCGCCGATGAAGTACGATCCTTACTCGATGGACATATAATATTGTCACGTGATTTAGCTAATGCCTCGCACTACCCTGCAATTGACGTATTAAAAAGCGTCAGTCGTGTGATGAACTCAGTAGTAACCCCTGAACACATTCAATCAGCCAACAAAATAAGAGGGCTACTTTCTGAATATAAAGAAATAGAATTCTTAGTAAAAGTAGGCGAGTATCAAAAAGGCACCAATAGTGAGGCTGACGAAGCACTGGATAAACACGATGCGATTAATCACTTTCTTAAGCAAGTATTCACAGAAAAACCCAGTTTTAACGAGGCGTTAGAGGCAATGCATGATCTCGCAAGCCGATAGAAACAATCTCGCCAAACTAAAAGAGCTACGCTATTATAAAATGCAAAAAGCCACCGTTGAGGCTGAAAAAGCCAAACAGGCACTCAAGCAAACACTCGCAGAAGAAGAACGAATTAAAAAAACCTTAGAGATTTATCGCACAGAACGCAAACAAAAACACCAACAACTCTCTGACTCTTTAAAACAAACCGAAAAAATTACCATAGATACACTAAACGTACATTCAAAAAAGAACCAAGCACTGATCACAGGTGAAGAAGAAATACAGCATGAGATAGAATCTCTGGATACGTTATTACATAAAAATCAACAAGATCTTCAACTTTGCCAAGATGACCTACGTGAAATTAATAAGCAGGTAGAAAGCTTAAAAGAGATAAAATTGCAGTTTTTTAAGAAAAAAACAATGTAGTTAGGCGACTCTCAAAATATTATTTTAAAGCATATCCAGAACTGGTTTAGATAATACATTGGAGTGCCCCCATTTTAACGGAGACTTTTTATCATTAAAAATGAGAGGTTTCCATGGGACGATATACCCAAGAATTTAAATCAGAAGCAATCGCTTTAGCGATTAAAAGCCATCGATCACATCAAGAAATTGCCCTAGACTTAGGCATCAATCCCAGTACATTTCGTAACTGGATGAGTGAGGTAATGATGACAGACAATTCAAAGAGTAATAAAACACCCAAGAAGTCACAAGCTGAGTTAGAAAAAGAACTGCTAGCGATGAAAAAAGAGTTAGCATTTCGTCAAGAGGAGATAGAAATCCTAAAAAAGGCGGCGGCATACTTCGCAAAAAATCAAAAGTGAAGTATGCCTTTCTCGAACAACACCGACCTGACTATCGCTTGAGTGTTGAGCGCTTTTGTAGACTCTTATCTGTTTCTGTTAGTGGTTTCTATCAATGGCGCAAGCAACCAGTGTCTTTACGTGAGCAAGCTAATAATGCGCTGGATGAGATTATCCTTATGCTGTTCAAAAAGCATCAGCGCCGTTATGGATATCGACGCATTTACAAAGCTTTAATTACATCGCATGATTACAAAGGTTCTAGAGAGCGTGTAAGAAGGCGCATGATAGCGAAACGCTTAAAAGCCAAGCAACGTAAGGCGTATAAAGTGACTACCGATAGTGATCATGATCTTTTAATCTCGCCCAATATTTTGAATCGCGCATTTGATGCATCAAAACCTAATCAAAAATGGGTGGGTGATATTACCTATATCAACACGGATCAGGGCTGGCTTTATCTTGCTACTGTGATTGATCTTTATTCTAGAAAGGTTGTAGGCTGGTCAATGCAACCTCATATGAAAGCAGCTCTGGTCTGTGACGCATTAAATATGGCACTTGTTAATCGAGGTTACCCTATAGGCGTTCTTTTTCATTCAGATCGTGGCAGTCAATACTGCAGTTATGCCTTTCGTGACATCATGGATAAGTATAAATTTGTACAAAGTATGAGCCGAAAAGGTAATTGTTGGGATAATGCAGTGGCTGAAAGCTTCTTTAAAACGCTAAAGTCGGAAGAAACCGATGATAGGGATTTTAAGACAATAGAAGAAGCAAAACGTGTGGTGTTTAATTATATTGAGGTTTATTATAATAGACAGAGAATGCATTCGAGTATTCAGTATCAAATTCCTGCTGAGTATGAAGCACTGTGGCTTATGAAAAAAGCTGCTTAGAATCCTCCGTTTTTATGAGGGCACTCCAAATAGTTGTTCTCTTCGATGAAAATTAGCAGAAAATCTGACAAAAATAGCTTTTTCGCAGTAGGCTAATCAGTTCTCGGACAGGCTCCTAGAGCGTTCTAAAAAGCAATTTCATCAAACAATCGCTTAATCCACTGCACTCGTTGCTCAACGGTTTCCATTGTTTTATATTCAAAATAAAGCTTATCTTGACCTTTTATGCTTAGTTCCCATGGGCGTTGTTGTACCAGCCCGAATATTTTCATTGGGTCGATATTGGGTTTTTCATTAAATAAAATACGTCCACCTTCTTCGCCCATGTCTAGTTTTAAGATGCCGAGTTTTTGAGCAATTTGCTTCAGTCGGGTCACTTCAAATAGGCTGATGACTGCTTCGGGTAATAAGCCGAAACGGTCAATCATTTCTACACGTAAATCACGTAACGCTTCTGCGTTTTTGGCGCTGGCGATGCGTTTGTAC
>Ga0256839_1000501_pt1 | contig 50933 bp, 48 predicted proteins | sample 354166metaG_FD_185968 | JGI IMG/M metagenome (GOLD analysis project Ga0256839, IMG submission 185968) | Hydrothermal vent microbial communities from Mid Atlantic Ridge, Atlantic Ocean - 354-166 | ecosystem: Environmental > Aquatic > Marine > Hydrothermal vents | place: Atlantic Ocean: Mid... | reverse complement strand
GCCCCCGGGAGGCGCGGCGGCGAAACCTCCGCTCCGGGCGCGGCGGCAGCCGGGGCCGGTGCGGAACACGGGCAGAGGGCGCACGGGGGGGCGCACAGGGGGGGCGCACAGGGGGCACGCTTCCCGGAGCACGCCGGTCCCGGAGCACGCCGGAGCACGCCGGAGCACGCTAAACGGGCTGGAAACGGAAGAAAAAGCGGCGCGGTTCCGATGACCCGCGCCGCTTCCCGTGCCCGCCCCGATGTTGGGGATGAGGGCGGTCACGACCAGACCACGCCTGCACGCGCCACTCACACGGTCTGCGCAGGCTTGTCCGATGCGGGCTGATCGAAACCGTAATGCGCGTTTCCACCAGCCCGCCGTTCCCTGGCAAAATGCCACCACTCACGGAACGAGTCCATGTTGCGGTTTTGCGCCGAAGCGGCAAGTATGGATTCCCTTACCTTTTCCTGTTTCGAAGCTGGTTCCATGCCTTGATGCCTTCCGGTGCCGCGCGGCCGGCGAATGCGCGAATTCGCCAGTCCCGGAGCGAATCTCCTGCCTGAGCGGGCGCTCCCGCGACCGGCGCCGCCCGTATCGGCGGCGCGCCGCCAAATCACGGAAACAAATAACGGAATCACGAATCGACCAGGAAGATCCGGTTCTGGATCGTTGCCTTCAGCACTGCCTGGGTGCTCGTTTCCACATCGAGCGCTTCGCGGGCAAGACGCAGGTGCTTTTCCACGGTGGAGCGGCTCACCCCCATGATCGTTGCGATTTCCTGCAAGGTCTTGCCTTCGCCGACCCACTCCAGAACCTCGCGCTGCCGCGTGGTCAGCGGCTTCCGGCCGGAATCGCAGGGCAGGCTCGTGATCTTCAGGTGCGCGACATTGTTCATCTGGACGATCAGCCGGCCGTGCTCCACCCAGACGGCATCGGCATCGCGCTGGCTCATGCCCGGGCCGGCCACCAGCCCGATCGCTCCCTTGGCGCGGCTGGAAACATCCTTGAAACTGATCGAATAGCCGGCCCGGATCCCCATTCTCCGGTTGAATTCCAGCAGCCTTGCCTCTTCGGGCGTGAGCTCGGAGGGAGGCTTTTCCATCCATCCCCAGGAACGGGCGCCGACATTTTCCGCCGCCCATTTCACCATCGGAGCATGAAAATAGAGCCCGTTGTCGATGAATTCCTGCAGGAATTCCTTCGAGTGGTTGGAAAGCACCAGGATGTCGCGCGGATCGCCGAAGGAGTTGCCCCGCCGGAAGCGGGTGAAGGCGTAAAGCAGCCGGTCGAAGCCGAAGCCCTTCATCTCGGCCATCAGGATCTGCCACACGTCGTTGATGGCCGGCGCCTCGACCACCTGTTCCACGAAATCCAGGAAGCGCGACATCAGCGCGTCTCCGTCGGCGGGCCGTCGGTTGCGTCGCTTTCGGTTCCGGCCCGCCGTTGCAGATGCTCGACGAGCGCGAGGATCGCCAGCCGGTAGCCGTTCGCGCCGAAGCCGCAGATCTGGCCGACGGCCACCGGAGCGATGAAGGAGCGCTGGCGGAAAGGCTCGCGCGCATGGATGTTGGACAGGTGCAGTTCCACCGTCGGCAGGCCGGTGGCGGCTATGGCGTCCATCAGGGCGATCGAGCTGTGGGTATAGGCCCCGGCGTTGAGGATGATCCCGTCATGGCTCCTGCGCGCCTGCTGGATCGCCTCGACCAGGGCGCCCTCGTGGTTCGACTGCCAGCAGCTGACCCGGGCGCCGACCTCGCGCGCCGTGGCCGCGCACAGCGCCTCGATGTCGGCAAGGGTCGTCCGGCCGTAGATCTCCGGCTGGCGGGTGCCCAGCAGGTTCAGGTTCGGGCCGTTCAGGACCAGCAGGGAATGCATTCTGACCTCGTCCACGCTTGCGGCATTAGGTAGTGGCAAAGAGGTAATGGCAAAGCGGTGCCCTTGTCGAGTGGCCAGCCGCGATCGCCGGCCGCAGGGGCCTCCAGCGCCTCAGATGTGCTTCAGCTGCCGATCCGCGTGGCCGATCCGCGTGATTGCGCGCGCCAGCAACGGCAATCAACGACAATAGATGACATAATATGTCTTATCGGATAAGACGGCCGAACGGTCATCAAGACAAGAGCGGCCACGGGAGGCCGGAAATGCGCGGAATGCGGAAACGCCGGCGGTGATTGCACCAGGCTTGCAATCGGATATAAGTAATACAACGTAAGGACGAGTTAACGCGCAGGGAGAAACGAAACGCTCCGGCTAGGGCCGGCAAAGCTGGGGAAGTTCATCATGTCGCAGAAGCCGCCCTGCGCCGGTGCCCACGGTGATGTTGCCACCGGAAACACCCGGGCCGAGGTGGACCCGTCCGCGTCCGGGGGGCTCGTGGTGATCGCGGTCGGAGACCTGCAGCACTGGCGGCGCAGCGGCCGCAGCCTTCCCTGGAACTCCGAGATCCTGTTTCGCGACTTTCGCGACCTCGACGCGGTGCTGGAGGAGCGGACGCCGGATGTGGTTCTCTCGCCGTTGCTGTGCCGGAATTTCGACTGTATCGACATCGCGCTGCACCTGCAGGCGCGCGGCTGGCGCGGCCGGCTGCGGATCATGGTCACCGACCTGCCCCGGCCACAGATCGTTCTGGAAGAGGCCCGCTGTCTGGCGCCGGACCTGGATATCGAGATCATCGTGGATCGGTGGGTGATGGGCGAGCGGGTCAACTAGGTTACGCCAGCCGGCAGCGGGGATCGCTGCCGCGCCCTGCCTCGCCGCCCCGGCTGTCGTCCGAGACGGCATCGGGCGGCAGGCTTCCGCTCTCCGCACGGCAACGACCGCCCGCACGGCAACGGCCGCCCGCACGGCAACGGTCGCCCGCACGACAGCCGGAAAACCGGCGTCTGCCGCCCTGCCCCTCGACTCCTCAGCCGATCAGGTTGTTTCCGCCCAGGGAATCGTAATGCCGCCGGAGCCGCTGCAGCGCAATTCGCAGCACCACCTTGCCCGAACGGGCGGCCCAGCCCATCCGCTTTTCGGCCGCTTCCAGCCCTTCCAGGAAACAGCAGACCCGAAGCGCCACATCGCCCAGCCCGGGCCCGAGATCGCGCAGCGCCGCGTTGACCCGTGCCCGGGCGGCGGCCGGCCCGTTGCCGGTCCCGCTGTCGGGCATGAAGGATCCGCGGTCGCCTCCGGTCAGGAAGCGCTCCCAGTCCTGGGCAACCCGCGGCCCCATCTGCGCCAGTTCGAAATCCTCGCGCAGGCGTTCGGCCGCGGCCACCAGATCCGGGCTCAGGAACGGGCGGCCGGACTTGTCCTTGCGCCGGGCCAGCGCCGCCACCGGACTCTCGGCATGATTGTATCGCACCCGCCGCCGAGCGCCGCTGTGCGGGTCGTCGATGGCGCGCGGGGAGAAGTCCCCGTGCTGGGCCCGGAAGCTGGCGGCATCTTCCTGAAACCCCGCCCGCGCGGTTTCCGCCTCGGCCAGCAGGCGCTTGAGCGCGGCGCGGCCGACCGAGGTGATCCGGTAGCGTGCCACCCGGCCCTGATCCGCGCTGGCGATCCACTCCCTCAGGGCCATCGCCTGGGCCACCTGCCGATCCACGACCGCGGTGCGCACCGCCCGCCCGTCGGAGGCTTCGCGCACCACGACCGCCTTTTCCATGTCGCGGGCAACCGCAAGGCAGGCCCCCGGCTCGCTCAGCCGCCGCAGGATCCGCCGCCCTTCGGAGGCGATCAGCTCTTCGCCCGGCGCCCCGGCCTGTGCTTCCTCGCTGGCATGTCTGGTCATTCCCGTATCATCCTTGCTGTCAGTGCATTCCCCGTTGGCGGCGGCATCCGGCGGCATGGCGCGACGCAGTTGCGCGCCGATTGCCGAAAGCGCCTCGTCGAACAGCGGATCGTCGCGCCGCTGTTCGATCCGACGCACCTGGCGCAGCACAGTCGAAGGGTGACAGCCGGCATGCCTGGCCAGCTGCCTGATCGATTGTCCCCGTTCGATGTGGCCGATGTAGTTCAGAGTTGCCCGCGGCAGCCAGCCCGGCAAGCCGCCCGGTGCCGGCGCATTCTTCCCCCCTGATCGGTTTTCCATGTCTGATCCGTCCTGTTCAACTCGCGACAACCGACGCTGGACAGCCCCTACCAACCGGAAAACAGTCGCATTCGTGTCAAATTTGCGACAACAACCTATGGTTGATCTCGTTACCGGATTGTTAATATTCCCGTCGCCAGGCAGAGTATCGTTTCAATTTCGTAAAAATTTTATCGATCCTGCGCGCGCTGCTGGCGCCACCCCCGCAACACCCGTTCAGGTTGTGCCACCCTGCTCCGGAATCCACAGCAGGGAACCTTGCCGATGACCAACGATCCCGTGACCGACCTGTCCTCCGTGCGCCGCCCCAGGCTGCTGATCCGGGCTGCCCGATTCGGCCTGGCCGACTATGTGCGCGAACGCGATCTGAAGCGGCTGCTGAAAACCGCTTCCCCGCCCGCTCCGGCGACTGCCCTGCGCCGGCTGATGGCCGCCGAGGCGGAGATGGAAGAAACCCGCAGGGCGGGCGATGCAGGCTACAGCGCGGCCCGCCACGTGGAGCTTCTGATCGCGCTGATGGCCGAGGCCGGGCTGCTGGCCCGACGACGCAAGGCTGCCTGAGGTCGGGAGCGGCAGGCCCCGCCGGCCATGTCGCCGCCCGCCGCTGAGGGACCTAACCGAAGACGTCGGGCATCTCCGCCTTGCGCCGGGCCACGTAATCCTCCAGCGCCTCGCGCCGGGCCGGATCGAGCGCCGGGGCCTCCCAGGCGGCCAGAAGCGCCCTCGCCCGTTCGCCGGCCAGGGCCCGGGAATCGCGCGCGCCCTCTTCTTCCCAGGTCTCGAAGGGCTTGTAGTCCAGCACCTCCGAGCGCCAGAAGGCCTCGCGGAAATTGGCCTGGGTATGGGCACAGCCCAGGTAGTGGCCGCCGGGGCCAACCTCGCGGATGGCCGCCATCCCCTGCCCGTTCTCGCCGAGATCCACGCCGCCGGCCAGCCTGTGCAGAACGCCCAGCTGGTCGGCATCGAGCACGAACTTCTCGAGGCTTGCCACCAGCCCGCCCTCCAGCCAGCCGGCCGCGTGCAGCATGAAGTTGACGCCCGCCATCAGCGCGACATTCAGCGAATTGGCGCTTTCATATCCGGCCTGGGCGTCGGCCAGCTTGGAGCCGGTGAAGGCCCCGCCCGATCGGTAGGGCAGCCCCAGCCGGCGGGCCAGCTGCCCGGCGCCGAGGGTGATCTGGGCTGCCTCGGGGGTGCCGAAGGTGGGCGCGCCGGAATTCATGTCGATCGAGGTGACGAAGGTGCCGAAGATCACCGGCGCCCCGGGGCGGATCAGCTGCGCATAGGCCACCCCGGCCATGACCTCGGCCAGAACCTGGGTGAGCGTCCCGGCCACCGACACCGGCGCCATCGCGCCGCCGACGATGAAGGGCGAGACGATGCAGGCCTGCCCCGCCCGCGCATGGACCTCCAGCGCCCCCATCATGGTGGCATCGAAAGTGAGCGGCGAGTTGATGTTGACGAGCGAGGTCATCACCACATGGCTCTCCACGAAGGCCTCGCCGAACAGGATCTTCGCCATCGCCACCGAATCGCGGGCGTTTTCCGGGGCGGTGACAGAACCCATGAAGGGCTTGTCGGACAGCGTCATGTGCGCCAGCAGCATCTCCAGGTGGCGCTTGTTGACGGGCACGTCGGTGGGCTCGCACAGGGTGCCGCCCGAGTGATGCAGCCATTTCGACATCTGCCCCAGGCGCACGAAGTTGCGGAAATCCTCGATCGTGGCATAGCGCCGGGTGCCGTCGAGATCGCGCACGAAGGGCGGGCCGTAGACCGGGGCCAGCACCAGGTTCCGCCCGCCGATCTCGACGTTGCGCTCCGGGTTGCGGGCGTGCTGGGTGAAACGCGAGGGCGCGCTTGCGCACAGCTTGCGGGCCAGCCCACGCGGGATGCGCACCCGCGTGCCCTCGACCTCGGCGCCGGCCTCGCGCCAGAGCGCCAGCGCCGCGGGGTTTTCGGGAAATTCCACCCCGATCTCCTCCAGCACGGTTTCGGCGTTGGCTTCGATGATCTCCAGCGCCTCCTCGGTGAGGATGTCGAAATCGGGAATGTTGCGCGCGATGTAGCGCGCCGCCTCCACCCGCAGCGCACTGCGCTCGGCCCGCCGGGCCGCCCCGCCGCCGCTGCGCCTGCGCCTTGTCCGCTCCGCTGTCATTCTTCCGCCTGACCTGCTCCCTGTGCTGCCGCCCGTTCCGCCGGTTACCGGCCGCTGCCGCTGCTGCTGCCGCCGGCATCGGCTCCCCGTGCCCCGGATATCGCGGAACGCGCCCCCGTCACCGGCAGTTTCCGCCTCTTTGCAACGGAAAACGACACCGCCGGCCAGACCGCGACCCCGCGCGGGCGCCTCCCGCGCCTGGAACCGGCAGGAAAGGCGCGTGGCGGGCAATCGGGCGCCGGCTTCGCGCCGCGGGGCCATTTTGCGGCACGGCCCGGGCCTGGAGCAGAAGCGTTTGACAAGATCGGGCGTCGGCAGGTTGCGACGGTGGTCGGACGGCGAAACTTGCGGTTCCGTTCGTGGGCCGGCCGGGACAAGCCGCCATGCGCCGCGATCGGCAAGAGGACGGATCGCGCCATCGCCGCAGCCGGCCCCGAACCGTCGGCACGGGGATGGCGGAGGGCCGGCGACCAGCGCCGCCTTTTCCGGAATGCCGCCTTTTCCGGAATCCGGAAGCGCTGAGACGCGCACGACCGCCAGCCGGCCTCTTCAGGCGTGTGGCGCCTGGGCCCCTCCCCTGCCGGGGCCTGCCACGGCCCCTGCCGGGTTTGCCGGGTTGCCCGCCTTTGCGCCGGCAGGGTCCCGACGCGGGAGCGCCTCCAGCCAGATTCCGTCGCGCGCGCGCACCGTCAGGTGGGCTTCGGGCACGGGCTCGCGGCCGGCCAGGGGGCGGAACCGGAAGGCGCGCAACAGAAGCGCGAGCAGAAGCGGCCCCTCGAGCATCGCGAAACCGGCCCCGGGGCATGCCCGCGGTCCGCTCGAGAACGGCAGATAGGCCTCGCGCAGGCAGGCCCTGCCGTTTCCGGTGGCAAAGCGATCGGGGTCGAATTCGTCGGGGTGCTCCCACATCCTGCGGTGGCGGTGCATGTGCCAGGGGCTGATCACGATCTGGCTGCCCGGCGGCACCTGCCGGTCGCGGAAATGCTCGCATTTCGTGGCCTGGCGGACCAGCATCGGCACCGGCGGGTAGAGGCGCAGCGTCTCGCGGAACACGCTTCGCGTGAAGGAAAGACTTGAAATATCTGTGAAATCAGGGTTTTCAGGAATAGAGAACGCTTCTTCCGCAACCCGTTCCTGGGCCTCGGGGAAGGCGGCCAGCAGGTAAAGCGCCCAGGCCAGCGCCGAGGCGGAAGTTTCGTGCCCGGCGAGGAAGAAGATCGCCACCTGGTCCACCATCTCGGCGGTATCGAATCTGGTGCCGGTTTCGGGGTCGGCCCGGGTCATGATCTTGGTCGCCAGATCATCGGGCGCCTCGCCGGCGGCGATGGCCTGCATCCTCTCGGCGGTCAGCGCCTCGATCAGGGCGCGGATCTCGCGCGCACGTCGCCGCACGCCGGGGCGGTGCAGGCGCGGCACCCAGCGTGGCAGGGGGATGAAGGCTGCGAGGTTCAGGATCGGCTGCAGGCACTGGTAGGCGCGGAAGGAGACAAAGACCCGCGCCGCAATCTGGTGGGTGATCGGGATCGAGAACAGGGTGCGGAAGATCACGTCGGCCGCCACATGGCTTGCGAAGGCCTCGGCCTCGAAGCGCCCCGGGGCGTCGTGCAGCCGCGCCACCGCCGCCCGGCCGGCCTCCAGCATCGCCGGAAAGCTTTCGCGCAGGCGCCCGCCCTCGAAAGCCGGGTCGATGATCCGGCGCTGGCGCTGCCACTGCGCCCCGTTGGTCAGGAACACCGAATCGCCCAGCAGCGGGCGCAGCCCTTCGGAGATGCGCGAGGACTTGGGAAAGTCCAGCGGGCGCTCGTTGAGCACCAGGCGCACCAGATCGGGCTGGTTGACGAGAAAGGAGCGGAAGAAGGGCGTGCGGAACTCGGCCATGCGGGCGCGGTAGAGCCGCTCCGGCTGGGCCGAGAGGATATCGCGCCGGAACAGGCGCAGGTAGCGCAGCAGCGAAACCCTGTCGGGGCGCGAGGCGGGCCTGGGCGGGGTCGTCATGCGGCCATGCTCCGGTGCGGAGAAAGGGGCCGCTCGATGCGGCTTTTCGACGGGCGGCGCCCGGCAAAGCGGGCCCCCAGGGTGCAGGCGCCGGCGGTGATGCTGAAATAGTCGTAATCGCCGGGGCGGTCGAAGGCGCAGAGATACTGGAAATGCAGCCGGAAGAAGCGCCAGCGCAGCGTCTTCCACCGTTCGGGGGAAAGGGTCTGGGTAAAGGCGGCGGAAATCACCAGCGGCCAGCGCCTGCCCGGGGGGGCAACCCCGCTGACGGCCACCGGGTCGCACAGGGCGAAGCAGCAGCCGTCGCCGGGGGCGGAAACATCCACCCAGCTGATCGCGTCGCTGCCGGACAGAAGATGCAGATCGGCGCGCAGCCGGCGTGCCTCGGGCAGGAAGGAAACCATCGGCACCACCTGCCCCAGGCTCAGCAGCGAGAGCGCAGGCCCGTCGGGGCGCACCCTGCCCGCGCGCAGGATGTCGGCCAGCGCATTCACCGCCAGATGCGCCCCCGAGGAATGCCCCACCACCAGAACCTCGTCAGCATCGCTCTCGAGCGCTTCGGCGATCCGCTCCGAGAACGCCCGGATCCGCTTTTCCAGAGCCGGCGGGTTGGCGCCGCGATGGCCGGCGCTAAAGGCATAGTCATGCATCAGGTAATGGGCGAACAGCCGCCCGTCCTGCGCCCGGAACCAGCGCAGCAGGGCGACCGCCAGCGCGATTCCCGCTCCCCAGCCGGCCAGCGGATGCAGCAGCGCTCCGACCAACCTGCCGCCTCCCCAGCCGGCCAGCCCGGCCGCAAGCGCCTGCCCCAGCAGCATCGCCACCGGGTAGAAGGCCGCGATCACCGGCCCCTTGCGCAGCCGCACGAGCCGCCTCAGCGCGCCGCTGGAAAGATAGATCCAGGCGGTCCGGAGCATCTGCAGATAGGTGCCCGGGATCCCGCGCGCCATCGAGCGGCGCACCAGATCCGACCAGACCAGCACCTCGAATGCGGTCTCGCAACTGCGCCCGTCGATTTCGGCTCTCACCCGCCAGCCGGCCCGCGCGCCTTCTTCCGGCGGCAGCAGCGCGATCCGCCCCCCCGAGAGCAGCGCCCAGGAGGCGCTCTCGCGGCGATACAGCTCGCGGTAGCGGCGCGGCGGGTGCGGGTCGAAACCCGGGATGTAGAACACCCGGCGCCGGAAGGGCTTGTGCGATTCGGCTGGCGACATGGGTTTCCCGCTGATCGGACGGAATCTTGTTAGCCGATCGCCGGGGCGAACTTAAGGCCGGCCTCCTCAGCCGACAAGGGCAAGCGCCGGGAAGCGTTCGAGCAGCCACCAGGAAAAGGCGCTGAAGGCGCCCGTCATGAGCGCGACCCCGACAATGATCAGCAGCACGCCCATGGCCTTCTCGATGATGCCCATCCAGGGCCTGAGCCGGTTCATCAACCCGATCGAGCGCCGGATGAAAACCGCGGCCAGAAGGAACGGAATTCCCAGCCCCATCGCATAGATCCCGAGCAGGAGTGTGCCCCGGCTCACCGATGCCTCGGAGGCCGCCAGCGACAGGATCGCCCCCAGCTGCGGGCCGATGCAGGGCGTCCAGCCGAAGGCGAATGCCAGCCCCAGCACATAGGCCCCCAGCGCCGAACCGCCCCGATCGCCGGGGTCCACGCGCAGTTCGCGCTCCATGAGCGGAATCCGGAACAGCCCCAGGAAATGCAGCCCGAAAGCCACCACCACCGCCCCGGAGAGCCTGGCGAACAGCTCCTGATTCTGCAGGAAGAAGGCGCCGAAGGCCGAGGCGGTGAAGCCGAGGAACAGGAACACCGTCGAAAGCCCGAGCACGAAGAACAGCGCCGGCAGGACGGCCCTTCGCCCGGCGCGCCCGCCCGCCGACATCTCCTGCATGGAAATGCCTCCCATGTAGGCCAGATAGGGCGGCACGATCGGCAGCACGCAGGGGCTGACGAATGACAGGAAACCGGCCAGAAGCGCCACCAGTATCGCCGGCAGGAGCGCCGCGTCCATGATCTCGATTCCGAACATTGCCGCTACATAGCCTCCTCCGGCGGCGAGGTCACCGGTGCGAACGGTCACATATTCGTGGACAGGCGGCCCCGGGCCAGCTAATTCCCGGACGATGCCGATGAATCATGACGAGGACCTCGACGCGCGCGGGCTGCTCTGCCCGCTGCCGGTGCTGAAGGCGCGCAAGCGCCTTGCCGCGATGCCGGCCGGGGCCGTCCTGCGGATGCGCGCCGACGACCCGGCCGCGGTGGTGGACGTGCCGCATTTCTGCAACGAAAGCGGGCACGAGCTGCTGGCGGTGGAAGATGCGGCAGGCAGCGCTCCCGACCGGCCCGAACGGCATTACTTCATCCGCCGGCGCTGACTTGCCGCCCGGCCCGGCGCGAAGCGGCCTGACGGGAACGCGCCGGCCCTCTGCGCATCCGCTCCGGACATCATCGCGCCCGGCCTCCATCGCCCCCGGCCTCCATCGCCCCCGGTTCCCGTGCCATCCGCCCGGCTCCGCCCTGCGCTAGCGCCCCAGCGACCACCAGCCCCGCTTCCTGGGCCTGTCCGTGGTGTCGGCCGGGGCTGCGACGGACCGGCTGGCGCTTCCGGTCGAAGCTTCGCCGCTCTCCCGTCCGGCCTCCTGTCCGGCCTCCTTCCCCGCGGCGGAACCGGCGCCGCTTGCCGAGGCGACCGCCGGTTCCGCCTGCGGGGCGGATTCCGGCGCCGGTTCCGGGCCGGTTCCGGAAGGCTCTTGCGAAGGCTCCGCCGCCCCGGCCGCCGCGCTCCGGCGGGCGGCGCTCTTCAGGCCCGACTTCCGGGCCGAGGACCCCGACTTCCGGCCCGAGGATTTCGAGCGGGATTTCACCTTCTTGCCCTCCGGCTGCGCATCGTCCGGGGCGGCCTCCGGAGCGGGGGCATCCCCGTTCCGGCTTTCCGCTCCGCCGGTCGGAGCGGCGCTGTTCTGCCCGGCCGGTTGCGGTGTCTCATCTGCCGGGGGATTCTCTGGCGAAGCGGTTTCGCCGCTGGCCGCGGAAGCGGATTTCCTGCGGCTGCGGGCGACCTTGCGCGTCGTCCTGCCGGCATCTTCGGCCGGGGAGCTTGCGGCGGCCTCCTCTTCCGCCGTCCCTGCGGCCCCGCCGGCAGGCGCGTCCGCCGCGTCGCGCGGCCCGCCCTCCCCTGCTCCGCCGGCATCCGCCGCCGTCTCTCCGGCTGCAGCATCCGCCCGGGTGCCGGCCGGCGGGCTCTCCTCGGCAGCGCGCGCGGTTTCGCTCGCGCTCGCCCCCTCGCCGCCGCCGCTCGAACTCTTCCGCCGCCGCCGCCTCCGGCGGCGCTTCTTCGGTGCCGGCCCGTCATCGGGCGAGGTTTCGGCTTCCTCCGCGGCGGGCACGAGCGTGGCATCCACGGAGACCACCTGCGTCTCGGCCTCGCTCAGGCGTCTGGTGGCGGTCTTGAACTTCTCGATCGCGAAGTCGGGCGCGATCAGGAACGGATCGGCCTCGATTCGCACCGCCATGCCATAGCGCGCCTCGATCCGGGCGATATGCTCCCGCTTCTGGTTGACGAGGTAGTTGGTGATCGCCACCGGAGCCCTGAGCAGCACCTCGCGCGAGCGCCGACGGGTGCCTTCCTCTTCCAGCTGGCGCAGGATCGACAGCGCCAGGCTGTCGTCCGAGCGGATCAGCCCGGTGCCGTGGCAGGCCGGGCAGGGCTGGGTGGAGGCCTCGATCATGCCGGGGCGCAGGCGCTGGCGGCTCATCTCCAGCAGGCCGAATCCGGAAATGCGCCCCACCTGGATACGGGCGCGGTCGTGCTTCAGCCGCTCCTTGAAGCGCTTCTCCACCGCGGCGTTGTTCTTGCGCTCCTCCATGTCGATGAAGTCGATCACGATCAGCCCGGCCAGATCGCGCAGGCGCAGTTGCCGGGCGATCTCCTCGGCCGCCTCCAGATTGGTCTTGAGGGCGGTTTCCTCGATCGAGCCCTCCCTGGTGGAACGCCCCGAGTTCACGTCGATCGCCACCAGCGCCTCGGTCACGCCGATCACGATGTAGCCGCCCGATTTCAACTGCACCGTGGGGTTGAACATCGAGGCCAGGTAGCTTTCCACCTGGTAGCGGGCAAAGAGCGGCAGCGCCTCCTTGTAGAGCTTCACGTTCTTGGCGTGGCTCGGCATGATCATCTTCATGAAGTTCTTTGCCGTGCGGTAGCCGGCCTCGCCCTCGACCAGGACTTCCTCGATCTCCTTGTTGTAGAGATCGCGGATCGAGCGCTTGATGAGGTCGCCCTCCTCGTAGATCTTGGTCGGGGCGATGGATTTCAGCGTGAGCTCGCGGATCTGCTCCCACAGCCGCTGGAGATATTCGTAGTCGCGCTTGATCTCGGTCTTGGTGCGCCGGGCGCCGGCGGTGCGGATGATCAGCCCGGCGCCTTCCGGCACCTCGATCTCGCTGGCGATCTGCTTGAGCTTCTTGCGATCGGCGGCATTGGTGATCTTGCGCGAGATGCCGCCGCCGCGGGCGGTGTTGGGCATCAGCACGCAGTAGCGCCCCGCAAGCGACAGGTAGGTGGTGAGCGCGGCGCCCTTGTTGCCGCGTTCCTCCTTGACCACCTGCACCAGCATGATCTGGCGCACCTTGATCACTTCCTGGATCTTGTACTTGCGCGGGCGCAGCTTGCGCGGGCGGCGGGTGATCTCCTCGGGGGTGTCGTCATCGGCGATCCGTTCGATCCCCTCGTCCCTGCCGGCCGGATCGGAGGCTTGCGTGCCGGCATCCTCCGGATCTTCCGCCTCTTCCCTGTCTTCCGGGGGCGCGTCGGCCGCATCGGCCGCATCGGCCGCCTCCCCTGCCGCCGTTTCCTGCCCGTCTTCCTGCACGAGCCCGGCGCTTTTGTCGGCGCCGGTGTCGATCACCGCCATCGACTCGGGGATGTCCTCCGCCGTTTCCGCCGCCGCCGCACCGGCGGTTGCGGAGGATTCGGAGGCCTCCGCGCCGGCGTCGGGCGCGGCAAGCTCGGCGGTGGCGAGCGCATCGCCGCTGTCGCTTGCCGCCGCCCTGCTGCGCCTGCGGGAAGAGCCTTTCCCGCCGCTCTCCTCCTGCTCGGCTTCCTCGGCCTGGGAGCGCGCCAGCTCGGCTTCCTCGGCCAGCAGCGCCTCGCGGTCGGCGACCGGGATCTGGTAGTAGTCCGGGTGGATCTCGGAAAAGGCCAGGAAGCCGTGGCGGTTGCCGCCGTAATCGACAAAGGCCGCCTGCAGCGACGGTTCGACCCGCGTTACCTTGGCCAGATAGATGTTGCCGGCGAGCTGGCGGCGGTTTTCCGATTCGAAGTCGAATTCCTCGACCCTGTTTCCGTCCACCACCACGACGCGGGTCTCCTCCGCGTGGGTGGCGTCGATGAGCATCTTCTTTGCCATGTCGTCTCTTGCCGTGCCGTACCGCCGGAGCCCGCCCCGAAGGACGGTGCCTGCTGCGGTCGGCATCTGTCTGAAGCGATCTTCGGCGCGGCGACCGGAGGAAGGGCCCGCACTGCGGGGGCTGTTCCTGCCGTCGGTAGCTCTGCACGCCTCATCGCGGTTTTCTCCAGAGCGGCGCCGGGCCGCCCATCCACGGGCCCGCTCCGCACGGCGGAGTCGGGCGAAGTCGGTCGGCCCGCGGCCCTTGCCGGCCTTGTGGCCCTTGTTCGGCCTTGCGGCCCTCTCGGTCTGTCTCGATGCGCCTGCGGCGCATGGCCGGCAGGAGATGCGAAATCAGCGAAACTTCTGCGGGGCGGGCGCCAATGCACCACGCTCCGTTTGCGCAGCATAAGAGCGTTCGGGCAGGAATTACAATCGAAAAATTCCCGCCCGCGCGCCCCCGCCGCAGCCCGGCGGGCGCCGGGTTCAGAGGTAGTCGGAGCGCTGGAGGCCGTATTTCGCCATCTTCTCGTTCAGGGTGCGCCGGGGCAGGCAGAGCTCCTCCATCACCGCCACGATCGAGCCCTTGTGGCGGCGCATGGTGTTGTCGATCAGCATCCGCTCGAAGGCTTCCACATATTCCTTGAGCGGCTTGCCCTCGGTAGTCATGGTGGTTTCGGCGATCTCGTCGTCGCCCATCAGCAGCGAGGCGATCGAGCCGCTGCCCCGGCGGGCCTGGAGCACCGCGCGTTCGGCCACGTTCATGAGCTGGCGGATGTTGCCCGGCCAGGGCGCCTGCAGCAGCTGCGCCGCCTCCTGGGCCGAAACCTCGGGTGCCGCGCAGCCGTATTCCTCGGCGAACTGCTCGGCGAAACGGTTGAACAGCGTCAGCACGTCCTCGCCGCGGCTCCTGAGCGGCGGCAGGGTGATCTTCATCGCCGCCAGGCGGTAGTAGAGGTCGGGGCGCAGCACGTCCTCGCAGCTCTTGCCCCGTTCCTGCAGGTTGGAAATGGCGATCAGCCGGGTCTCGGCCGGGTTGCCCTGGTCGTTGATCCAGCTCAGCAGCCGGGCCTGAAGGCGCTCGGGCAGCGCCTCGATATCCTCCAGGACCAGGGTGCCGCCGCGGGCCTCTTCGATGAGCGGCAGGGCGGCGCCCGGCTCCTCCACCGGGCCGAACAGCCGGGCGGCGAGGGTCTCCTCGTCATGGGCCGAGCAGGAAGCGAGCACGAAGCTGCGCCCGGCCTTGGCCCCCACCGCGTGCAGCGCATGCGCCACCAGGGTCTTGCCGGTGCCGGTCTCGCCGTCGATCAGCACGTGGCCGTCTGCCTGACCGAGATCGAGGATGTCCTCGCGCAGCCGTTCCATCACCGGAGAGGTGCCGATCAGCTTCCGCATGATGGTGCCCCCCTCGCCCAGTTCGCGCCGGAGCGCCCGGCTGTCGAGCGTCAGCCGGCGATTGCCGGCGGCGCGCTTGGCCAGTTCCGTCATCCGGTCCGGGTTGAAGGGCTTTTCGAGAAAGTCGAAGGCGCCGAGGCGCATCGCCTCGACCGCCATCGGCACGTCGCCGTGGCCGGTGATCATGATCACCGGCAGCGCGCTGTCCTGGCTCATCAGCCGCTTGAGAAACTGCATCCCGTCCATTCCCGGCATCCTGATGTCGGTGATCACGATTCCCGGGTAGTCCGGGCCGATCGCCTTCAGCGCCGCCTGGGCGCTCTCGAAGCTTTCGGTCTCGAACCCCGACAAGGCCAGCCACTGGCTGATCGACTGACGCATGTCCCGTTCGTCATCGACGATCGCAACCTTCATCCGCGCTGTCTGCCGTCTTTCCCTCATCTCCTGCCACCTGCTAGCAAAATCACGTCACCTGATCGTCACATCCCGCCCCCGGACGCACTCCCGAGCGCACCCCGGGGCGCATCCCCGGCCGCCTGCTCCGGCGCCGCCGCGCGCCGATCTTCCCCCCGCCGTCCGAACGGGCTCACTCCGCGGCCTGCTCCGCCACTTCGGAACCGCGCCCCGGCAGCGGCAGCTTCATCTCGAAGACCGCCCCGCCCTCGGCTCCGTTGCGGGCCGTCAGCCGGCCGCCGAAATCGTTCACGATGCCCGAGGAAATGGCAAGCCCCAGCCCGACCCCGTCACCGGGGGGCTTGGTGGTGTAGAACGGTTCGAACAGGCTGTCCAGATCGGCGATTCCGTGGCCGTTGTCCCGCACCGTGAAAACCGCCATCTCCCCGGCCGAGATGGTGATCTCGATGCGCGGATCACTCACACCCTTCACCGCATCCATCGCGTTGCGCAGCAGGTTGATGATGACCTGCTCCAGGCGCACCCTGTCGGCGCGCACCATCACCGCCTCGGGGGGCAGGTTGCGGATGATCTCCACGTCCTGCCGCTTGAGCTGCGGCTCCATCATCGACAGCGCCGAGGAAAAGGCCTCGCGCAGGTCCAGCGGCTCGAAGGCATCGCCGCCCTTGCGGGCATAGCTCTTCAGCTGCCGGGTGATCGCGCTCATCCGCTCGATCAGCTCGTCCACCCGGCGGAACGAGCTGAGCGCCTCCTCGTGGCGGCGGCGCTGCAGCAGCAGCCGGGCCCCGGCAAGGTAGGTCTTCATCGCTGCCAGCGGCTGGTTCAGCTCGTGGCTGACGGCGGCCGACATCTCGCCCAGCGCCGCCAGCTTGGAGGACTGGGCCAGGGTCTGCTCGGCGATGTTCAGGTGATGTTCGGCCTTGCGCCGCTCGGCGATTTCCCGCTGCAGCGCCTCGTTCAGCCGGCGGAGTTCCGCCGATTCCCGCTGGAACACCGCCGTGCGCGCCCGCGCCCGCCGGCTGGCGAAATAGAAGGCCACCGCGAGCATGATCGCAAATCCCATGATCTCCAGCGCCAGGATGCCGTTGACCCGCTCGCGCACCGAGGCATAGGGGGTAAAGGTGATCATCGACCAGCCCTGGAAGGGAATGCGCGAGTGCACCCGCATCACCGCCTGGCCGCGGATGAAGGCGTCATAGGGCAGCGCGCTCCACTCCACCGCCGCCCGGATCGCCCGGTTGATGGCGCTGGGGGCCGAGGTCACGGCAAGGGCCTCCTCCGCGTTCAGCCCGCGCCAGCGCGGCTCGGTGCTGAGGATCACCGTGCCTTCGCTGTCGGTCACCATGACCGCATCGGCGATCCCGGCCCAGTCTTCCTCGAAGCGGCGCAGATCCGCCTCGACCACGATCACCCCGGCCAGCCGGCCGTTGCTCGTCAGCTTGCGGCTGTAGTTGAAGACATGCGCCCCCGCTTCGGTGCGGGCGGTGGTGAACACCGTGTCGCCGGAGCGCAGCGCCTCGACGAAATAGGGCTCCTGGCGGAGGTTGGCGCCGAGCCTGCTGCGGTCGGTGGCCGCCACCACCCGCCCGTCCTTGTCGAGCAGCATCAGGCTGGCGGCGCCGATCTCGTCCACGTAATAGATCAGCTGCTGCGAGGTCTGCGCGAAATTCCCGGTATCCAGGGCGCTGAGCAGCCCCGGTTCGCGCGACAGCAGCAGCGGCACCACCGAAATGCGCTGGAGTTCGGACAGCAGGTTGCCGGAATACAGCGCCTGGCGGATCGTGGCGCTGCTGCGGGTGGATTCGGTGAAGCGCGCGGTCAGCCACTGGTTGGTGAACAGCACCACCAGAACCCCGATCACCGTGATCAGGAGAACGCTCAGCCGGCCGCGCCAGGACATCGCCGGGCGTGCGCCGGTGCCGGGCCCGCCGGATCCATCAGCCTCTGTCATGGCGACAGACTACGTCCGATGCGGCGCACGCTCAAGCGGGCCGGAGCGCCGGTTCCGCGGCGGCCGCGGCGAACAGCGCGGCGAACAGCGCGGCGCCGTCGGTTCCGCCCTGAAGCGGATCGACCGCCCGTTCCGGATGCGGCATCATCCCCAGGACCCGGCCGTTTTCGCTGAGGATCCCGGCGATGTTCCGGGCCGAACCGTTCGGGTTGCCGCGATAGCGGAAGGCCACCCTGCCCTCGCCTTCGAGCCGGTCCAGGGTTTCGCCATCGGCCTGGTAGCTGCCGTCGTGATGCGCGACCGGCAGGCGTATCTCCCGCCCCTTGCCATAGGCCTCGCCCGGGAAGCCCCGATCGGTGGCCACCTCCAGCGTCACGGTGCGGCAGACGAACTTGAGCCCGGCGTTGCGCATCAGCGCGCCGGGCAGCATCCCGGCTTCGAGCATGACCTGGAAGCCGTTGCAGATGCCGATGACATGGCCGCCCCGGCCGGCGTATTCCGCCACCGCCCGCATGAGCGGCGCGCGGGCGGCGATGGCGCCGCAGCGCAGGTAGTCGCCGAAGGAAAACCCGCCGGGGATGCCGATGACATCGAGCCCCGGCGGCAGCGCGGCCTCCTTGTGCCAGAGCATTTCCACCCTGGCCCCGGCGCGCCGGAACGCCCGCGCCAGGTCGCGGTCGCAGTTCGAGCCGGGAAAGACGACGACGCCGGCGCGCATCAGAGGATCTCCACCTCGTAGCGCTCGATCACCGTGTTGGCGAGCAGCTTCTCGCACATCTCGCGCCCCCGGGCCAGGGCGGCCTCCGGATCCGTATCGCTCAGTTCGAGATCGATCACCTTGCCCTGGCGCACGCTCCGGACGCCGGTGAAGCCGAGTGCGCCCAGCGCATGGCGCACGGCTTCTCCCTGCGGGTCCAGAACCCCCTGCCTCAGCATCACCGTGACTCGCAGCCGCATCGAATTCCTTCTCTTCCCGCCGTCTCTCCCGCGCCGAAATTCCGGGACGCTCCGGTCGATCCTTCGTTGACCTCAGTTGATCAGGGTCGGCTTGGTCGCATGGGTCACGTTGCTCGGCATCACTCCCAGCCGCCTGGCGACCTCGGCATAGGCATCGGCCAGATCCCCGAGGTCGCGGCGGAACACGTCCTTGTCCAGCTTGCGGCCGGTCTCCCGGTCCCACAGCCGGCAGCTGTCGGGGCTGATCTCGTCGGCCACGATCAGGCGCATGAAGTCGCCTTCCCAGATCCGGCCTACCTCGATCTTGAAATCCACCAGCTGGATGCCGACCCCGTGCATCACGCCGGACAGGAAATCGTTGACCCGCAGCGCCAGCGCCACGATGTCGTCCAGATCCTGCTGGCTGGCCCAGCCGAAGGCGATGATGTATTCCTCGGGCACCAGCGGGTCGCCGAGCTTGTCGTCCTTGTAGCAGAACTCGATGATCGGACGCGGCAGCTGGGTGCCTTCCGCCAGCCCCAGCCGGCGCGACATCGAACCGGCCGCGTAGTTGCGCACGATCACCTCGAGCGGGATGATCTCGACCGCGCGGATCAGCTGCTCGCGCATGTTCAGCCGCTTGATGAAGTGGGTCGGAACCCCCACGGCCGCCAGCCCGGTCATGAAGAACTCGCTCAGCCGGTTGTTCAGCACGCCCTTGCCGTCCACGACGGCTCTCTTTTCGGCGTTGAACGCGGTGGCGTCATCCTTGAAATACTGCACGTAGGTGCCCGGCTCGGGGCCCTCGTAAAGGATCTTCGCCTTGCCTTCGTAGATCTTCTTGCGCCGTGCCATCTGCTCTCCGATCGCGCCGGGGCGGGGCATCCTCCGCCCCGCCCGTCGGGCGCCCGTATATGCGATGACGCCGCGGGGGGCAAGCTGCGCGCCCCCGCCTGCACCCTTCCGCCACCGGCAGCTTCCGCGATTTTGCCGCGCCCGCGTTTCCGCCCCTTGCACGGGGCGGGCACAATGCGCATATCGGACAGGATGCAGGACAAGCCCGAGGAGCGACCCGGATGACGACCTTTGACGAGCGCGAAAACGCCTTCGAAAGCAAGTTCGCCCATGATCAGGAAATGCAGTTCAAGGCGGTTGCCCGCCGCAACAGGCTGCTGGGGCTCTGGGCGGCCGAACTGCTCGGGCTGAGCGGCGAGGCGGCCGAGAAATACGCGCGCGAGGTAATCGCTGCCGATCTCGAGGAAGCCGGGCACGAGGATGTCTTCCGCAAGGTTGCGGGAGATCTGGGCGACAAGGCCGACGAGGCGACGATTCGCGCCCGGATGCAGGAATTCCTGGCCGAGGCCCAGGCCCAGATCATGGCCGAGGAATAGCAGGGAACGCCCGGAGGACGACCGGGCGGAATGACCGGGCGGGAAGACCGGGGGACGGGCGGAACCCCGCCGCGGAAAAGCCGCTGCCGGGAAACCTTCGGGCGGTTCCCCGTCGCCTCGCGCCCATCCCGCCCTTACGCCCCTTCGCGCCGGCGGGGCTGCCCGCCCGGCTGCCCGGCGTTCCGGCCGAGGCGCGAGGTTTTTCTGCCGCTTTTTAGATGTTAAGCCGGTGGAAGCCTTCCTTGCCCCATGCTGCGCTCCGCGATTGCGGAGGGTGGAATGTACGAAGGGGCCGGAAATCACGAAAACGCGACACCCGGCGCGCGCACCGGCACAACCGCCGCGCTCCGGGCCGAGGCGGCGAGGCCGCGGCTGCGTGCCGCCCTGGGACGGCAGCTGCTGACCCTGGCCGGGCTGGGCGGGCTGTTCTGGCTGTTCCGTGACAGGCTTCCCGCACCCGATGCCGGGCAGGTCCTGGCCACGATCCGCCAGGTCGAGGCGCATCAGTGGCTGCTGGCGGCGCTGGCCACGGCGGGCAGCTTCTGGGCTGTCGGGCGCTATGATCAGCTGCTGCACGGGCTGCTGGGAACCGGGGTTTCCCCGAGGCGGGCCCGCCGCAGCGGCCGGGCCGCGATCGCGATCGCGCAGCTTGCCGGTTTCGGCGTTCTGAGCGGGGCGCTGGTGCGCTGGCGCCTGCTGCCCGAACTCGGGCCGCTCGGCGCGCTCCGGCTCTCCCTGGCGGTAGCGCTGTCCTTCCTGGCCGGCTGGGCCGTGATCTGCGCCCTGGCCGTGATTCTTGGCGGCCCGGAGGGCATTTCCGCCCTCGGCGCCCGCCAGGCGGCGGTGGCGGTGCTGCTCGCGGCCGGGGGCGCGGCGCTTGCACTGCTGCTGCGCCCCGGCCGGCTGCGCAATGCGCCGCCGTTGCGGGCCTGGCTTGCGGTGATCCTGCTGGCGCTGGTCGATACCGGCCTTGCCGCAGTGGCGCTGCATGTGCTCCTGCCACCGGAGGTGGAGCTGTCAGCCGGGGCGTTCCTTGCCGCCTTCCTGCTGGCGCTGGGCGCCGGCCTGGTAGGGGGGACGCCCGGCGGCATCGGCCCGTTCGAGGTGACACTGCTGGCGCTGCTGCCGACGGTTCCGGCCGAGCCGCTGCTGGCCTCGGTGCTGGGCTTCCGCCTGATCTACTACCTGCTGCCGGCGACGCTCGGGCTGGGGCTTCTGGTGCACGGCCCCCTCGCTCGGGAGCGCCGCCCGCCGGCCCGGCTCGCCGCGCCGCCCGGCGGGCCCTATCTTTCGCCGCGCCTGGAATCACTGCTCTGGGCGGCACCGCGGGCCGAGGCCAACCTGCTGCGGCAGGGCGAGTTCTCCCTGCTGAACGAAAACGGGCGCGATCTGGCCCTGGCCGCGCCCCTCGCCGGGGCGCTGGTGATGCTCGGCGATCCGCTCCGGGATGCGCCGCAGGCTCGACGCGCCTGCCTGTTCGCCCTGCGCGAGCTAGCCTCGGCAGGTCAGCGCAGCCCCCTGCTCTACAAATGCGGCGCGCGCATGGCCTGCGAGGCCCGCCGCCTGGGCTGGCGGGTGCTCGCCATCGCCCAGGAGGCCTGGCTGAACCCCGGAAGCTTCGACTGCGCCAGCCCGAGGCGCCGCCAGCTGCGCCGCTTCCTGCGCAAGGCGGCCCGCGCCGGGGTCACGGTAACCGAGGGGGGGCGGCAGCTGCCGCTGGAGGAGATGGAAGCGATCTCCCGCCACTGGGCCGCGCGTCACGGCGGCGAGCGCGGATTTTCGATGGGCCGGTTCGAGCGCGACTACGCAAGCTGCCAGCGGGTCTTTCTCGCCTGGCGCGACGGGCGGCTGGTGGCCTTCGCCACCTTCCACGAAAGCCGGCGGGAATGGACCCTGGACCTGATGCGCCAGGGTCCGGGGGCGGCCGACGGCACGATGCACATGCTGATCGTGCGGGCGATCCGCAGCGCCGCCGAAAGGCGCTGCCCGCGGCTGTCCCTGGCCGCGCTGCCGCACCCCGGAACCGCGAGGGATGGCCGCCTTGCGGCATGGCTGCGCACCCTGCTGCTGCGGCGCGCCGGCGGCGGCGGGCTGCGCCGCTTCAAGATCGCCTTCGCCCCGCGGCTGGAGCCGCTCTATGTCGCCGCCCCCGGCGCCGGCACGCTGGCGCTCGGACTGATCGCGCTCGCCCTGCGGATCGGCAAGACGCGCGCGCCCTCCCGCCGGCCGTAGCCTCGAGATACCGGCCGCCATCGGCATCCCGGCCCGCGCCGCGTCTCGGACGACAGGCGGCCCCGGGAACAGGCCGGAGCATTCAGCATGCCGCCCGCGTTGGTGATGGTGACGGAGGCGGCCCCGGGGACAGGCCGGAGCGTTCCGGGGCGGGCATTCCGCCCGGTCATTCCGGTTTTCATTCCGGTTTTCATTCCGGTTTCATGACCAGCGTGAGAAGTTTGCATTTGCCGTTGTCGCGATTTCGTGGCATTTGCCGCCCATCCGCGGCGGCGGAGCCTCGACCGCCCTTGCGGCAAGGCTTCCGGTCGCGCCCTGCGGCCGCGACTTCTGGCAACGAGAGATCCGCACATGACCGATGCCCTGACGAAACTCCTCGCCCAACGCGACTGGCTGATGGCCGACGGCGCCACCGGCACGACGCTGTTCAACATGGGGCTGCAATCGGGCGATTCGCCCGAGTTGTGGAATGTCGCGCATCCGGACCGGATCGCACGGCTCTATCGCGGCGCGGTCGATGCCGGCAGCGACATCTTCCTGACCAACAGCTTCGGCGGCAATGCGGCCCGGCTGAAGCTGCATGACGCCCAGCACCGGGTGCGCGAACTGAACCGCGCCGCCGCCGAGATCGGCCGCGAGGTCGCCGACAGGGCCGGGCGTCCCGTGGTGGTGGCCGGATCCATCGGCCCCACCGGCGAGATCATGGAACCGATGGGGACGCTGGCCTACTCCAGCGCCGTCGAGATCTTCCACGAACAGGCCGAGGGGCTGAAGGAAGGGGGGGTCGATCTGCTCTGGGTCGAAACCATCTCCGCTCCCGAGGAATACCGGGCCGCCGCCGAGGCCGCCCGGCTCGCCGACATGCCCTGGTGCGGGACCATGAGCTTCGACACCTCGGGGCGCACCATGATGGGCGTTACCTCGGCCGACATGGTGAAACTGGTCGAGAAGCTCGAACACAGGCCGCTCGCCTTCGGCGCCAACTGCGGCGTCGGCGCTTCCGACCTGCTGCGCACCATCCTCGGCTTCGTCGCCCAGGGAGTCGAACGCCCGCTGATCGCCAAGGGCAATGCCGGGATCCCGAAATACGAGGACGGCCATATCCACTATGACGGCACGCCCGAGCTGATGGCCGAATATGCGGTTCTGGCGCGCGATGCCGGGGCCCGGATCATCGGCGGGTGCTGCGGCACCACGACGGCGCATCTGGAGCGGATGCACGAGGCGCTCTCGACCCGCGCGCCCGGCCCGCGACCGACGCTGGAAATGATCAGCGAACGCCTCGGCGGCTTTTCCTCGGCCTCGGACGGCACCGACGGCAGGCAGCCCCGCTCCCGGAGCCGGCGCGGCCGGCGGCGCGGCTGAGCGCCGTTACAGCAGGGGCAGCTGCGTGCCCCGCCCCGGCACGCGGAACAGATCCCGGCGCAGCCGGATGCTCTCCCCCGACAGGCCGTTGCGTGCCAGGGCAAGCGCGAAGCGCCGGGCGATCAGCCGCGCATGCTCCCCGCCGCCCCGCATCCGCCGCCCCCAGCGCGGATCATACAGGCGCCCGCCGTGGATTTCCCGCAGCCGCGCCAGCACCCTGCCCGCCCGCGCCGGGCAGTGCCGCTGCAGCCACTCCTCGAACAGCGGCGCCACCTCCCGCGGCAGGCGCAGCATGATCCAGCTGGCGGCCACGGCCCCGGCCCGGGCCCCGGCGGCAAGAATGCGCTCCAGCTCGTGATCGGTAAGGCCCGGGATCACCGGAGCCACCATCAGCCGCACCGGGCAGCCGGCCGCCGCCAGCCGGGCGATGACCCGCAACCGCCGCGCCGGCGACGGCGCGCGCGGATCCAGCCTGCGGGCGAGCCGGGCATCCAGCGTGGCGATCGATACCCCCACCCAGGCGAGCGCGCGCCGGCCCATCCGCCCGAGCAGCGCCGCATCGTGTTCGATCAGCGTGCCCTTGGTGACGATGCTCACCGGGTGGGCGAATTCCTCCAGCACCTCGAGGATCGCACCCGTCACCCGCAACCGCCCTTCCAGCGGCTGATACGGATCGGTCACGGTGCCGATGGCGATCGGCGCAACCCGGTAGGAGGGCGCCGCCAGTTCGCGGCGCAGCACCTCGGCCGCGCCGGGGCGTGCGATCAGCCGGGTCTCGAAATCCAGCCCCGCCGACATCCCCAGCCAGGCATGGGTGGGTCGGGCGAAGCAGTAGATGCAGCCGTGCTCGCACCCCCGATACGGGTTGATCGAACGATCGAAGGGGATGTCGGGCGATTCGTTGCGGCTGATCACCCGGCGGGGGCGCTCCGTCGTCACCTCGGTGCGCAGCAGGGCTTCCTCCTCGGGGAGCTCCCAGCCGTCATCGACCGCCACCCGTTCCAGCGCTTCGAAACGCCCCGTCCGGTTGGAAAGCGCCCCCCTGCCCCGGCGTTTCAGATTCGCCGGCACGGTCCTTTTCGGGGCCGTTGCGGAACCGGACGGCGGATCGGAGGCGGAAGCGGTCATGCGACGATTCTAGAACATAGGCAGAACATTTTCCATCCCTGTTGCCGCGCAGACAACGGAAGGTCGGAGACGCGGCAACTGGTGTCGCAATCCGCCTAGTGGCTTTTCCGTATCGGCCACATCAGCTATGCAGGCACGGAAACTTTGCCGGAGGCGAACGCATGGCGAACGACGCGGGGGAAGACGACGAGATCGTCCTGAGCGAACTCGACGACGAGGCGCTGAACCTGCAGATGCAGGATGACCTTTACGACGGTCTCAAGGAGGAGATCGAGGAAGGGGTGCGCATCCTGCTCGAACGCGGCTGGGCGCCCTACGACATCCTGACCAGGGTGCTGGTGGCCGGCATGCAGGTCGTGGGAGATGACTTCCGGGACGGCATCCTGTTCGTGCCGGAGGTGCTTCTGGCGGCCAATGCGATGAAGGGGGGCATGGCCATCCTGCGCCCGCTGCTGGCGGAAACCGGCGCGCCGAAGATGGGCAAGATGGTGATCGGCACCGTGAAGGGCGACATCCACGACATCGGCAAGAACCTCGTCGGCATGATGATGGAGGGCGCGGGCTTCGAGGTGATCGACCTGGGGATCAACACCGAGGCCGAAAGCTACATCGAGGCGCTGAAGCGCGAGGAGGCCGACATCCTCGGCATGTCGGCGCTTTTGACCACCACCATGCCCTACATGAAGGTGGTGATCGACACCATGAAGGAGAAGGGCATCCGCGAGGACTATATCGTGCTGGTGGGCGGGGCACCGCTGAACGAGGAGTTCGGCCGCGCCATCGGCGCCGACGCCTATTGCCGCGACGCGGCGGTGGCGGTGGAAACCGCCAAGGCCTTCGTCTCCCGCAAGCACAACCGGATGAGCGCGGGCTGAGTCGGCACGCCCGGCCGGGGCTTCCATTTCCGCCCTGCCGCCCCCAGATAGGCAGGCAGGAGGATCGCATCATGCCGCTGGACAGGTTCGTTCTGCTTCTCGTGCTCGTGATCGGCGCCGCGGCGCTGACACTCTGGGTGGGCACGCTGGTGGCCGCCGTCACGCAGTTTCCGGCCGTCGGCTGGGCGGCCGTCATCCCGACGGCTCTGGCCGGATACGTGATCTGGCGGGTCATCGCCGAACGGTTGCGCAACCGGGAGGACGACCATTATGACCGGATCGAGAAGTGAGATGATCGTCACCACCACCGAAACCGTTCCCGGGCGCGAGGTGGCCGAGATCCTCGGGCTGGTGCGCGGCTCCACGGTGCGCGCCAGGCATGTCGGCTCGGACATCGTGGCCGGGCTGCGCAACCTGGTGGGCGGCGAGGTGAAGGAATATGCCGCCCTTCTGGCCGGTGCCCGCGAGCAGGCCCACGACCGGATGGTGGAGGCCGCCCGCGCGCTGGGGGCCGATGCGGTGGTCGCGGTGCGCATGGAAACCTCCACCATCCAGCAGGGTGCCTCGGAAGTGCTGTTCTACGGCACCGCGGTGCGGCTGAAATGAACCGCCGCCCGCAGCCCGGTGACGACACGCTGACAGAAGCGGGCCTGCCGGCAAGCGGACGCGGGCGGGTGCTGGTGATCGGCTGCGGCGCGCTGGCGCGCGAGATCCTCGCGGTGCTGGAAGCCAACCGCCTGGATCATGTGGATCTGACCTGCCTGCCGGCGATCCTGCACAACCGCCCCGGGCGGATCGCCGGGGCCGTGCGCGCGGCGGTCGAACGCCACCGCGCGCGCTACGAGAGCATACACCTTGCCTATGCCGACTGCGGCACCGGCGGCGCGCTGGCGGCGCTGTGCCGGGAGCTGGGCATCGACATGATCTCCGGCCCGCACTGCTATTCCTTCCTGGAAGGAAACGCCGCCTTCGCCGCCCGCGCCGAGGATGAATTCGACGCCTTCTACCTGACCGATTTCCTCGCCCGCCAGTTCGATGCCTTCGTGTGGCGTCCGCTGGGGCTCGACCGCCACCCGGAGCTGCGCGACAGCTATTTCGGGAACTATCGCAGGTTGATCCACCTGGCCCAGAGCGACGATCCGGCGCTCGATGCCAGGGCGCGCGACTGCGCGACCAGGCTCGGGCTGGAATACGAACGCCGGCGCACCGGATACGGCGATCTGGAAAGCGCGCTCACCCGCTGGGGTGCCACGGCCGGGCAGGCGAACGGCGGGCACGGCTGACTCCCGCCGCCCGACACCGGCGCTTCCAGCCGCCTCCGGCTCCGCGCGGGGCACGGAGGCCACCTGCCGCGGCCGGGCGCGGCGCGCCTCCCCGCCCGCGCCTCGGGTCGTGCCGCGGCGCTCCGTGCCCTGCCCGACGTGCCCTGCCCGCCGCGCCCCTCAGCGTCCCCGGGCCCGCCGCCACAGACCGACCAGAAGCGCCGGCACCAGCAGCACCCCGGCGAGATTGTCGAACAGGTTCTCGCTGCCGATGTCGGCCAGCCAGACCAGCTGCGCCAGCAGCACCGCCGCCGCAAGCAGGGTGTCGCGCCGCACCAGCGCATAGCCGCCGAGCGCCACGGCCGTCGCCGCCGCCGGCACGCCGCCATAGCCCGCCGCATGCGGATCGACGGCGAAGACCCCGAGCCCGGCGGCCAGATAGAGCAGGTAGGCGGCCAGCACGGTCAGCAGCTCCGCCGCCGGGCGGGGGCGATGGCGCAGCCCGAATCCGCGCCCCAGATCGGCGGCAGCGAACAGCGCCACCCCGCCCGAGACCGGCGCGAATATCGCCGCCAGGAGGGCCACCTGCGGAACCGCCCACTGCAGCGCCAGCAGCACGCCGGCGGCCGCCAGCCCGGCCGCCTCTGCCGCCCCGCCCGGCAGCAGCCGGCCGGCGAGACGCGACAGAAGCCACCCGAACACCGCCAGCAGGCAGAGATATTCGTAGAGGGTGCTCAACGCCGTCATCGCTCCGCCCGGCTCCGGCTGTCGCCCTGCTTTCGTTCCTGCTCCAGAATCCAGGCCATGTTGAAGCGATGAGCCCTGATCCCTCCCTTCGCGAAGGTGGAATAGGCAAGCAGGAAGCTGCCATCATCCAGCCGGGCCAGATCCGGGTAGCGATAGACGGCAGGCGCTTCGCGGCCCGACTCCTCCAGCCGGGCGATCCGCTTCCAGCTGCGCCCCCCGTCGTCCGAGACCGCCAGCGTCAGATCGCTCGCCCGGCGGGGATCGTCGTTGAAGGCCATCAGGATCCGCCCGTCATCGAGCCGCAGCGCCGCCACCGGAGCATCGGGGTTCGGCACCCCCGCCAGAGGCGCCGGTCGGCTCCAGCTGCGCCCGCCGTCGCGGGTTTCGGCCCGATACAGTTGCCGCGTGCCGTCGAATGGCCGCATCAGCGCAACCGCCGTTTCCGGCCCCGTCACCACGACAGCCGGCTGGATCGCCACCTTTCCGGAGCCGATCCGCGAACTGGCCCGCACCCGCCCCTGCCGGTCCAGCCGCACCAGCACTCCGAAGGCATTGCCCATCTCGAAATAGGCCGGCACGGCGATATCCCCGTCGGCAAGGCGCAGCACCCGGTTGCGCACCAGATACGAGCGGTTCAGGAACGGCGACAGCGCCAGCTTGCGCGCCGAAGCCACCGTGCCCTCGCGCAAGCGCACCTCGGCCACCGAGGCCGCGGCCCACCCCCCTACCGACAGCACCGTGGCCAGCAGGCGGTCGCTGTCGTCGGGGTCGGCCTGCAGCGTGTTGCCAAGCACCAGAACAGCCTGGCGCGGGCGCATCGCCCCGCCGATCTGCCCGGCGGCCAGCAGCGGCGCCACCCGAACGGGGCCCGAGCCGTCGCCCCCCAGCTCGGCGGCCATGATCCGCACATCCCGTGCCGCTTCCCGCGACCCCTCGAACCAGATGAGCCGCGGCTGCGCGGCGCGCAGGATCGACGGCGAGTGCATCGTGCGCCCCGGCGCGCGCAGATCGAGAACCGTGCGGAAGAACGGCGGATCCGCTTCGCCGGCGGGCGGCGGCGAGACGAAGGCGAATTCCCACTGCGGCGCCGGACGCAGGGCGAGACCGAGCAGCGCCATGACCGCGACCGCCGCCGCCAGCAGCCGGACGACGCCCCGGCCGCTCCCTGCGCGCGCCTCTTCCCGCATGTCCTCCCTTGCCCTCTCCCGCCCTTGCGGCTCCTTGCGGGCCTCTTGCGGCCCGGCATGCTCCCTGCCGCGCATGCTCCTGGCAGCGATGATAGGCCGGCCCCGGTGCCCCGACAAGGCGCGCCGGCTGCCGCCGGCGGAGCGAGGAGCCGCGGGAGGCACAAGATCTCCATCTGCGGGATCTCCATCTACGGGAGCGGTGACAGCGCTGCGGAAAACCGCTAAAGGAGCACCGCCACCAGCCTGCGAATCGGAAGCGCTGCGCCATGCCCGAGCTGCCCCCCGCCCACCCTTTCGACGATGACAGGCTGAAGGAGGAATGCGGCGTCTATGGCGTCATCGGCGTGAATGACGCCGCCAATTTCGTGGCCCTCGGCCTTCATGCGTTGCAGCACCGCGGCCAGGAGGCCGGCGGCATCATCAGCTACGCGCCCGAGACCGGCTTCAACTCGGCCCATCGTTTCGGCTATGTGCGCGACAACTTCACCAAGGCGGGGCTGATGGAAACCCTGCCCGGCACCATCGCCATCGGGCACGTGCGCTATTCCACCGCCGGCTCGAAGGGCGCGACCTCGATTCGCGACGTGCAGCCCTTCTTCGGCGAGTTCTCCATGGGCGGGGCGGCGATCGCGCATAACGGCAACATCACCAACGCGCTGGCGCTCAGGCGCGAGCTGATCGAACACGGCTCGATCTTCCAGTCCTCCTCGGACAGCGAGTGCATCATCCACCTGATGGCCCGCTCCCTGCAGCGCAACATCCCCGAACGCATGAAGGACGCGCTGCGCCGGGTCGAGGGGGCCTATTCCATCGTCGCCATGACCCGCACCAAGCTGATGGGCGTGCGCGATCCGCTGGGTGTCCGCCCGCTGGTGCTGGGGCGGGTTGGCGAAGGCTGGGTGCTGAGCTCGGAGACCTGCGCGCTGGACATCGTCGGCGCCGAGTTCGTCCGCGAGATCGAACCGGGAGAGATGGTGGTGATCTCGGCCGGAAACGGGGTGCAGAGCTACCATCCCTTCGAAGCGCGGCCGCCGCGCTTCTGCATCTTCGAACATGTCTATTTCTCGCGCCCCGATTCGATTCTCGGCGGGCGCTCCGTCTACGAGACGCGCCGCCAGATCGGGGTGGAGCTGGCCCGCGAGGCCCCGGTGGAGGCCGATATCGTCTGCCCGGTGCCCGACAGCGGCACGCCCGCGGCGATCGGCTATTCCCAGGAAAGCGGCATTCCCTATGCGATGGGGATCATCCGCAACCAGTACATGGGGCGCACCTTCATCGAACCCACCGAGCAGATCCGCAACATGGGGGTGCGGCTCAAGCTCAACGTCAACCGGGCACTCATTCGCGGCAAGCGGGTGATCCTGGTGGACGATTCGGTGGTGCGCGGCACCACCTCGCTGAAGATCAAGGAAATGATCATGGATGCCGGCGCGAAGGAGGTGCATTTCCGCATCGCTTCCCCCCCCACCGCCTGGCCGTGCTTCTACGGGGTGGACACGCCCGAGCGCGACAAGCTGCTGGCCAGCCGCATGAGCGAGGAGGAGATGCGCGTCCATATCGGGGTGGACAGCCTGCGCTTCATCTCGCTCGACGGGCTCTACCGCGCAGTGGGCGAAACGGGCGGGCGCAATCCCGACCAGCCGCAATACTGCGATGCCTGCTTTTCCGGCGCCTACCCGGTGCGCCCCTCCGACATGATCGAACGCGGCTTCAGGCTCGATACCGCCGCCGAATAGGGGGCGCCGGGACAGGGGGCGAGGAAGGAACGGATCCGCGAAGAGGCCGGGAAGAGAAGCTTCCGGGGCCTCGCCCCTGCCGCCCCTGCCGCCGGTCCCGCCCTTCCGGATCCGGAGAACGGCCGGGGCGCCGGACGCCCGGCAATCGCGCCTTCCGTGCACGGGCAGCGCGGGAGCCCGGAATCGGCCGAACCCGAAACCGCGCCGAGAGGGCGCGCCGCAGGCCGCAGCGCCCGGGGCTCGGCCCGGGGCTCGGGGCGCCGCCGGTTCTCCCGGCCTGTCCGGGCGCAGGCGCGGCACAGGCCCGCCTGCAAGACCCTTTCGCCCTGCTGCGATGCGCCCTTCGGGGCGTCTGTCCGCGGGCGTCCGGCCCTGAGGGGAATTCAGCGGGGAATTCAGCCCGCGCGCCGGCCCAGCAGCGCCCAGGCGCCCGGCACCGCAAGGGCCGCGATCACCAGCTTGAGCGCATCGCCGATCAGGAACGGCGCCGCGCCCCAGGCCCAGACCTGCGCCCAGTCGGCTCCGCTCAACAGCTGCAGCTGGAGCAGCCCCGGCACATACAGCACGACATTGCCCAGCGCCATCGCCAGCGCCGTGAACGGCACCGAGCGGTCCCAGCCGCGTTCGGCCAGCCAGCCGGCGACGAAGGCGGCGGCGACGAAACCGAACAGGTAGCCGCCGGTGGGCCCCGTCAGCGTGGCGATCCCGGCCTTGCCGCCGGCGAACACCGGCAGCCCCATCGCGCCTTCGGCCAGATAGGCGATCAGGGTGATCGCCCCGAGGCGCGCGCCGAAGGTCAGCCCGACCAGCAGCACCGCCAGGGTCTGCAGGGTCATCGGCACCGGAATCATCGGCACCGTGATCTGTGCGGCAACGGCGATCAGCGCCGAACCGCCGAGCACCAGCGCCACCTTGTGCAGAAGGCTGTCGGCACCGAGCAGGACACGGGCGAGAACGGGGGCTCCGGATGCGGGGGTCATGGCAGATCCTCTTGCTTTCGGTGTCGGTTCGGGCCCGTGTTTTTCCCGCGCCATCGCGAATGTCAAGAAAAACCCCTTGCGCAGGCGCCCCGACGATGGGATGCAGCGGCCATGATCGCGAGCGCAGGAGAACCCGCAGCGGACAGGGCCGCCGACGCCGGCGGCGGAAGGGGCGCGCTGGCGCTGGTCACCGGGGCCTCGCGCGGGCTGGGAGCGGCGCTGGCGCTGGAACTGGCGCGCGAGCATCACGTGGTGGCGGTGGCGCGTACCGTGGGCGGGCTCGAAGCGCTCGACGACCGGATCCGCGAGATCGGCGGCAGCGCCACCCTGGCCCCGATGGATGTGAGCGTGCCCGAGGCGATGGCGCAGCTGGCGCTGTCGATCCACGAGCGCTGGGGGCGGCTCGACTTCTGGGCCCATACGGCGGTGCATGCCGCGCCGCTCTCCCCCTGCCCCCATGTGTCGGCTGCCGACCTGGACAGATCGCTCGCCGTCAACGTCCGGGCCACCGCGCATCTGATCGCCCTGATGGAGCCGCTGCTGCACCGTTCCGAGCGCGGGCTGGCGCTGTTCTTCGACGATCCGCGTGCCGGGCAGAAGTTCTTCGGCGCCTACGGGGCGAGCAAGGCCGCCCAGATCGCCCTGGCGCGCAGTTGGCAGGCCGAAACCGCCCGGATCGGGCCGCGGGTGGAGATCGCAACCCCCGCCGCGATGCCGACCGCGGTGCGGGCGCGCTTCTTCCCCGGTGAAGACCGCGCGCCGCTGGCCGATCCGCGTGCCGAGGCCCGCCGGATCCTCGCCGAAACGGGCTGAGGCGCGATGGCCGCCGCCCCGGCCGGACTGATCACCGCCGCGCTCGTGGTGGCCGGCCGCCCGCCCGCTGCCGGCTGACGGTTCCGGGGCGCTGCGGGGGATCGTCCGGCGGGGCTGAGCCGCCTGGCCGTGTCGCCGCGTTCTCTGCCCGGCTCTTGCGCAAGCCTGCTTGCCGGGCCAGCAGATCCGCTCTATTCAGCAGGAAAGAGGCAGGCGGCAGAGATGCGCATTCTGGTTACCAATGACGACGGGATCAACGCGCCGGGGCTGACGGTTCTGGAACGCATCGCCGCCGAGGTCGCCGGCCCCGGAGGCGAGGTCTGGACCGTGGCGCCAGCCTTCGAGCAGTCCGGAGTCGCACACAAGATCAGCTACACGCATCCGATGATGATCGCCCGACTCGGCGAACGCCGTTACGCCGCCGAGGGCTCGCCGGCCGACTGCATCCTCGCCGGGCTGCATGACGTGTTGCCGCTGGGCCCGGATCTGGTGCTTTCCGGGGTCAACCGCGGCAACAACGCCGGCGAAAACGTGCTCTATTCCGGCACCATCGGCGGGGCGATGGAAGCCGCGCTGCAGGGGCTGCCGGCGATTGCCCTCTCGCAGTATCTGGGAGCGGGCAACCGCGACCTGGACGATCCGTTCGAGGCCGCTGCGAAGCATGGGGCAAGGCTCGTGCGCCACCTGCTCGAACGGGGAATCTGGGACGAGCGCGACTACCGGCTGTTCTACAACGTCAACTTCCCGCCGCTGCCGGCGGACCGGGTCAGGGGGGTCCGGGTCGTCAGCCAGGGCTACCGGCGCGATGCCTATTTCGGGGTCGAGGCGCATCAGTCCCCCTCCGGGCGGCGCTTCCTGTGGATCACCGGCGGTCCGCAGCACCTGCCCGCCGGCCCCGGCACCGATGTCACCGCCGCGATCGAAGGCCATATCGCGATAACGCCGATGCGCTGCGACCTGACGGCGCATGACATGCTCGGCCGGCTGAAGGAGCGGCTGGAATGAGCACTTCCACCCCGGGGGCGCGGCCATGAGCAGCGAAGCCGAACGCAAGATGCAGTTCCTCTTCGCCCTGCGCTCCAGAGGCGTGACCGACCGGCGGGTGCTCGAAGCGATGGAGCGGATCGATCGCGGTGCCTTCGTGCGCGGGCTGTTTGCCGAACGGGCCTACGAGGACATGCCGCTGCCGATCTCCTGCGGTCAGACCATCAGCCAGCCTTCGGTGGTCGGGCTGATGACCCAGGCGCTGGAGCTGCACCCCCGCCACAAGGTGCTGGAGGTCGGCACCGGCTCGGGCTATCAGGCAGCGATCCTCAGCCAGCTCGCCCGCCGTGTCTATACCCTGGAGCGCCATCGCCGGCTGGTGAAGGAGGCGCAGGCCGCCTTCGAAAGCCTCGGGATCAGCAACATCACCGCCCTTGCCGCCGACGGCAGCCGCGGCCTGCCCGAACAGGCGCCGTTTGACCGGATCATCGTGACCGCCGCCGGCGAAGACCCGCCGGGGCCGCTCTTGGCCCAGCTCAGGATTGGCGGTATCATGGTGGTGCCGGTCGGCCAGTCGGATACGATGCAGCGCCTGGTGAAGGTCACCCGCACGGAAGCGGGGCACGAATATCACGAGCTCGGCCCCGCGCGTTTCGTGCCCCTGCTCGAAGGGCTGGGAGAGAAGTAGCCCCCGCGCCCGTGCGCCAGGAAGCGTGAAGGTGGGAAGCGTGAAGGCGGCAGGGAGCGCGAAGGCGCTGGTGCGCGCGCAGGCGGGGAGGCAGGGCACAGCGGCTGCGGCACGGCCGGGGAAGACCGGGGAACAGGGGCCGGGAAACAAGGGCCGGGAAACGGCCGGAACACAAGGGCGCAAGGGCTGCCTGAAACGAGGATGACGAGCATGGCGGATTTCTTCACGACAGGATCCGGACGCGCGGCGGACAGCCGGAAGGCCCCGCGCCCGAAAGATCGGATGCATGCGGGGCGGGTGCTTGCGGGAGCAGCCCTGCTGGCGCTGGCCGGCTGCGGCCAGCAGCTCGACTTCGACCTGCGCGGCCTGGCCGGCGGCTTCAACACCGCCGATGCCGCACGTCAGGCCAGCGCCGCGCGCCCGCAGCCGGATTCGCGCGGCGTGATTTCCTACCCGAACTACCAGGTGGCGATCGCCCGCCGGGGCGACCGGCTGGCGGATGTCGCCGCACGGATCGGCCTGCCCCCGCAGCAGCTGGCCAGCTTCAACGGGCTTTCCGCCGATGCACCGCTGCGCGAGGGCGAGGTGCTGGTTCTGCCGCAACGGGTGCAGGAGCCGGCCGGCGGCCCGCTGCAGCCGGGCGCGGTGGACATCACGAGCCTGGCCGGAAACGCGATCGAGCGCGCCGGAGCGGCACGGCAGCCGGAACCGGCACCGGCCGCGCCGCCGCCCAGCGGCACCGAACCGATCCGCCACAAGGTGGAGCCGGGAGAAACCGCCTATTCGATCGCCCGGCTCTACAATGTCTCGGTGCGCGCCCTGGCCGAGTGGAACGGCCTGGGGCCGGATCTTTCCGTGCGCGCGGGACAGTATCTGCTGATCCCGGTCGCCGCCGAGCCGGCGCCCCCCGCCGCCGCCGAACCTCCCGAAAGCGCGCCTGACACGCCGCTGCCGCCGCCTCCGAGCGCCGCCAGCGCGCTCCCCGGAGAGGATGACGCGCACGCACCGAGCCCCCCCCCCGCGCCCGATCTGGGCGCCGAACGCAGCGCCACCAGCGAGGAGGGCGGCTTCATCATGCCGGTGCAGGGGCAGGTCATCCGCCCCTACGTGCCCGGCCGCAATGACGGGATCGGAATCGCCGCGCCGGCCGGAAGCCCGGTGCTGGCGGCCCGCGACGGCACGGTCGCGGCGATCACCCGCGATACCTCGCAGGTGCCGATCATCATCCTGCGCCATGACGACAACTACCTGACCGTCTATGCCGGAGTGGACGCGCTGACGGTGCAGAAGGGCGACAGCGTGACCCGCGGCCAGCAGATCGCCACCGTGCGCGTCGGCAACCCCAGCTTCCTGCATTTCGAGATCCGCCGGGGGCTGGAAAGCGTCGATCCGGTGCCGCTTCTGAACTGAGCCCGCCTGCGCGCCGGCCGCGCCGGAACCTCTCGCGGCCGGCAGGATCCTTCCTCCGGGCGGCATCCGCCCGGCCCTGCCGCGCCGCCCTGCCGCACCCGGCACCGCCTTCCGGCATCGTCTCGTCAGCCGCAGCCGCCGCCCCCGGGCTCCAGACGCAGGCCCTGACGTCCGGCGAGTTCGGTCACGAACTGCCAGGCCACCCGGCCCGAGCGCGCTCCGCGCGTCGCCTGCCATTCGATCGCCTCGGCGCGCATCTCCTCTTCGCCGATCCCGATGCCGAAGGCCGCGCAGTAGCTGCGCACCATCGCCAGGTATTCCTCCTGGCTGCAGGGGTGGAACCCGAGCCAGAGCCCGAACCGATCGGAGAGCGAGACCTTTTCCTCCACCGCCTCCGACGGGTTGATGGCGCTGGAACGCTCGTTCTCGATCATCTCGCGCGGCATCAGGTGGCGCCGGTTGGAAGTGGCATAGAAGAGCACGTTTTCCGGCCGCCCCTCGATCCCGCCATCCAGCACCGCCTTGAGCGACTTGTAATGCTCGTCGTCACGGGAAAAGGACAGATCGTCGCAGAACAGCAGGAACCGCTGCCGCACCGCGCGCAGCAGCGCCAGAAGGCGGCCGATCGAAGGCAGGTCCTCGCGCTGGATCTCGACCAGCTTCAGCTCCGGCCGCTCGGCGCAGACGCGCGCATGCACCGCCTTGACCAGCGATGACTTGCCCATTCCGCGCGCCCCCCACAAGAGCGCGTTGTTGGCCGGCAGGCCGCGGGCAAAGCGGCGGGTATTGGCCAGGAGCGTGTCGCGGGCACGGTCGATCCCCCGCAGCAGTTCCAGCTCCACCCGGCTGGTCCGCGCCACCGGCCGGAGCCGGCCGGGCTCCGCATCCCAGACGAAGGCCGCAGCGGCATCGAAGTCCGGCGCCTGCGCCGGCGGCGGCGACAGCCGTTCCAGCGCGGCGGCGATCCGCTCCAGGAGCTCCTCGGTCTCCTCGCTCATCGGACGGTTCCGCTCACGGAGCCGCTCCCCCGCCGCCGCTCCCTTTCGCCGGGCCGGGCTGCGCCGGATTGCCGGCGCCCTCTGTGCCGCCGGGTTCCTCCTCCTCGTCGAAGAGCAGCCCTTCCGCGCGCAGCTTCTCGTTGCGGGCCCGCTCCACCCGCCGCACCAGCCAGATCGAGACCTCGTAAAGGCCATAGACGACCACGAACAGGATGATCTGGGTGATCACGTCCGGCGGGGTCACGATCGCCGCCAGAACCAGAATGCCGACCACGGCGTATTTGCGCACCCCGGCCAGGCCCTCGGCGCTCACCAGCCCTGCCTTGCCCATCAGCGTCAGCAGCACCGGCAACTGAAAGCACAACCCGAAGGCGACGATGAACTTGATGGTCAGGCGCAGATATTCCTGGGCCGAGCCCTGGAAGGCGATGCCGGCGATGGCGTTTGCGCCGTTCTCCGGCCCCTCGCCCAGCACGGTTCCGACCTGCTGGAAGCCGAGAAAGAAGTCGAAGGCCAGCGGCGTCACCACGTAGAAGGCGAAGGCTGCGCCCAGGAAGAACATCACCGGCGAGGCAAGCAGGAACGGCAGGAAGGCATTCTTCTCGCTCCGATACAGCCCCGGCGCCACGAAGCGCCACAGCTGATAGCCCACATAGGGAAAGGAAAGCACCAGCCCCCCCAGAAGCGAGATCGAGATCGCGACGAAGAAGCCCTCCTGCAGCTTGATCAGGATCAGCCCGCAATCGGACTGGCCGCGCTCGGCCAGGGCGCCGCACAGCGGCCGGGTGAGAAAGTTGAAGATCGGGTTCCAGACCGAAAAGCTCACCACCATGCCGATGATGAAGGCCACCACCGAATGGATCAGCCGGCTGCGCAGCTCGGCCAGGTGCTCGATCAGCGGCGCCGCGCTGTCCTCGATCTCGTCTGCTTCGTCCTCGACGCTCATCCGTCAGCCTTGTTTGCGGCCTGCGCCGCGGATCCGCCTGCCGCGGCCTTCGACGCCGTTTCTCCTTCTGCCGCCTTCCCTCCGGCCGCCTTCCCTCCGGCCGCCTTCCCTCCGGCCGCCTTCCCTCCGGCCGCATCGCGCCCCGCCGCGCCGGCCTTGCCGGAGGCACCGGGCGCGCCCCTTTCCGGCATGTCCGGGGTCCACTTCTCGAAATCTCCCACCGCCTGTTCGATCTTGTCCAGCCCGAGCCGCCGCGCCGAGGTCGCCTCCTTCAGATCCCGGGCGACATCCTTCACCCCGGCCTCGTCGGCGGCCTCCTCCATCGCCCGGCTGAAGTCGCGCGCAAGTGCCCGCGCCCGGGCCGTGAAGCGGCCGAGCGTGCGGAACATGCCCGGCAGATCCTTCGGGCCGACGACGATCAGCGCCACGATGCCGATCAGCAGCAGTTCGGTCCAGCCGATGTCAAACATGCGCGCTCAGTCCCGCCAGAGGTTGGGGCTCAGATCCGGGGCCGGGGCTTGTCCTCTTCCTCCTGCGGGGTCACGTCCTTGGCCGCCGCGGCCTGATCCTCCAGCTCCTTCTTGCCTTCGTTGATCCCCTTCTTGAAGGAAGAAATCCCCTTGCCGACCTCGCCCATCAGCGACGAGATCTTGCCACGTCCGAAGAGCACGAGAACCACAACCGCGATCAGCAGCAGGCCGGGAAGGCCGATGTTGTTGAGCATTGCTCTCTCCCTTGTGCAGCGGCAGGAATGCCGCCCTTGAAATTACATCCACCTTATCTATTGCCTGCGGCGCGCGGGGAAAAGACGCAAAGCGGCACAGGGCGGGATTTTTGCCCTTCTGCCCGGGGCGGCGGCTTTCCGGGACCGCTGTCAGCTGCTACTGACAGGATAATGTCAGGAGCAGGAGCCGTCATGGCCGAATCACTCCCCGCCCCCCGCAGCCGCAAGGATCGGCTGATCATGCTGATCACCCTGCTGCGCGACGGGCGCTGCCACCGCGGGCAGGAGCTCGCCCGCCGGCTCGGGGTGAGCGCGCGCACCCTCTATCGCGACATGGCAGTGCTGATGCGCTCGGGAGTGCCGGTAACGGGCACCCCGGGGCGGGGCTACCGGATGAGCGCGCCGGTCACCCTGCCGGGGCTGAACCTGTCGCTGCGCGAGCTCGAGGCGCTGCACCTGGGGCTGGCGGTGATGACCGAAGCCGACGACCCCGCCTTGCGCGCGGCCGCCCGCAGCCTGGCCGACAAGATCGACGCCGCCCTGCCGGAAAACCGGCTTCCGGAAAGCGTCGGCTGGGGGCTGGCCCTGCACCCCTTTGCCGATACCGGCGCCGGGATTCGCCATATCCCGCTCCTCAGGGCGGCGATCCGCAACCGGCGGCAGCTGCGCATCCTCCGCCGTCTGCCCGACGGGAGCCGCCGCGAAAGCGTCATGCAGCCGCTTTCCCTGGACTACTGGGGGCGGATCTGGACCGCCACCGCCCTGTGCACGCGAAGCGGAGAACGCGAAAACCTGCCGCTGGCGCGGATCGAACGCCTCGTGGAACTGCCGCCGCCGCAGTGAGCGCACCGGCACACCCCGCCCGCGGCCGTTCCCGCCCCGGGCTGTGCCCGGAGCGCCGGTCCGAAGCCGACCCGAAACGCCCCGCCCGCGCCGATGTCCTGCCGACATCCCCAGCCCGCCGGCATTCGCCCGCCACACGCGCCGCGCCCTTCCACCCCCCCCCCGCGCACGGGTGGAAAACGACGCTCAGCCCGCCTTTCCCCGCGCGCCGGAAGCGGAGGCGGGCGCCGGTGCGGCCGATGCGGCTGTCGCGGCGGCGACCTTCTGACGGCAGTTTCCGGCCTCGGCCGGAAAGACGAAGCAGCGCCCGCGCCGGATCATCAGCCACAGCGGCGTGCCGGGCTTCGGCAGGAAGACCGAGGGCACCGTCGCCTTCAGAATCGAGCCGTCGTAATCCATGCGGAACTCCACCAGGCTTTCGCGCCCCATGAAGCGCGCGCGCACCACCACGCCGCGCGCCGGCACCCCGTCCTGCGGGGTCGGGTTCGGCCCCTTGCCGCTGCGATCGAAATCGATCCGCAGATGCTGCGGCCGGATCACGATTTCCAGCCGGGTGCCGTCCGGGTGGCCGGGGGCCAGGAATTCGCCGAAGGGGGTCATCAGAAGCGCCCCCCTGACCTCGCCGCAGATCACGTTGATGTCGCTGAAGAAGGCTGCCGCTTCCTTGTCCACCGGCGCGTTGTAGATGTTGTAGGGCGCGCCGCTCTGCACGATCCTCCCCGCGCGCATCAGCGCGATCTCGTCGGCCATGCGCATCGCCTCGGCCGGCTCGTGGGTGACCAGCAGAACCGCCGTGTCCTCCCCTTTCAGGATTTCCAGGGTCCTGTCGCGGATATCGTCCTTCAGCCGTTCGTCGAGGCCCGAAAACGGTTCGTCCATCAGCATGACGCGCGGGCGGGGCGCCAGCGCGCGCGCCAGCGCCACCCGCTGCTGCTCGCCGCCGGAAAGCTGATGCGGCCAGACATCCCGCAGATGTCCGAGGCTGACCCGCTCCAGCAGCTCCGAAACCCGGGCCCGGTTCGCCCGCGCCCCTCCCGGCAGGCCGAAGGCGACATTCTCGGCCACCGACAGATGCGGAAACAGCGCGAAATCCTGAAACATCAGTCCGATCGAGCGCGCTTCGGGCGGCACCTCGCAGCCGGGCCCGGAGACGAGCCGCCCATCCACCAGAACCTCGCCCTCGTCCTGGCGCTCGACCCCGGCGATGATGCGCAAGGTGGTGGACTTGCCGCAGCCCGAAGGGCCGAGCAGGCAGGTGACCTGCCCCGGCATCACCCGCAGCGACAGCCCGTCAACCACCGCGCGCCCGGCAAAACGCCGGGTGATGTTGCGAACCTCAAGCCGCGGAGTCCCGCTGTCCGGTATCATGTGCCTTCCCTAACCCGATAAAAACCATCGGGCTTTGGCGGCATAGCAGCCGGATCCCCCGCCTGCAAGGGCAGGTGCGCCGCAAGGGCCGGATCTGCCCGCGCCGCCCGCCCGCTGCGCCCCGCAAAGGCGGTGCACGAGCTACAGCGTGGCATTCACCTGCCCGCCATCGAGCAGCAGGTTCTGCCCGACGATGAACCCCGCATGCACCGAACACAGGAAGGCGCAGGCGGCGCCGAATTCCTCGATGCTGCCGTAACGGCGCGCCGGGATCGTGGCCTCGCGCCGGGCGCGCGCCTGCGCCGGAGAGATGCCCTCTGCCTGCGCCGCGGCCGCATCCAGCGCCTCGGCACGCGCGGTGTCATGGATTCCCGGCAGCAGGTTGTTGATGATCACCCCCTCGGGCGCCACCTGGCGGGCGGTGCCGGCGACAAAGCCGGTCAGCCCGGTACGCGCGGTGTTCGACAGCCCCAGAACGGCGATCGGCGCCTTGACCGACATCGAGGTGATGTTCACCACCCGTCCCCAGCCACGCGCCATCATCGCCGGCACCAACCCCTGGATCATCGCGATCGGCGCCAGCATGTTGGCATCCAGCGCGGCGATGAAATCCTCGCGTTGCCAGTCCGTCCAGACTCCGGGCGGCGGACCGCCGGCGTTGTTCACCAGGATCTCGGCCCCCCTGCCGGCCTCCAGCACCCGCGCCCGCCCCTCCGCTGTGGTGATGTCGGCGGCAACGGCGGTGACTTCGACCCCGAAATCGCGCCGCACCGCCTCTGCCGCCGCCTCCAGCGCCTCGGCCCCGCGGGCGTTCATCACCAGATTCACCCCTTCGCCCGCCAGCGCCCGCGCACAGCCCAGCCCCAGCCCCCTGGACGAGGCGCATACCACCGCGCGCTTTCCCGAAATTCCGAGATCCATCGTGCTTCCTCCTGCCGTTGTCGGGTATCTTCCTGCCGGTTTCCGGCCACGATGGCGCATGCGGGCGGTCAAGACAATCCCGACCATTCCGTGCGCGCCCTCCGTATCCTGGGTGCTCCTCCGTGCGTGCGTGAGGAGCCACACCCCGACCTGCACCAGCCGCTGGGCGACAAGTGCTCCTCCGGGCGTGCGCGAGGAGACGGTGGCCGGGCACGGCCCTTCCCGCGGGAAGAAGGAAGGCAGCGGGAAGGCGGCCCGTTCCCGGAGCATGTGCAGCACGCGGTACGACAACCTCCGGAGGTTGCCGGGCTTCCGCCCCTAGCGCAGCCCGACCACGGCCAGCCCGGCGTTGTTGTCCACATATCCCGAGCCCATGGTCGCGGTGCCGCTGCTCACGAGGGTGATCCCCTGGGCCGCATCGCCCAGCAGGCCACCCCCGCCGCCGGTGGCGAAGGTAACGGTATCGCTGCCGCCATAGCCTGTCAGGGTGCCGGAGATGCTGGCGAAGAACACCGCCTTGCCGGCGTTGTCGATCAGCGGGCCGCTGCTGACGCTGAGCGTGCCGCCCAGCGCCCCGCCGCTGCTGGCGGTGAAATTGCCCAGCGTGCCGCTCACCGCATTGCTGGCCGCGCCGAAAGCGACCGTCAGCACGGCATCGCCTACCAGCGTGTCGGTGCTCCCCGCCGCGGGCGCGAACTGCCCGGTCACATAGCCGCTGTAGCTGGCCGAGCCGCCGGGCAGGGCGGCAAAGGAGGTCGGCTCCAGGCTGGCGGTGCAGTCGGTCATCCAGGAAGCGGCGGCCACCTGCCCCGCCGGGCGCGGTATGTCACAGGGGGAAAGGGTGTTCTGGCAGGCTGCCAGAACCACCAGGCCGGCCGCCGCGCCGGCGCGTCTTGCGATTCTTGCCGTCATCTTGTTCCACTCCTCGTTTCCCGCCTCGTTCCCTGCGTTCCGCGCCCCGCCTTCGAGCCTGCGGGCAGGCCGGTCCCGGCAGCTTCCGTTTCCAGGGGCGCACAATCCTGCTCCAGCCGGGAGGATTGTCTGCGGAATCGGCAACAATTTGGCGCGTCGGGGGCGATAGTTGGCCGAACCGCCGCGCCGGCGGCTGCGCAAGCCGGGCGGAAGCGGCGCAGCGCCGCTTCTCCGGCCCGTTCCCGACCCGCGCTCAGGCCCGCGCCGCGCCCAGGCTCAGGCCCGGCGCAGCGCCAGGACCGCGTTGAACCCGCCAAAGGCGAAGGCGTTGGACAGAACCGCCTCGACGCGGGCCTCGCGCGCGGTATTGGGCACAACGTCGAGCGGACATTCCGGATCCGGCGCCCGGTAGCCGACGGTAGGGGCGATCACCCCCTCGCGCAGGGCCATGATGCAGGCCAGAAGCTCGACCGCCCCGGTGCCCCCGATCAGATGGCCGTGCATCGACTTGGTGGAGGAGATCATCAGCCGCCCGGCATGGGCGCCGAACACGTCGGCCACGGCGGCGCATTCGGTCCGGTCGTTGGCCGCGGTGCCGGTGCCGTGAGCGTTGATGTAACCGATCTGCTCGGGAGCCAGCCCGGCGTCGGCCAGCGCGCCGGCCAGCGCCCGCGCCGCGCCCTCGCGCGAAGGCATCACGATGTCGGCGGCGTCCGATGTCATCGCGAACCCGGCCACCTCGGCGAGGATCTCGGCGCCGCGGGTCCGGGCATGTTCGTATTCCTCGAACACGAAGACTGCCGCACCCTCTCCCTGCACCATGCCGTCGCGATCGGCCGAAAACGGCCGGCAGGCCTGCCGGGACATCACCCGCAGCCCCTCCCAGGCCTTGATCCCGCCGAAGCACAGCATGGCCTCGGAGCCCCCGGCGAGCATCACCTCGGCCTGGCCGGCGCGGATCATCTGCGCGGCCAGACCCATCGCATGGTTGGAAGAGGCGCAGGCGGTGGCCACGCTGAAGGAAGGCCCCTTCAGGTTCCAGCGCATCGAGACATGGCCGGCCGCGGCATTGTTCATCAGCCTGGGCACCACGAAGGGGTGCACCCGGTTCCTGCCCTCCTCGTAGACGGCGCGGTAGCTCTCGTCCCAGGTGCCCACCCCGCCCCCGGCGGTGCCGAGCACGACCCCGGCGCGCTCCGTCCGCCCGTCCGGAAACGGCAACCCCGACTGCGCCAGCGCCTCGGCCGCCGCCAGAAGCGCGAACTGGGTGAAGCGGTCGTAGAGCCCGAGCTGCTGGCGGCTGAAATGCTCTTCTGCGACATAGTCGCGCACCTGGGCGCCGATGCGCACCGACAGCCGCCCGGCATCGCGGATTTCCAGCGGTCCGATCGCCGAGCGCCCCGCGCGCATGGCCGCCAGCGTCTCGGAAACCGAATGCCCAAGCGGGTTGATCGTTCCGGCCCCGGTGATGACGACCCGCCTCATGCGCCGCGCTGTTCTGCAACCAGCCTTTCGACGGCGGCCGCGATCGCGGCGATGCTGGAAATGTCGAAATCCCCCTGCTGTGGCGCATTGGCATTGAAGGGAACCTCGATGCCGAAGGCCTCCTCGATGGCGAAGATGCTTTCCACCAGCGCCAGGCTGTCCAGCCCCAGATCCTGCGGCGAGTGCTCCGGGGCGATCTCCGAAACCTCCAGCACAGCCTGCTCGGCGATGATCTCGAAAACCTTCTTCCTGATGTCGTCCGACATGGCCACCCTCGCGCAACGTGGCTTCATTTAGTCCCTGCCACCGCCTTTGGAAACAGCTTTCTTCTGCGCCGCAAGCGCGCGCAGGATCCGCGGCAGGCGGCGCAGTGCCTTGTAGCTCTCGATATGGGTTTCCATCCGGACCGCCGGATAGCCGAGCATGGCGCGCCCGGCGGGCACGTTCGACATGATCTTGGTCGCACCGCCGGCGATCACCCCGTCGCCGACCGTCACGTTGTCGGCCACCCCGGCCTGCCCGCCCAGCACCACGCCGTTGCCCAGAACCGCCGAACCGGCCACCCCCACAAGTCCGCAGATCAGGCAGTTGCGTCCCACCACCACGTTGTGGCCCAGATGCACGAGATTGTCGATCCGGGTACCCGCGCCAACCCGGGTGGGGCGGATGGTGCCGGCATCGATGCAGGCGTTGGCCCCGACCTCCACGTCATCGCCGATCTCCACCCCGCCCAGCGAATGGATCTTGAGCCATCGCTGATCGGCGTCGGCCGCGCCGGTTTCGGCGCCCAGGCTCTCGCGCACCGCCTCCACGGCCGATCTTTCCTCGGTCACCCAGGAAAACCCGTCAGCCCCGATCACCACCCCGGGCAGGGCATGGAAACGGGCACCGATCGCCACCCGCGGCCCGATCCGGGTGCCGTCCTGAAGCCGGCAGTCATCGCCCAGCCGTGCCCCGCCGGCGATGCTCACATGCGCCCCGATCCGCGCCCGGGCGCCGATCGAGACCCCGGGGCCGATCACCGCGAAGGGGCCGATCGCCGCATCGGGGCCGATCTCGGCGCCCGGATCAATCAGTGCCGTCGGGTGAATTCCGCCGCCCCACTCCCCGCCCGCCGGCGCGCCGGCGGCCAGATGCGTCGTCAGCGCCGCCAGCGCAAGGCGGGGCCGGCGCACGAAGATCGCCGCCTCGAGCCCCAGCGCCCGCCAGTCGGCCCCCTCCCACAGGAGCGCCGCCCGCGCCCGCCCCCGTTCCAGCGCCGCGCCCCAGACCGGCTGCATCGCCACCGCCAGCTGCCCGGGACCGGCCTCGGCCGGCTCGGCCGCACCGCTGACCGCAAGATCCAGCGCGCCCTCTGCCGGCGCGCCGAGCGCCGCCGCAATCTCCCGGATCGTGAACCGCTCCCCGACCATGCCCTGCCTCCGCGCCTGTCTCCGCATCTCCGGATGCCGGATCCGGCCGCCGCCGCCCGGCCGCCGCTCTCCCCCGGCCGCAAGGGGGATTTAGCCGCGAACCGCGCGCAAGGCCACCCCCGCCGCGCGCAACGCCTCGAAGATGCGCCCGTCGCGGCCGTAGATGTCGTCGCGGAAGCGGACCTGCCCCCTGGCGGTGGTGAAGGCGGTCCGGTAGACAAGATGCACCGGCACATGGCGTTCCAGCGGCACCACGGTCTCCCTGCCGCTGGCCAGCCTGGCCTGAAAGAAGGCCTCCGGATCGGAAACCTGCGGCGCCAGCAGGGTGTAGGCGAACTCGAACGGATCGTTCAGCCGGATGCAGCCGTGGCTGTAGGCGCGCCTCTCGCGCGCGAACAGATGCTTTTCGGGTGTGTCGTGCAGGTAGATGTTGTATCGGTTCGGGAACATGAACTTGACCAACCCCAGCGCATTGCGCCGCGAGGGAGGCTGCTTCAGGTCGAAGGGAAAGTCGGCCTCCGTGAACTGCGTGAAATCGATTCCCTCCCGGCTGATCGGCTGCCCGCCACGGGTCAGGCGCAGATGCCCGGCGGCATTCGGATCCTTCTGCAGCAACGGCAGATACTCCTTGACCGCGATCGAGCGCGGCACGTTCCAGGTCGGGTTCACCACCATGTATTCCATCATGTCGGAAAACTCGGGGCTGCGCCGATCGTTCCTGTTGGCCCCGACCACGGCGCGGGTCTCGAAGGTCACCTTGCCCTCGTCGATCACCGCGACACTGAAGGCGGCGAGGTTGACCCAGACATGGCGCTTCCCCCGCTCGATGTTCATCCATCGCTCGCGCTCCATGGCCACGATGATCGCCGCCAGCCGCCTTTCCGCAGAAACGTTCAGCGCCCGCAGCGTGCCGGGGCCGACCACCCCGTCCGGGTTCAGCCCGTGCGCCAGCTGGAAGGCGCGCACCGCCCTCATCAGAGGGGCGTCGAACTCCCGGCTGGCGCTGCGGCGCATGTAGCCCATGGCCACCAGGCGGTCGCGCAGCGCCACCACGCGCGCACCGCTGTCGCCGGGGCGCAGCTTGCCGCCGGGCACCTCCGGCCCCCAGCCCCCGCGCCCGATCAGCCGCTCCATCTCCCGCTTGGCCTTCATCAGCCGGGCGTATTCCGGCGCGCGCGGCGCCTGCCGGCGCAGGAAGGCGGCAGGAGAGGAACGGGAAAAGCTCTCCAGAAGCGCCGCCCCCGCGCGCAACGGCCGGCTGCGGATGATCTCCCGGTCCACCCGTCGCGGCTCGAGAACCCCTCCCTGAAGGTGGTTGACATAGGTCAGGAACAGCCGGCTCAGCGCCGCCTCGGCCCGGCCCAGATCGCGCCCGGAGCGGATCGTGCCCAGATTGGCGCGCAGCAGCGCATCGTCATAGGCCGCCTGCGGCAGGGCGTGAACGGGGGCATCCTCCAGCGCCCCGAGCAGCGCCTGCCGGCGCGCCCGGTCGCGCCCGCCCCTGCCGGTCCAGATCGGGCGATGGCCGTTGTCCCGGTAGAAGGCGGCCAGCGCCGGATCCCCCGCCACGGCTTCGGCCAGCGCCTGCATGAAGGCCGTTACCCGATCCGGCGCCGCCCCGGCCGGCCCGCCTGCCGTCACCCCCGCGAGCGCGGCCATGCCGCCGAGAAAATGCCTTCGGGAAGCCGCCCGAGCACCCGACATGAACACCTCCTGAAACACCACGCACGGAACCGACGTTGTCCGAAGGAGATAACCGTTTCCGGCGTTTCATGCACCATCTCATGCACCATCGCTCTCTCCGCGGCGCGGAGGGCGCCCGAAATGCGGTATCCGTGCAACAGTGGAAAGACGTTTCCGCTCCGCGCCGCCGCCCGCCGGCCGATTGGCGAAATTTCGCCGATTCCAACCGGATAGAACGATTTCGCACCGCCTGGCCCTTGGCGGTTCCGGGGAAATGTGGCAGAACCCGGCCGTGCCTGGGGATGAGGCAGAAACACTCCGTTTCGCATGATGGTGCGCTGCCATCCATCTGCGAACGGAGCACGGGGCGGGGCATGGCTGATTCCATGACGCAGGGTTCCATGACGCAAGGCGGAGCTTTCGCAGGGGCCGGAACACTCACGGGGGCCGGAACGGCATCGGCGCGCAGCGCCAGGGCCGCGCAGGCCGGGGCGATGACCGGCACGGCACTCACGAGGCGCGGCCTGCTGGCGGCCTTCGCGGCAACCGCGGTGGTCGCGGCCCCCAGCTACTCCAGGGCCGCCGCCTTCCTGCGCGGGGCCGGCGACATCCGCCGGCTCAGGATGTACTCCGGCCGCACCGGAGAAAGCATCGACACGATCTACTGGATCGAAGGCGAATACGTCGCCGAGGCGCTGAAGGAGATCAACTACTTCATGCGCGACTGGCGCTTCAACAAGACGATCCCGATCGACCCCAGCACGCTCGACATCATGGCCGCGGCGCATAACCTCCTGGACACCAGCGAGCCCTATCTGCTGCTGTCGGGATACCGCACCCCCAAGACCAACGCGATGCTGCGGGCCCGCTCGCGCGGGGTGGCCCGCAATTCGCTGCACATGAAGGGGCAGGCCGGCGACCTGCGGCTGAAATCGCGCAGCGTTACCCAGATGGCAAATGCCGCCATCGCCTGCCGTGCCGGCGGAGTCGGCAAGTATCGCCGTTCCAATTTCGTGCACATGGATTCCGGCCCGATCCGCACCTGGATCCGCTGAACCGGTCGTGCTGAACCGCTCGCCCGGCGAAGCGGGGCTGCGGGAAAGCCCGGAAATCCGCTGGAGAGCGCGGGAGCTGCGGGAAGCGGCGCGCCCGTTTCGGCCCCGTTTCGGCGCAGGCGGTGTGGCACGGGTGCCCCCGGCCGGCGCAGGCCGGCAGGCGCAGGGGCGCTGCGAACAGGCAGCGGTGCGGCAACCGCAGCGGGAAGGGCGGCGGCGCGCCGCGCTCCTCTCCGGGGCAGAACGGCACCCGACGGCCGCCTCCCCCGCCTTCCGCCGCAACCCGGCCGCCGGCTTCGCACCCCAGATCAGCCGCCGCTCTCCGCCTCCAGCCAGCGCGGGTAATCGGCCACCAGCAGATGCAGCGGCGGCTCGTCCTCCTCGATCTGTGCGAAACGGCCGACCGGATCGCGGAACAGATTGTCCGTGCGGTCGTCATTGACGGTGGAAACCTCGCCGATCAGCACCGCCGAGCCTTCGGCCCGGAAGGCATGCCAGATATCCGGCCCCAGCGTCACGCTCTCACCCGGGGCCAGCCTCAGCCGCCCGCCGGCCGGCAGCCGGCACAGGCTGCCGTCGCGCAGCACCTGCACCGGCGATGTCTCGTCGATCCCCTCCTCCCCGGCAGCCCGGAACAGTTCCACTACCAGCGTGCCGCCCCCGCGGTTGATGATGTCCTCGGTCTTGAGCCGATGGCGATGCATCGGGCAGAGCTGCCCCGGGCGCGAGATCATGATCTTCTCCGCATAGAGCATCCCCCGCCCGCGCGGCAGATCCTCCCGCCGGCCGTTGCGCAAGGTGAACAGGAGCAGCCCCAGTTCGGCAAAGCGCCCCTGGCCGTAATCGGTGATGTCCCAGCCCAGCATCCGGTTGCGGATGCAGGCGCTGTCGGCGGCCACCCGGCGGCGCAGCTGTGCCGGCGACCAGTAGGCAAAGGGCGGCAGGACGAAGCCGAACGAACGGATGAAGGCATCGGCCTCGCGCATCAGGGCGTTGATTTCCGAGCGTTTCATCTTCGCTTTTCCGCTCTGCTCCGCGCCTCAGCAAAAGCACAGACCGAGCCCGCTTTCCAGCCGGAATCGCCTCCGATGCGGCACAATCTGCGAAACCGGGTTTCGGTGCTGCCTTCGGGGCCGCCGCGACGCTCCCCGCCGGAGGTCCCGCTTCCCGGCTGCGCCGGAAAGGGCTCTGCACCCGCGATGCGCAGGCAGACGCGCCTCGGCGGGCCGATCGTGCCGCCGGGCAACTAACCGGTTGAAAGCCCCGCCGAGCCGGCCTATTTTTCGCCCGCCCGCCACGCAAGCGGAAAAGCGAAACAGCGAAAGGAACAGCGTCATAGCCCGCAGACCCCACAACGCCCCGCCGGTGCGTCACACAGGCCCGCGCGTGAACGAGCGCATCCGGGCCCCGGAAATCCGGCTGATCGGCCCTGACGGAGAAAACATCGGCATCGTCCCCCCCGAGCGGGGGCTGGAGCTGGCCTATGAATCCGGCCTCGATCTGGTCGAGATCTCGCCGAACGCCACGCCGCCGGTCTGCAAGATCATGGACTTCGGCAAGTTCAAATACGAGACCCAGAAGCGGGAGAGCGAGGCCCGCAAGAAGCAGAAGACCATCGACATCAAGGAAGTCAAGTTCCGCCCCAATACCGACAAGCACGACTATGACGTGAAGATGCGCAATGTCTTCAAGTTTCTGGGCAACGGCGACAAGGTGAAGGTGACGCTGCGCTTCCGCGGACGCGAGATGGCGCATCTGGAACTCGGCCGCGCCCTGCTGGAGCGGGTGGCCGCGGATGTGGAAGGCAGCGGCAAGATCGAATCCATGCCGAAGATGGAAGGCCGGCAGATGATCATGATGATCGCCCCGCTCAAGCAGGGCTGATCCCGGCAGAGCCGGGACCGGCCGGGGCGGCACGCCGGGTTTCCGCCGGAGCGGACCGAACCGGCGGGCAGTGCGGGTGACTTTCGGCGCAAAGAGAGCGCCTCAGCCCGCGGTGGGCGCCGCCTGTCGGGCCAGGGCGCGGATGCGCTCGACCATCGCCCGCAGGCCGTTGGAGCGCTGGGCCGAAAGATGTTCGTCCAGCCCCAGCCGCGCCAGCTCGGCATGGGCGTCCACCGCCGGAACCTCGGACAGCGGCAGCCCGCAATAGAGCGCCCGCAGGATCGCGATCAGCCCGCGCACGATCAGCGCGTCGCTGTCGCCGCGGAAGGAAAACACCGCATCCGCCCCCTCCCCCTCGATCTCGGGCACGATCCACACCTGGCTGGCGCAGCCCTCGACCCGGGTCGCAGGAACCCGCAGCGCCTCCTCCAGCGGCGCCATCGCCTTGCCCAGGTCGATCACGTGGCGGTAGCGATCTTCCCAGTCGTCGAGAAAATCGAACGTCTCGGCAATCTCTTCGAAAGCTTCGCTGGCCATGCATCCCTCCGTTTGCGCCCCACCTAAACACCCGGGGGCGAAAGGTCCAGCCCGCCGAGGCCCCTGCGCGGCCCGTGCGACATCAGGCGGCAGGGGCGAGGGGTGCGGAAGGGACGCGAGGGCGCGCAGGCTCAGCGGCCGGTTCCGGGAGCCGCCTCCAGCTCGATCACCTCCACCTTCCGGCCGCGCAGGGCCAGCCCGACCCGCCCCTCGCACAGCCGCAGCGCATCCTCGCCGAATACCTCGCGCCGCCAGCCGCGCAGCGCCGGCACGTCGCGCCGCCCCGAGGCCAGCATGTCCAGATCGGCGGCCGAGGCGATCAGCTTCTGCGCCACCCCGGCCGATTCCGATTTCGCCTTGAGCAGCACCCGCAGCAGATCGGCCAGCGCCGGGTTCACCTGCAGCTGCTCGCGCCCGTTGACCGGCCTGGGGTAGTCCTCGGGCGGGCAGGCCTGCCCGGCGCGGACCGCCGCGAGGATGCCCTCGGCGATCGGCCCCTTGCGCGCCTCGCGCAGAAGCAGCCGCGAGCGCCCCAGCTCCTGCAGCGTGGCGGGCCTTGTCGAGGCAAGCTCCAGCAGCGCGTCGTCCTTGAACACCCGGTTGCGCGGAATGTTGCGGCTTTGGGCATATTCCTCGCGAAAACGCGCCAGCTCGCGGACCACGGCGAGGAACTTCCCCGAAACGGTGCGGGTCTTCACCCGTTTCCAGGCCTCTTCGGGGTGGATGACGTAGGTCTGCGGGCTGCTCAGGGCCTGAAGCTCCTCCGCCACCCATTCCTGGCGGCCGCTCCGACGGATCCGCTCGGCCAGCGATTCGTAGATGGTGCGCAGATGGGTGACATCGGCCAGCGCATAGGCCTTCTGCGCCTCCGACAGCGGCCGGCGCGACCAGTCGGTGAAGCGCGAGCTCTTGTCCAGGCTCTGTTTCGCGATCTTGCGCACCAGGGTCTCGTAGCCCGCCTGATCGCCGAAACCGCAGACCATGGCCGCCACCTGGGTGTCGAACAGCGGCTTCGGGATCACCCCGTATTCGATGAAGAAGATCTCCAGATCCTGCCGGGCGGCATGGAACACCTTGACCACGCC
>Ga0256839_1000500_pt1 | contig 50970 bp, 41 predicted proteins | sample 354166metaG_FD_185968 | JGI IMG/M metagenome (GOLD analysis project Ga0256839, IMG submission 185968) | Hydrothermal vent microbial communities from Mid Atlantic Ridge, Atlantic Ocean - 354-166 | ecosystem: Environmental > Aquatic > Marine > Hydrothermal vents | place: Atlantic Ocean: Mid... | reverse complement strand
ACCAACATCGGCACTTCCTTCGGAAGGTGCTTATTCTTCGAAAGGTATTGATGACTTTGCTACAACGGTTATCAGATCACTTCGTATTGACTGTGTCCGTTGCTGCAACCAACATCGGCACTTCCTTCGGAAGTGCTTATTCTTTCGAAAGAGATTGATGGCTTCGCTAAAACGGTTATCAGATCACTTCGTAGTGGCTGTGTCCGTTGCTACTACCAACATCGGCACTTCCTTCGGAAGGTGCTTTATCTTCGAAAGTTATTAGTGACCTTGCTAAAACAGTTATCAGATCACTTCGTAGTGGCTGTGTCCGTTGCTACTACCAACATCGGCACTTCCTTCGGAAGGTGCAACGATGTACTTTCCAGCGCCTAGGGCGCTCTGGAAAGCAACTTATCCACAACTAATTAACAGTATCTTCCCCTTACTGTTCTTATGCAAAGCAGTTAAACTACACACATGTCAGCTATCCTAGAACCCCAAAACGAACCGTATAATAATCTTGTTGATGATCTCAGTGAGCTTCAACAGCTTAAAGTGCCGCCACATTCTATTGAGGCAGAGCAATCTGTATTGGGTGGCTTGCTACTTGATAACCGTGCCTGGGATAAGGTTGCAGATGTGCTGGATGAACATGATTTTTATCGCCATGATCACCGCCTTATTTTTCGCTCGATTGCCGTACTCGCGGAGGCGGATAAACCGCTGGATATTATCACCTTGTCAGAATGGCTTAAAAGTCGTGATGAGCTTGAGAATGCGGGCGGGCTTGCCTATTTAGGCACGTTAGCTAAAGATACACCTAGTGCGGCTAATATTCGTGCTTATGGTGAAATCGTTCGTGAAAAATCTGTTTTACGTCAGCTGATTAGTATCGGCACTGAAATCACTGATGATGGCTTTAATGCGGGTGATCGTGCTAGTAAAGAGTTGCTCGATGAGGCAGAAAAGAAAATCTTTGAAATTGCCGAGCAAGGTAACCGCCAGCAAGATTTTCAAAACATCAAAACACTCTTAAAAACCACCTTACAAACGATTGAAGAACGTGGTAAATCAGGCGATGCACTCACTGGGGCATCTACTGGTTATGCTGATTTGGATGAGAAAACTTCGGGCTTACAAAAAAGTGATTTAATCATTGTTGCTGGTCGTCCTGCGATGGGTAAAACGACTTTTTCAATGAACCTTGCCGAATTTATCGCGATTAATGATAAAAAACCGGTTGCCATTTTTAGTATGGAAATGCCTGCTGAACAACTTATTTTGCGTATGTTTGCTTCGATCGGGCGCGTCCCTTTAAATGATATTCGCTCTGGTAAAATCCGTGAAGATGATTGGCCCCGTATCGGCATGGCAGTTAAAACCTTCGGTGAAACCAAGTTATTTATTGATGATACAGCCGCTCTATCCCCCACTGAAATTCGCGCAAAATGTCGGCGTCTTGCGCGCGAGCATGGTGAGCTAGGCTTAATCGTCATTGACTATATTCAGTTAATGCAATCAGGTAGCGCATCAGATAACCGCGCGGCTGAAATTTCTGAAATATCACGTGGTTTAAAGCAACTCGCCAAAGAAATGAACTGTCCTGTTATTGCGCTTTCTCAGCTCAACCGCTCACTTGAGCAGCGCCCCAATAAACGCCCTATCATGTCAGATTTACGTGAATCAGGCGCTATTGAGCAAGACGCGGATATTATTATGTTTATCTACCGAGATGAAGTTTATAACGAAGACACACCCGACAAAGGCATGGCAGAAGTGATTATAGGTAAACAAAGAAACGGTGCGATTGGCACGGTACGCCTAACCTTTACTGGAAAGTACACCCGCTTTGATAATTTCATGCCGGATGTTTATGCACCTGAACATTAGCTAGCAAGTTATCTAGTAAATTATGAAAAGATCATCACGCGTAACGGTTAACCCTTCAGCACTACAACACAACTTGCAAGTCGCTAAAAACACCGCGGTTAATTCAAAGGTTAACGCTGTCATTAAAGCCAATGCATATGGGCATGGTGCTGTTGCTACCGCTGGTATTCTTTATCCATACACCGACGGCTTTGCGGTATCTTGTATTGCCGAGGCCATTGAACTACGCCAGGCTCATATTGATTTACCCATTACCGTTTTACAAGGCCACCAAAGTATTGATGATTTACGCATTGCGCAACAATACCAACTGCGTTTAACGGTGCACGATACGCGCCAACTCAGTTTGCTAGATCAATACACGCACCACTACCGTTTTGATTTAAATATTAAAATTGATACCGGCATGCACCGCTTAGGCTTTCACCTTGAGCAAACACAGCCTGTTTACAATACGCTAAAAACACACCGTTGCGTGAACCCTGATACCCTCATCCTGATGACTCATTTAGCTTGTGCTGATGACGTCGATACGACTTACACTACGCAACAGCTTCGCACGTTTAATGAAGCAAGCAAAGCAATTAACATACCAAAATCAATTGCAAATTCTGCGGGTATTTTGGCTCATAAAGAAAGCCATGCTAATTGGATTCGCCCAGGAATAATGCTTTACGGCAGCTCTCCTTTTTCACATAAACACCGAGATGATTTAAACCTAAAAGCCTGCATGACTTTCAACGCCCCAGTGATTGCTGTTCACACACTGAAAAAAGGGGACTCAATCGGTTATGGCGCAACGTGGAAATGCCCAAGTGATATGAGCGTGGCGGTTATTGCCTGTGGCTATGCCGATGGCTATCCGCGTCATGCAAAATCAGGCACGCCCGTGTTTATTCACGGTGAAGAGGCGCCACTTATTGGTCGAGTGTCTATGGATATGATTGTGGTAGACATTGATCACTTAAAAGAAAACAATATTCAAACCGGTGATATTGCAGAATTATGGGGTGAAAATATCAGCATCGATTCAGTTGCACAAAATGCCGAAACGATCAGCTATGAACTGCTGTGTAACGCTGGAAATCTTTGCTCACACCATAGTTTCTAGTCATTTCTATTCATTAGAACAACTTACTTTGAGACATTTTGGGAACTAAAATAAAAAAATAAACTCTTAAACCCGAGTGTTACAACTATTGTGACAACAATATATTATCTTCAGAATTAGGAGAAGAAATTATGAAATTACGTTCAAAAGCCATTTTCACCAGTGGACTTATCGCCTTAACACTTTCATCGTCAGTACTTATGAGTGGCTGTAGCAATGTAAGTCGCGAGCAAGATCACACTATCGCGGGCACAATTGTAGGTGGCGCAATCGGTCGTCAGTTTGGTAAGGGCGATGGACGTGATGCAATGACCATTATTGGCGCCATTGCAGGTGGCATGATTGGCGGCAAGGTTGGCCGTGAATTAGATCGTGAAGACCAACGTAAAGTCAGTCAAACACTAGAAAGAGCGCCAAACTACCAAAAAGTCGCGTGGAACAACCCAAATACCAACACACAGTACAAGTTCACCCCGGTCAACCGTTATGAGGGAAAAGTCAATGGATCACGCACTGTTTGTCGTGACTATGTCATGGATGCTTGGATTGATGGTCGTATGCAACAAGTCCGAGGAAGAGCTTGTAAAAACACCCAAGGTCAATGGATTAATGCTACATAGAAACCTTTATTAAATACTGTAAATAAACCTAAATAAAAAGGAGCTTTTGCTCCTTTTTATTTAGCATCCAATCTGGTTTATTACCCGTATAAACTACTTACTAAATCACTTACTCACTACTGGTGTACCCATGACAATGAAACAATTACTTGCCTTATCAAGCTTACTATTAGCCAGCTTAACAACTTCAACGCTCTACGCTAAAGTACCGGGCATTACTACGGGTGAACAGCTCCAAGCATCCGCTGAAAAACGTACCAAAATTATCAGTACGGCAGAGTTAAAAAAAGCACTGGACGAAGACTTAGATATGGTGCTGATAGATGTTCGATTGCCTTCAGAAATCAAAGCGATGGGCGGTGCGATTAAAGCTGCACAAAACCGTAATATTCCGCGTGGATGGCTTGAATACCGTGTAACTAGCGTAGCACTTAGCAAAGACACACCCATTGTTGTTTATTGTGGCGCAGGTATTAGAACACCCTTAGCAGCAGATACCTTACAAAAAATGGGTTATACCAATGTTAAAAATTACTCCGCAGGATTTCTCGGTTGGCGTGATGCGGGAATGCCCGTCGCTAAAGGAAACTGATTAACAGCTGCATCGAACAAAACACGAGTCTCAACATTCCTCTCAAATATGACGACTCATATATTTTATGATTCTTTTTCCTGAAGTTGCTTTACGCGACTTTCCATTTCATTATACTTTTTAAAAATAGCCTGGGCGCATTCTAAAACCACATCCCCCTCGGCCGTTAACGAAACTCTGTTATGAGAACGATTAAATAGTTGTGTATTTAAACGCTCTTCCAAACGGCGTATCTGAAAGGTAACGGCAGGTTGCGTCATTTCTAACGACTGCGCGGCTTTTGTAAAACTAAGAAACTTTGCAACTTCGCTAAAGACTTCTAACCTTCTATCTGACATGTTTTTCACCTTGTTTATTAAGTAGCTATCACTATAATTTAATTTTATTAAAAAAGTCAGTTTCAAGCACGATGTTACGGTAACCTTTAGAAGCCAAATATGTTAGATTAACGCTCATTCAGAAATAACTTAGCGGAGCATTGCGTGACCCAACCACTAAACACCACGCCAACGACAATTTACCCAGTTGAACAAGCGTTTAAGTCCCCTTTAATCATTACCGCACTGTTGGTTTTATTGCCTTCCTTAGCCTTATATTGGTTTATGGGTGATTCAACCAATATGCCACGCGCATTTAAGTTATTTTTTGGCAATTGGATCTCACCCATTATTCTATGGTTTTTTTGTGCCAGTTTTTTTCATTTGTGGCTTAAAAAAGGCAAACTAATAAAAGAACAAGCGCAAAGTCAAAATCTATCAAAAACCATCTTTCCATCACTCATAGCTGAAGCTACAGATGACAAAATTGAGCTCAATAAGAACCTTTTAACAAAGGCAGAATCGGAAGGTGTTGCTGATAATAATTTACTCATTACCCGTCTATTTCTATTTTTAAACCACAATGACAGCGAAGTTGATGATGGCTTTGGAATAAAGGAAAAAGAGCAATTAAAAGGCTCATTCGCCCTGCCCCGCTTTATGATTTGGGCAATCCCAATTTTAGGTTTTATCGGCACCGTTTGGGGCATCAGTAACGGTATCGCACACTTCTCCGACGCCATGACTAACACAGGATCCGTTACCGACGTATCTACCATGCTAAAAGAAAACTTACCGTTAGTAACTAACTCACTTGCTACTGCATTTGATACAACTTTATTAGCACTTTTATTGAGCATTCCCTTAATGATGTTAATGCTTACGCTTGAGAAATCTGAAGAAGCCTATTTAATTGACTTGGATGAACGCTGGTTTCATGAAATCAAACCTGCATTGCAAGAAAAAGGCTTTGTAGCGCACGCTACAACAGCGACATCAGGGGTATTAACATCAGGTACGAGCAATAATAACGTAACAGCTGATAGCTCAAAACAAGTAGCAATTGAAATCAAGCAACTCGGTACCCAAGTCAAAGCACTGCAAGAAACCATGGAAGACTTGTATGAAACAGTGTTTACCGCAAAAATTGAAAACAAAAAGTCATTCACCAAGTAAAGCAAAGTGAAGAAAAATGATTAAATACTCCCCTATTAATACGTTTTTCTCTACAACCCTCGGTGTAAGTTTTTGCTCTCTCTGTGTAATAAAGTTGGCTCAATAAATGGCTCTTTCCCGCGCAAAACGATACGCTTTATACAACCAGCAAGATAAGCTAGAGATTAGCCTATTCCCGTTTTTGAGTATTTTTCTGTGTGTCATGGGGGTACTGTCGTTTATCAATGTACTCAGCAGTTTTAGTGCGCCACAAAAAATAGAGCTAACGGCGCAACTCGAAACTGGTTACAAAGTTGCCTACCAAATTTTTAACCTACCCGATGGCATTATTAGCGTACCGCCAACAAAATACCTGCGAAAGCTACAAACAGCGACAAACAACGATGATGATAAAGACACCATTGAGACTATTATTCTACAACGCGAAAGCCAGCTAAAAAAACTGGAAAATCATACGGGTACTGTAATGGCACTTGCCAAAGACCCTGATATTGATAACGTGCTGAATATTATGCGAAATATACGTTCACTTAATGAAATTGCTTTACGCGCGAATTATCTTTACGAAGAGTTTTTATTATTTGGTATTTACCCCAACGGTGGCCAAGCATATCAAAAAGTACGTGATGTAATGACCTTAACCGAAGATTCACGCGCGATTAGCGTAGGGCTAGAGCCCTTAGATTCCAACTGGACGTTAAACTTAAACAAGCTTAACAAGGCAAGCCAATGAAAGACCTCATCAGCCTAGACTCATTAACTGATATCGTATCGAATTCTGTTGGTATTCTAATTATTTTTGCCGTGATTAACCTGATTCACGATGACAACAAGACCTATCAACTCGAGATCCCCATTGAACATGCGACGGAATTAAGCCCAGTATTTTTTATCAGTAAAGATGATCACTTATTGCAAATGGACACAGATAAATTGTTTGCCAATGCCACGTTGCAAGCAACCAATGGAGCTGCCGCCAATAAACGCCTGTTTCCATTAGATTACTCTGGTTTGCTCGGCAAAATTGATCAAGACAATGGCATTTCATTTTACGCCCGTGACACCACCGAATGGGACCCATTTCAAGACATAGACAAACGCCAATCTAAACTTCGTCAAAAACTTGATAGCATCAACCCTAAAACACATTTTGCTTACTTTTTTGTCTATGATAGTAGTGAAAACGGCGCTGCCATTGGGAGTGGTTTTGAAGCATTTCGCAAGGCCCGAGAATACCTTAAAACGCGCGCCATAAAAACCGGCTGGCAACCCGTGAACAGCGAAGCACCGACACATATTTGCGACCGAAGCTTTAGCCCACGCTGTGCCTATTTACCCTCCTATTTAGGGAGCCAATAAGCATATGCCAAACAACAAGAAAAACAATGTAAAAGCCCCTTTTCGCTTATTAAAGGCCAACTGGAATCTCGCACCGAATACATCTTTAGAAGACTTGTTAAGCCATGCGCAAAACAAGCTAAACAATGATCCTGAAAACCCAGAACTAATTTATAATATTGCAGAAATTCAGCGCCATTTAGGTGAACTAGATGCCGCAAATAGCAGTTATAAAGATGTGGTACAAGCGACCCATGCTAAAACCGAACAACGCTCACTCGCTTTAGAAAATCGACTCAAAAAAGCCCGTAGCCATACCCGCAAAAAGTTATTGTTAGTCACCCTGTTACCCTTGTTAGCGATGGCACTAATCGCCACAGCTTTATGGAACACTTTAGCAGAGCCTGAACCTATTCCTGAAGAAGCCAACCCTGAAAAATTTGCCTTTACCGAATGGTTAGCCAAACAGCAAATGGTACAAATTATTACCACCTTGCAAAAACAAAACCCTGAATTGTCTTTTGACTTTAGCCGTCAAGCCAGCAACAAACAGTCACCAATGGAGTTTATGCAATCGTTAATGCGCGAAGATGCGATTCAAAAAATGAAGCGTGACCAGCAAAATGCTAAAAACAATAAGGATGCAAAAAACAAAAACGGCCAACCGCTGTTCCAGTGCTCCAAAGAAGCTGCGATTAGTTGCCCGGCGAAAGACATCCCCAATGCGCCGGGCGAACGTCGTAAAGAAGTCGTATTACTGATGGAAGCGTATCGCTCCATTTTAGAAAATGAGCAAGATTGCGAGAAAATTGAATCATCAATTAGAAGTATCGGCGAACAGCTACAATGGCGAGAATCAGAAAGCCGTATTAAAGCCGATTTAGAAGATTTTGCGGTTGAGTGTTTTTATCGCACCAAAAACGTAGAAAAAACTATAGAACATGCACGTAAACTACAATGTACCGGTGACGCAGGCTACATCAATAGCGTGTACTGGTATCTTACTGCCATCAACCATCATGCGGGTGACACTAATAAGGCTGAAACGTCTTACCAATGTTTTCAAGAAGCCACCAACTACATTGAAAAAAATAACGATTTCAGCCCCGCCTATGTCGCTTCTCGTCACCGTGAGTCTGGCGCGTTGGCATGGCTGTATTTTAATGATTTAGCAACCGCTACAAACGAATTAGAAAAAGCCCGTAACATATTGAAACGTATCAAAAAGAAAACACCAACTGTGCTAGAAGTTGCCGGTGAAATTGATCTCGACCTGTTAGAAACCTACGTCACCGCCAATATTGATAACGAGACTTTTGAGTCACTACTCCAAGACATTAACTCTAGCGGGCGTTTAACCGATGGTTATAAGCAAATAAAAGATACTCTTGTGACGATTTATTACTTACAAAACAAGCAATTTAATAAGGCTAAAATCACTTTAAATAATATCGCCAGTCGTTTTAAACTAATGCCAGAATATATTTGTGGCTGGGATTGGAGCGGCTTTAAGCGTGGACTGGACGACTCAATCAATGACCCTGATATTCGTCAACAAGCAATAAAAATGGTCGACCTTGCTGATTGTTACGTCGAAATACCAAACAATGACCGTATCTCACGGACTAAAATCGTTAAAAAGTGGTTACAGGAAAAATAATTATGTTGAATAAGTTATTGTTAAAAGAGCTACTAAAAGGCGACACCCCTGCTGTAAGAGCAATGACGAGTGATGACTTTGAAAAGGCCAGCACCTACAAAGGCTGGATTTATCCAATACGTTACTTGCTATCATTACGCTACTTAAAGCAAAAACAAACGGTATTAGCCCGTTTTCGTAAAAAAAGAATCTACCCAGTCACTTATATAGATTTTAAAGAATCCTTAATTCAACAACTTTTGGGAAGTAAACAATCAAGCAAAGCTGCTCATGCTAAGCGTGAAACACCAGCCGTTAAAACCCCGTTTTTAAACCTGTTTAGTCTCGGCTTTAAAGCATATTTAATCTACCCCGCGTTAATTGCCAGCCTAATTTTCGGCAGCTATACCCTTAATCAATGGTATCAACAACGTAAAATAGAAAATGTTTTGGCTAATTACTTACCCTATTATTCCGACTTATTACACCGGAAACTATTATTAAAACATAATAATGGCAATACCAAACTACAAACAAACCTTGATGAAACTCTCAGAAAAACACGACAAAAAATTCTCGCAGACCTACCTGAAAAAGACGGAATACGCGATAACATCGCTAAGCAATTAGACAAACTAAGCGACCGGCATGTATCAGGTGGCGACATAATGCTTGGCTTTAAATCGGTCAATACTTTATTTGATAAAAAAGGCTTACCCTATTATTTAACCCCAAAGTCATTCTCTATGCCCTGCTCATCATTAATCGATGCACCTGTTGAACAAATGATGATGCTGAAAAAAATGGAAGAGCTGATGAGTGATGGTAAACCAGAATTATGCCGCACCACCATGATGACGGTGTACAAAGTAGCTAAACGTAATGCACTATTTTATAAACATGCTGATGCCAAAGGTAAAACTCTCGAAACGGAGCTACCACTATTCCAAGTCAGTCGTGTTGATAAAGTACCGGCAGTAGATAGCGCGCTAGGGCTTACCTTTAAAGGCAAAGGACTCGGCTCAATTTTACTCATGGAGCGGATTAAAAACTTTTCCGATGAGTCAATACTCCCTGCTCTCACCTTTCAAGGCAGAAACTACATCATCCCGTATTGGATGCAAGGTTATTACGAAATTGAAGAGGCAATAAGCAAAGGTTACAAACAAGACTTGGATGCTATCTATGCCAATAAATCAGAACGTCGTCGAGTAAAAAAAGCCATTAAAAAACTAATCAAAAATAAAAAACGCTTACAAAATGCCAAGATGAAACAAACACTGGAACAAAACAGTAGCGTCAATGAAGAAAATATTTTTGGTGGTGGTTTGGATGCTATTAGTGTCTTACTCAATAAAGCCAATAAAGATAAAAAAAATGCTTCCCTAGCAGAAAGAAACAAAATTAGTAATGATGAATATGCGCTCCTCAATAAACTCAATACGGTATTGTTGCCCAGCATCGAACTCCACGAAGCCTATCACCAAATTGATAAAAAACACTGGAAAACACCAGCTTGGCTGGCCAAAACCTTTAACGATGAGCTGACCGAAAGTGGCACTGAGCATACGATGGAAGAGCTCGGCGCCTACCTTTCACAACTTGCCAATACTGAGCAGGCACATAATATTTGGCTCAGTAAATTATTAATTTTCTCGCTCAACCCAATGACTAAGGGACAAGCCGAATACTATGCCTCCAGTTTAATTTTAGACACGATGGAGTCTCTACGTTTAGGTGTCGCTATCAAACAGCCTACTTATACATTGAGTATTGATAAAAAAACGGCGATTTACAAATCACTTATAGACCTTAAAACACCGCAAATTCGTGAGCTTGCAAAGCGCGCCTTTGAAGCATTGTTTGAGCGTGAAGTGCCTGATTTACGTTTTTCTATTTAACAGTCTATGCAAAAAATCATTCTTAAGCTTGTTATAACACTCATCCTCAGTAGCTTTTTGTTCGCCTCCTTATCCACACCATTAAAGGCGGGCTCATTAGATAATTGCACACCCTGGAAAGCACATTTTATAAACAAAACCAATCTCCAGGTTGGTCGCATCAAAATTTCTCCGTTAGATATTTTTGATCTGAACTTAGATAATGAATCGACAAAAGTTCACCACATCATTAACAAACTTCATATCAAAACAAAGGTAACAACCATACAAAGCCAACTCCTCTTTAAAACAGGAGAGCTTTTAAATATAGATAAAATAAAAGAAACAGAACGCTATTTACGGGCTCAAACATATATAAAAGATGCAGCTATCATCCCAACAGAATTATGTAATGGTAATCAAGTAAGCCTTAACGTGAAAACACGTGACAACTGGACTTTAACCCCTGATATTAGTTTTGGGCGAAGTGGCGGTAATAATAAGTTCGGCTTTAAAGTTCAAGAGCAAAATATTTTAGGTCATGGTAAAGATTTAAGGCTGGGTTATAGCAAGCAATCTGAAAGAACATCCACTAAACTTTCGTACCGGGATAATCACTTATTGGGAAGTCATTATAAACTTAGGATCAATCTCCTAAAAAACTCCGATGGTAAAGGTTATGATATTGATTTAGGGCTACCTTTTTATAAATCTGATAGTCGCTATTCGTGGGGAATAAAGTCATCACATTTAACCCAAACAACCCCCCTTTATGAAAGTGCCAAAGTTGATCAAGAAATTAATGAAAAAAAACAACTTCATTCACTTTATTATGGCTGGGCGGGAAAACACACTAGCAACCTGAAACAACGCTTTAAAGTGGGCTGGTCATACAAACAAAATAATTATAAGAGTATGACGCAAGTATTTAAACCAACTAGACATATTGAATCCTACCCGTGGTTTGAAACTAATTATTTTGGTACGAATTTTATTAAAAAAACTAACTTCAACACCATGGGAAAGGTCGAAGATATTGCTCTAGCTAAAAATATCACCCTTGGCATTGGACTTTTATTAAAAGAATTTGGATCTACCGATAATACACTTAAATTAACTACCCATTATTCAAAGGGTTTTCAGTTAACTCAATCCCTATTAAGTTTTATTGAATTAAAAACGGATAATTACTTAGGCAATGGAGCCAAAAAAGGCAGTGATTACCAGCTAAAAGGCGAGTTAAACCACTTCAGATCAACAGGAAACGATATTCGCATAAAAGCAATTTTCAGAGCATCGGATCACTTAACCCCCAGTGAGCGAATATATTTAGGAGGTGATACTGGAATGAGAGGATTTCCGAAAGCTTTCCAAACAGGCGATAAATCATTCCTTTTACAAGCAGAAAAAAGACTCCACTTCGAATGGTACCCATTACACCTCGTGAAGTTCGGGGCTGTAGCCTTCTCTGATATTGGTAGCGCATGGGGAGGGAGTAAAGATCCAAAACTATCAGCCAATATCGGCATAGGGCTACGCATGATACCAACCCGTGCTAGCTCCTCTAAAACGATGCATCTCAATTTAGCAATCCCCTTAACCCAACGTCAAACGGTTGATAAATTTCAAATATCTATCAGTACTGCGAAATCTTTTTAGAAACTAAAGGACTAAAGCGCTTAAGTTCTGAACAGCCTAATAAAATTCTTATCAAGTTGATTAGTATTTAACGGCAGATTCGGCAATCTAAATAAATTGGACTTGGTCAGAAACTGCCTTAAGGAATCTGAATAAGAACTCAACGTGGTACATTAATTCTCGCTCCAGGACGGAGTCGCTTAAAGCTTTTTTCGGTTAATGAAGGGTTGGCTTTAATAATTTTTTTATAATAAATTCCTTTACCATAAGCACGTTTTGATAAATTCCAGAGTGACTCACCTTTTTTTAATCTCATGGTGCGTTTCCTACTACCTTTTACTACTTTCTTCTTAACAACTTCTCCTTTGTTAAGCATTTTTTCGGCTTTATTACGATTCGTTAACGACTTTACACTATCCTTAGTTTCATTATTTTCTGATGTGCTCATTTTAACTTTATTAAAGTTTTTACTTTCAGCATCCCCTATATCATTATCTTGAGCCATTTTTCTCCCCCCCTCAACCGGTGTAGCAAGTTCAGAGTCGGCGATGCTAATTTTAGGTTTATTTTTTATTGCTTCAATTTTTGCGAGCATATTATTGATTCGAACCTTTAAACGAGCATTCTCATCATTAAGTTTTTGATTTGTTTGTTTTTCTTGATCTAAGTCACTGTTTAATTTGGTAACTTTCGTCTCGTTTATACTATTACCGGATTGACTAAGTGCTTCTTTTAAGCGTTGCTTTAGTTCAACATTTTTACTACTAAGACTTTCTGAAATATCCTTTTCGGTATTAAGCTGGTTCGTAATCGCTTCTACTTTGGAGAGGCTAGAGCTTTGCTGACTTGCAGTGATACTGGGTTGATTTTTATAATAAATACTTGTGCCAAATATGCCCAATGAAAAAACGGCTATAAACGGTAAAAAAACTGCGTAACGATTATAGATCCTTCTTAAGATGTTTTTATTACTTTTGAATAAACGCATACTTCCCCTATTATTATTTATATAAGATTTTGCGCTAAGCGATAACAGCTAAGCAACGACAATATATACTACAGATGTAAAAATGATAACTAAAGCCTTTATTTACAATCCTTTATCAATAAAAGCTATTAAAAGTTCTCTCTGGCTAGCTACCGTTATTTACCTTTTGCATCACAAGCACCTTCCACAAAAGATAATACGTTTGTATCAGCGCAAGCAACACACGCATTCGATTTCGTGACTGGTTTAGTTGAAGGACAAGGCGCCTTATAACAACGAATACCCGTATCAATTTCAGCACATACTGGACGATATTCTTTTGTACACATTTGTGAACGTGGCTCTTTACAGCTATGCATCGTTTTAATTGAGCTGATGGCTATCTTTTTAGCTGTGTTTTTTTGTGCTTGTTTCTCTTTATTTACAGGGCTAACCCGACAACCAAAAACCAAAGCACCAACGAGTATAAGCAACAAACTTCCAACCCAACTTTTTTTCATTTCAAAGCCTCTACGTTAAATTTAAACGGTATATTACGTCACCAGCTTGCAAAAGAAAACAGGCTATTATGCTAACTTTCTTTATCTATAGAAATATGATGATGACACAAGCAAATGGTTCCCTAAAGCACAAAAACTGAATTAAGGAACGCCGACTAAGTAAGGCTTCCAGAAGCACCTAACGCATTCGCAATTTCTTCAAAGGCTTGTTTTTCTCCATCACTGACACGTGTTCCGCCTATGCCTAAAAACCCATCCTCTTTAGCAGCGTTAGCGACATTTGTAGCGATGCTCATTGCCCACGCTTTATATTCACTGGCTTCTTCATCTGTTGCTTTATCAGCCAAAATTACAGCTACCGATTGGCTGTCTTCAATCAGTTGTTGGCGCAATTTTTCACTCGAATCTATTCCTTGCTCCTTTAGGCGCGCTAGCGCTTTTTGACGCATCTCTTTAGACTGACTCATCGCCTCTTTAAGATCAGAAACTGTTGGCAATACACCCGTTATAATTTCATTATTTGGGTATTCCTTTACACCATTAATAAAGGTCTTCGAACTGGCAAACATCTCCTTCACTGTGCCTAGCCCACTTCCTTCTGAGAAAGCCATGACCGTGCCTACTTGCATCGGCGTTGTGGATAATAAAAAGATTTCTTCTTCTGTAAAGCGTGTTTCTAGTGACATCTTAGTTCTCCTTTATGAGTTTGTTTTGTTGTGATTATGTAAGATTCTTAACTTTTCACTTTAAGCTTAACGTCTTATTCTGTGCTGGTTAGTGATTTTTGTCATCTGCAGTAATGCTTTCATCATTTGCATTTCTTTTAATATTTCCACATACGCCTCACTACCTTGGGGGCAAATACACTTCAAGCTTAACCCTTCCTCTCGACTTACTGTTTATAATGGCATTATTTAAGCCTGATTTTAAAGGTGTTATGACTAATTCTTCATTTAAGAAATTGGGGTTTTCTTGACTACCACCACAAGCAATAACAAAAGTGGACATTATAAATACTATAATAAATTGAATTTTCAATGAAATTTCCTCCAATATTCTTCTATTAATTTTGATGAGCTTAATCAGTAAATAGCGAATAAGTATAAAGCGCCAAACCGATCCAAATACCCATAAAACCGAATAATTGATTTGAATTTATTGGCTCGTTAAACAGCATGACACCAACAAAAAACTGCATAGTGGGTGTTATATAGAATAAAATACCACTGGTGGTCTCGGTATTAGACGACTTCCTGCCGTAAAAAGCACCAAGGGTATCACGGTAACTAAGCCTGCCAATATCAACCAAACATCCGTTGATGTATTCGTATTTAAAAATGCCGCTTGCTGGTTAATCGCCAAATAGAGTACAAAGCCTAGCGATAGCGGAATCAACAATAAAGTCTCAACCAATAAACCGGGGACTGCGGGTGTCGCAATCATCTTTCGAAGTATACCGTAACTAGCAAAACTGAAACCTACAGCCAAGCCAACCCACGGAAAGGTATCCACACTAAAAATATAATAAAATACCCCTGTGGTAGCAAAGGCAATAGCCAACTTTTTTAAGCTGCCAATACGCTCTTTAAAAATAATAATGCCACCTAGCATATGGATTAGTGGACTTAAAAAATAACCCATACTTGCTTCAACGACACGGTCATTATTCACCGCAATAATATAAACGCCCCAGTTAATCGTAATCAAAACAGCGGTAACAAATAACCAAACCAACTCTTTTTTATTGCTTAGAGCTAAAAAGAACTCAACCCTCCAAGCGCGAACAAAACCAATAAAAACTAAAAGTACCAAGGCTGACCAAAGCATACGATGCGCCAACACCTCAGTAGCTGAGACATGCTTGAGTAGCACCCAATAAAGCGGAAATAAACCCCAACCAATATAGCCTGCTAAAACTAAAATTATTCCTTTGTTCATCATTTTATTATAGGACAGTTGCTTAGTTTTACCTCTCTAAAAAAAGACATAAAAAAAGGGACGCAAATGCGTCCCTTTTAAGTAAAAATGTATCCGACAATATAAATTGATCGAATTATCGCCGAAGATCAAGGCGGGTTTGAACCTCAGGATCGAAGCGTACTGTAGTACGTGAGAGTCTGAGATTCAAAGCCCAATGCCTTAAGTTGTAAAGACTTCGGGGAAAAGGCGATTAATTTACATCATGCCGCCCATTCCTCCCATGCCACCCATATCTGGCGCAGGCGCCGCTGCTCCAGCAGGCTCTGGCTTATCAGCCACCATTGCTTCGGTGGTAATAATCAACCCAGAAATAGATGCTGCATTTTGCAGTGCTGCACGAGTAACTTTAGTAGGATCAAGAATTCCCATCTCAAGCATATCACCGTATTCTGCCGTACGTGCGTTGTAGCCAAAGCTGCCAGAACCATTTTTCACTGCATTAATAACAACTGATGCTTCATCACCTGCATTGGTACAGATTTGACGTAGTGGCTCTTCCATGGCACGTAGCGCGATTTTTATGCCCATGTCTTGGTCGTGGTTATCGCCGGTTAGGTCAGTAATTTCTTGTAATGCACGAACTAGCGCAACACCACCACCTGCGACCACACCTTCTTGAACTGCTGCACGTGTTGCGTGAAGCGCATCTTCTACACGGTCTTTCTTTTCTTTCATTTCTACTTCAGTCGCTGCGCCGACTTTAATTACTGCAACACCGCCTGCTAATTTAGCAACGCGCTCTTGTAACTTCTCTTTATCGTATTCTGAAGTTGTTGTTTCTAGTTGCGCACGGATCATATCTACACGCGTACCAATTGCAGCTGCATCACCTGCACCATCAATTAATACCGTATTGTCTTTATCGACTACGATACGTTTGGCAGAACCTAAGTCTTCAAGTGTTAGTGCTTCTAAACTTAAGCCAACTTCTTCAGAAATAACTTTAGCACCAGTAAGTACCGCAAGGTCTTCTAGCATAGCTTTACGTCTATCACCAAAACCAGGCGCTTTAACAGCAGTAACTTTTACGATGCCGCGCATATTATTAACAACCAACGTGGCTAATGCTTCACCTTCGATATCTTCTGCAATGATAAGTAGTGGCTTACCTGCTTTAGCGACTGCTTCAAGTGCCGGTAGTAAGTCACGGATATTAGCGATTTTTTTATCATGCAATAAGATAAATGGCTCATCGAGTTCTGCCGTCATTTTCTCTTGATTAGTTACAAAGTAAGGTGATAAGTAACCACGATCAAACTGCATACCTTCAACAACGTCTAGCTCATCTTCAAGCGCAGTGCCTTCTTCGATAGTGATAACACCTTCTTTGCCAACCTTGTCCATTGCATCTGCAATGATTTGACCAATTGTTGCATCTGAATTTGCTGAAATTGAACCCACCTGTGCAATAGATTCAGAATTTTCACAAGGCTTCGAAATATTTTGCAGTTTATCAACTGCCGCTGTTACTGCTTTATCAATACCGCGCTTTAGATCCATTGGGTTCATGCCCGCTGCAACTGACTTCATGCCCTCACGTACAATAGCTTGTGCTAATACGGTTGCAGTTGTTGTTCCGTCACCGGCAATATCGTTAGTTTGTGATGCTACTTCTTTCACCATTTGCGCACCCATGTTTTCGAACTTATCTTCAAGATCAATTTCACGTGCTACCGATACACCATCTTTTGTAATGGTTGGTGAGCCAAATGATTTTTCTAAAACAACATTACGCCCCTTTGGACCTAATGTAACTTTTACTGCGTTTGCTAAGATGTTTACGCCTTCAACCATACGTGCGCGTGCGTCATCTCCAAATATTACTTCTTTAGACATTTTTTATACCTCTATATTCTTTGTTTTTAAAATGAAAGTTTCGATTTAGGAAAGCCTTAGCCTTCAATAACCGCTAAGATATCTTCTTCTTTCATCATTAATAAATCTTCACCATTAACATTTACTGCAGAACCTGCGTACTGACCGTAAAGAATTTTATCGCCAACTTTTACATCCATAGCGCGAACGTCTCCAGAATCTGTAATTTTACCGTTACCTGCTGCAATGATTTCACCATTGGTTGGCTTCTCACCACTTGCGCTATCAGGGATGATGATGCCACCGGCACTGGTTTTTTCTTCTTCCGCTGGACGAACTAAAACACGATCGTGTAAAGGACGAATATTCATGTGTAACTCCTTAAATTTATCTATAATTAATTTGAAATTTGGCTCAATGAGACGCTAAATTAGCACTCTCACTCAGGGACTGCTAAATGATAAGGGCGTGATTCAACATTTCAAGCTGTAAATTAAGTTTTTTTTACAAAAAATGAACCCTAATTAAATGTCTTTTTATGACCCCTGCCTGTTTTTTTGAAGTTGATGAGATTGAGCGTTTTGATTCAAAGCACTTGTCCCTTATACTCGGCTATGCCGTTCGTCTAATGATGCATCTAGCAATGGTTAAAAAACGTAACTGCTCATACATCCTACTAGTGATATAAAAATGATGATTAAAAAAATACTTCTTTCTTGGTGCTTATTACTTCTATCACTCAATAGCTTTGCGGCTAGCCCTAATGACTTATTAAAACCCGATGTTGCATTTAAAGCATCGTTATCACTAACTAGCCCCAACAAGCTAAAAGTTACATGGGATATTGCAGATGGTTATTATATGTACCGCAAGCGTTTCAAGTTTGAAAGCGATACTGCTGGCGTAACATTAGGCAATCCGGTTTTTACTAAAGGCAAAATGAAGGAAGACCCAGGTTTTGGGTTGGTAGAAACCTACCGCAAACAAATGTCGGTAGAAATTCCTGTTATTCGTGACACTTCAGCTTCTGCTAGCACACTATTTAAACTAAAAACCAAATCACAAGGCTGTGCCGATATTGGCGTGTGCTACCCACCACAAAAGAAAACCTTAGATATTCAACTCGCTGCATTAAACCTTGAAGCACCAACCAATGAAACCAAAAAAAATACTACCGATCCTACGCCCGCATCAAGCCCGCAGGCTATCAATAATACCAGTAGTCTTGCAGCTTCTTTAGGGATTACTGGCTTAACTGATACCAATGCACCTTTACACCCTGATAAAGCGTTTGCTTACGATGTGATTGCCACGGATAAACAAACCTTAAATGCACGCTGGGATGTTACTAAGGGGCACTACCTTTATCAGCATAAAATTGATTTTAAATTAATCGACCCTCCTGCAGGCGTATCACTAGGAAAACCTGTACTCCCAAAAGGCAAGAAAGAGCATGATCAATACTTTGGGGATATTGTTATTTATAACAAAAGTTTTGATGTTAAAGTACCCGTAACTGGTGCCAGTAACGCGAAACAATTAACCGTAAAAGCCACCTACCAAGGCTGTTCAAAACTAACAGGAATTTGTTACCCACCACAAACAAAGATTCAGAAAGTAAATATAGCAGCTGCTGCTTCAAATGTTACGCCGAATTCTTCAACTACAACATCTAGAACATCTAGCAACACAGAAATACCTTCGCCAGAGACTACCACTGCAAAAACACTTGCAAGCACCAATTTAATTAAAGAAACAAATAATACAAATTCAGCACAAAAAATAGCCCCAACTAAAATTTCTGAGCAAGATAGCATCGTTAATAAAATGAAAGACAGTGGTTTTTTCACTGTTATTTTCTTCTTCTTTTTAGCCGGTATCGCACTTACTTTTACACCTTGCGTATTCCCAATGATTCCCATTCTATCGGGTATTATTGCCGGGCAAGGCAGTGACAACTCAACCCGTAAATCATTTTTCTTATCTTTATCTTATGTCCTTGCAATGGCATTTACCTATGCGGTTGTTGGTGTCATTGCAGCATTGAGCGGCGAGAATTTACAGGTTGCCTTACAAAATCCGTGGGTGATTGGTGCATTTGCAGGGCTTTTTGTTTTACTATCACTGGCTATGTTTGGCTTTTATGAGTTACAAATGCCTTCTGGCATTCAAAACAAGCTAGCAAGCATCAGTAACAGCCAATCTGGTGGCAGTATGATCAATGCCGCCGTAATGGGTTTATTATCTGCACTAATCGTCGGCCCTTGCGTAACAGCACCCTTAATTGGCGCGCTTATTTACATATCACAAACTAATGATGTATTAATCGGCGGCCTATCTCTTTTTGCACTCGGGCTTGGCATGGGCGTACCACTGATGATAGTCGGCACATCTGCAGGTAAGTTCTTACCCAAAGCAGGCGCATGGATGGATAATGTCAAAGCAGGCTTTGGTATTATGATGTTAGCATTAGCTATTTGGATGCTAGAACGTATCTTACCAATGCCTATCATTGTTCTACTATCTGGAATTCTTGCTATTTTTACCGGCATATACATGGGCGCATTAGATGCGTTAAATGAAACAAGTACCGGCTGGAAACGCTTCTTCAAAGCATCTGGTTTAGTCGTATTACTGTACGGTGCCATGCTGTTATTTGGCGCAGCCAGCGGTAGCAGTAGTCTCATTCAGCCTCTTAAAGGAAACTTCTCAGGATCTAGCACAAACAGCTCCCAAGCCAATATAGAGCAAGGCTTAGTTTTTCAACAAATCAAGGGAATTGAAGGCTTAAACCAAGCACTTGCAAATGCCAAACAACAAGGCAAAACAGTGATGCTAGATTTTTATGCCGACTGGTGTATTTCTTGCAAGGAAATGGAGCACATTACCTTTGCCGATAAAAATGTCATCGCTACGCTGAAAGGTACCATTCTATTACAAGCCGATGTCACGCCAAATGATGATTTAGATAAAGCACTGCTCAAAAAGTTTGGCTTATTTGGCCCACCGGGCATATTGTTTTTTGATAAAAACTCTCAAGAAAACTTACCTTTTCGGATAGTCGGCGAAATGAAACCAGAACCTTTCGATCACCATGTTCAGATGTTTTTAAAAACAGTTAAATAGATAGCAACCAAATGAAAAAAACTTTTTTTCTGCTGTTCTTTACTGCTTTAGTTCTTGGCTCCGCATACGCAATAAAGAGATATTTAAAATATTACACCCCCGATACCAGCCGAGCAGGACAGTTAGTTAATGATTTCACACTACCCTCCTTAGCCGCTGGAAGCGGAAAATTATCAGACCACAAAGGCAAACTAATTTTACTCAATTTTTGGGCATCATGGTGCCCTCCTTGTCGAAAAGAAATCCCAGACTTTATAAAGGTACAAAATAAATACCAAAACAAAGGTTTTACGATTCTAGGCATCTCAATTGAAAACAAAGAACTCACTCAGGCTTATGCTAAAAAAGCAGGTATTAATTTCCCAGTTTTTTATGACGAAGAAAAAGGTATAGAAATAGGTAACAAATACGGCATGATAGGAATCCCCTATTCTATTTTAATCAACAAAAACCAAAAAATAATTGCGATTTATCCTAGCTACCAAACACTCAATGAAGCCCGACTTTCTTCTGATATCGAAAAACACCTTACAACTAACTAGTCTCCAATTATGAAATCAAACATGAAAATCGTATCACTAATTATTATCAGCCTTTCGTTACTTACTTTAAGTTCCTGCGACAAAAAGCAAGCAACCTCACCAACGAGTACAATTAATAAAAACGCCTCCGAATTCTCTTTACCGTCGGTACTAGATGAAACAAAAATTAAATTATCTGACTATAAAGGTAAGTTGGTATTACTTAACTTCTGGGCATCATGGTGTCCACCTTGCCGCGCAGAAATCCCGGGGTTTATAAACACCCAAAAAGAATACAACGATAAAAACTTCACTATCATTGGCCTCGCCCTTGAAAATAAGGCAGATGCTTTACGTTACGCAAAAGAGATTGGCATTAATTACCCCATTGGCCACGGCATTGAAACGGTACATGATGTGGCAAGCGCATACGGAAATCCAAATGGCGGTTTGCCTTACACGGTTCTTATTAGCCCCGAACAAAAAATATTATCTGTATTTTCAGGTTTTTTAAGCGAGGAAAAGCTAAAGAAAATGCTCGAGAAGCATCTATCAAAATAATAAACAAATAAGCTTGCTCTTAAGTAATTACCCCCCTATAATGTGCCTCCTCTGATGCGGGGTGGAGCAGTCTGGCAGCTCGTCGGGCTCATAACCCGAAGGTCGTAGGTTCGAATCCTGCCCCCGCTACCAAGTTTCAAGAATGTATTAGGGAATCAATACTTTCATAATAAAAAAGCCCCGTTTTAACGGGGCTTTTTTATTATCTAGCAAAAGTAAATTGCTTATTTAGTAAGCAATTATTGACGAATAGGCGTGCAGTGCAAAACAGATTAGACGACATCGTAAAAAATACCGTTGAAGGTCTAGGCTTTGAACTTTGGGGGTACGAATATCGACCGCATAGTGAAAGTGCCCTTTTGCGTATTTTTATTGAAAAAGAACAAGGTATAAATGTCGATGATTGCGCATCCGTAAGCCGCCAAATCGGTGCTGTATTAGATGTTGAAAATATCATTCCTGTCGCCTATATTTTAGAAGTATCATCACCTGGCATGGATCGCGTATTATTTAAGTCTGAGCAATACCAAGGTTATCTTGGTCAAACACTTAAAATACGTACCCGAATTCGTCTTGATGATAGAAGAAATTTTAAAGGCTCGTTAGTGAGTGCCAGCGAGTCTGTAGTAACAATAAAAGTAGACAATCAGGAATTTGAAATTCCATATGAATCCATTGATAGAGCCAGATTGGTTCTGGACTAAAGGTATAACATGAGCAAAGAAATCTTATACGTTGTAGATGCAGTATCGAACGAGAAAAACCTCGAGCCTGAAGAAATATTTGAAGCGGTAGAAATTGCCATCGCCACCGCATCACGTAAAAAATATAATATGGAATGGGATATTCGCGTCGACATTGATCGTGAAACAGGTGACTACGACACCTTTCGTCGCTGGACAATATTAGATGATGAAGATCCAGAGTTTGAATCACCCGAAAGACAAATTCTAAAAAGCTACGCCGATGAACGAAAACTTGGTCTGGAAGTTGGCGACACCTTCGAAGAAGAAATCGAATCCATCACCTTTGGCCGGATCACTGCACAGATTGCTAAACAAGTCATCATGCAAAAAGTACGCAATGCAGAACGCAGAAAAATAGCCGATGCCTTTGCTGATCAAGTTGGACAATTAGTACTCGGCACAGTTAAACGCGTAGATCGTCGTGGCATCACTATTGATCTGGGCGAAAACAGTGACGCACTCATCCCACGTGACATGATGATTCCTCGTGAAATCGCTCGTACCGGTGAACGTATGCGCGGTATTTTGCAAGAAATTAAAGACGACGGCAACAAAGGCCCCCAAATGATCGTCTCACGTATTGACGATAACTTCCTTGTCGAGCTCGTAAAACTTGAAGTGCCAGAAATCGGTCAAGAGCTCATCGATATTATGGGAGCAGCACGCGACCCAGGGTCACGTTCAAAGATTGCAGTACGTGCCAATATTCCAAATATCGACCCTGTTGGGGCCTGTGTAGGTATGCGTGGTTCGCGTATTCAAACAGTAACCAATGAATTAAACAATGAACGTGTCGACATCATTCCATGGGAAGAAGATATTGCTACATTTGTTATTAATGCCATGCAACCCGCTGAAGTACTTTCTATCGTAATTGATGAAGACAAACGCAGCATGGACATCGGTGTTGATGAAGAGATGCTCGCACAAGCTATCGGTAAAGGTGGTCAAAATGTGCGCCTCGCAAGCCAACTAACCGGTTGGACGCTTAATGTTATGAGTGAAGACGAAGCCGAGAAAAAGGGCCAAAGCGAACAAAACATGTTAGTCACATTATTTGCCGAAAAGCTTGATGTTGACACTGAAGTTGCCAGTATTCTCGTAGAAGAAGGCTTTGCAAGTCTTGATGAAGTTGCTTATGTACCGAGTGAAGAATTCCTCAAAATTGAAGAATTTGAAGAAGAGTTAGTCGAAGAGCTAAAAAGTCGCGCGCAAAATGCACTACTCGCACTTGCCCTAACGGGGGAAGGCGGGAAACCTGCTGATGACTTGCTCGAAATGAAGGGCATGAACAATGCCCTTGCCCAGCTTCTTGCCAGCAAAGGCATATGCAGCATGGAAGACCTTGCAGAACAATCAACCGATGAACTTATTGATATCGACGGTATTGATGATGAAGAACAAGCAGCAAAACTAATCATGACAGCACGTGAACCATGGTTTGCTGAAGCCAAACAGCAAGAAAAAGAAGCTGCTAACAAGAGTGCTGAAGCAAGCACCTCGAAAGCATAAACCTAGCTGTAGCAACAGGAGAAATACAAATGTCAGAAATAACCGTAAGCCAATTAGCCGAAATGATGGGCTCTCCTGTCGATGCGCTGGTCGAAAAGCTACAAGCGGCAGGCATAGAAGCCACCGATGCCAACTCAACCATTAGCGACAAAGAAAAACTCAAACTGCTAGAAATTATTCGTGCTGGAGCAAGCTCTGCTTCAGCAAATACTACCGCAGCAAAACCTGCTAGTAAAATTTCGCTAAAAAAGCGTACTACTAGTAGTGTTTCTGGTACTGCCAGCAAATCAAAGGTTAACGTAGAAGTACGGCGTAAAAAGAGCTTCTCCCGCCCTACCGCTAATACAACGCCTGTTGACACCAACAATATTGAAGAGCTTGCGGCATCAAGTAATCGTGCAAACGAGTTATCTGAACAACTATCAAATGAGCGTAAAGCGCGTGAGGCTGCAGTCGACAAATCCAAAGCAGATCGCGAAAAGCTCAGCGAAGATAAAGCAACCGCTAGAGCAAAAAGAGAAGCAGAGAAAGCAGCGACTATTGCAGAAAAAGAAGCCGCTAAGGCCGCCGCTGAGAGTGACGCTACTAAAACGGACGAACCTAATACCGAAGAAGCTACAGAACAAGCTAAAGAAGTACTTCCAACTGACCCTAAAGAAAGGCGCGAATACCTCGCCCAAAAAGCGCGTGCAGAAGCCTCTGCAATGTTTAAGAAGCGTCCCTCTCGCAAACGCCCTGATCCTGCACCCTCAAAAACAACTGGCATCAAATCGGATGGGGCCGCACCTGCCTCACCCAATGCGAATGCTAATAAAGGCAAGAAAAAACCCTTCCAAGGGCGTGGCGGACCTGGTGGTCAACTTCATATAAAAAATGGTCAAGGCCGCCGTAAAAAGAAGGGGAAACGCACCAGAAACGTCAAAATTGAGCAATCGACAGAGCATGCCTTTGAGATGCCGACAGAAGACATTGTTCAAGAGATTGAAGTTCCAGAAACCATTATTGTGTCTGAGTTAGCACTCAAACTAAAAGTAAAAGGTGCCGATGTTATTAAAGCCATGATGGGCATGGGTGTGATGGCAACTATCAATCAAGTTATTGATCAAGACACAGCGATTTTAATCGTTGAAGAAATGGGCCATAAAGCCACCGCTGGCAAGACCGAAGAAGAGGTGACGTCAGTAGAATCCTTACTGGATGACATGAGCGAGTTCGAAGAAACTACTCGCCCACCCGTTGTAACTATTATGGGCCATGTTGACCACGGCAAAACCTCCTTACTCGATTACATTCGTGAGAGTCGTGTAACCTCAGGCGAAGCGGGTGGAATCACCCAGCACATCGGTGCTTATCAAGTCTCTACAGAAAATGGCGTCATTTCATTTTTAGATACTCCGGGCCATGCAGCATTCTCACAAATGCGTGAACGTGGCGCAAAAACCACGGATGTAATTATATTAGTGGTAGCAGCTGATGACGGTGTTATGCCACAAACAGAAGAAGCAATAAGGCATGCACGTAAAGCAGAAGTACCGTTAATAGTAGCGATTAATAAAATCGATAAAGAGTCTGCAGATCCAGAACGCGTCAAAAGTGAGCTTTCAAAGTTTGAAGTTATCCCTGAAGACTGGGGTGGAAATGACGTGTTCGTTAACGTCTCTGCCAAAGAAGGTACAGGCATTAACGATCTTCTCGACTCTATACTTCTTGTTTCTGAAGTATTAGAACTTAAAGCACGCACTAAAGGCCCTGCCGTTGGTTCTGTTATTGAATCACGGGTAGAAAAAGGTCGTGGTGCTGTAGCAACCGTGTTAGTACAAAACGGTACTCTAAAAAAAGGCGATATTGTACTTGCTGGCGCTGAATTTGGTCGTGTTCGTGCGATTATGGATGACTTAGGGAAAATGATTACTGAAGCAGGTCCTTCAACCCCGGTTGAAATTATTGGCCTCTCTGGCACACCATTTGCAGGCGATGATGTTATCGTCATGAAAAACGAGCGCCGCGCCCGTGAACTAGCAGAACAACGTCATGAAAAAGCACGTGAGAACCGCTTTGCCGCACAACAAGCAGCTAAGCTTGATGCAATGTTTGAGAAAATGCAAAATGCCGATAAATCAACACTATCTATATTACTAAAAGCTGACGTACAAGGATCGCTCGAAGCAATCAAAGCCTCTTTAACCGCATTATCCACATCGGAAGTTGCCGTAGAAATAATCTCATCGGGTGTGGGTGGCTTAAGTGAAACAGACATCAGCATGGCGCAAGGTGCTGAGGCGGTAATCATTGGCTTTAATGTACGCGCCGATGCTTCTGCAAGACGCTTAGCGCAAGAATCTGATACTGAAATTCGCTACTACAGCATCATATACGAGCTAATCGACGATGTACGCGATGCCATGAGTGGTATGCTTAAACCTGAACTTCGTGAAGAGCTTATCGGTATCGCCGAAGTTAAAGATGTGTTTACCGGCTCCGGCTTTGGAAACATTGCAGGTTGCTTAGTGATTGAAGGTAAGATCAAAAAAGACGAACCTATTCGTGTATTACGCAAAGAAGTGGTTGTCTATGAAGGTGTATTAGAATCTCTACGTCGCCATCAAGATGATGTTAAAGAAGTGGTTATGGGAACTGAATGTGGCATCGGCGTTAAAAACTACGACGATGTACAGCCAGGCGATCAAATTGAAGTCTTTACGCGCACTGAAATACAGCGCTCTTTAAGCAAGTAAGTTATGAACTATTTAACCGCTGACTTACTTTTAACAATCATACGGTTGTAACAATGCCTTACGATTACTCCCGCACCGACCGCATTGGTGAACAAATCAAACGTGAGCTTGCCATGCTCATACGCAATGAAATTAAAGACCCGCGTGTAAGCATGGTGAGTATTCTTGATGTCACCGTCACCAAAGACTTATCTCAAGCAAAAGTGTTTTTTGATGCGCTGAATCAAGATGAACACGAAGCATGTGAAAAAGGCTTAAACAGCGCCGCAGGATTTTTACGTCGTGAGCTCGGTCGCGCAATCAAACTGCGCAACACCCCTTCTCTTACGTTTATTTATGATGATACCGAACAGCGCGCCAATGATTTATCCCATGTGATTGATCAAGCGGTAAAGTCTGACCAAAAATAATAGATCCAATGGCAAGAAGACGAAAAGGCAACGATGTTAACGGCATCTTACTGCTGGATAAGCCTTTCGGCCTCAGCTCGAACAGCGCATTACAAAAAGCACGTTACTTATTTCAAGCAAAAAAAGCAGGTCATACCGGCAGTTTAGACCCACTCGCCACCGGCGTTTTACCGCTCTGCTTTGGCGAAGCTAGCAAAGTCACTCCATTTTTACTTGACTCGAATAAAAGCTACACCTGCACCGCGCAACTCGGCGAAACCACAACCACAGGCGACAAAGAAGGGGAAGTTTTACAAAGCCGTGAAATCAAACCTTTTACTCGCAAAGATTTAGAATCTGTACTGGACAAGTTCCGCGGAGATATCACCCAAGTCCCCCCCATGTATTCTGCGCTTAAACACAATGGTCAACCGCTATACAAACTTGCTCGACAAGGCATAGAAATCAAACGAAAAGAGCGTGCGGTGACTATTTTCGAACTTGACGTATTAGAGCAAACAACCGATACCCTTTCCCTGCATATAAAATGCAGTAAAGGCACATATATTCGCACCTTAGCACAAGATATTGGCGAAGCACTCGGCAGTGGCGCTCATTTGAGTATGCTAAGGCGCACAAACGTCGAGCCATTTAATTGTGAAAACCTCATCACCATTGAAATGCTAGAACGCCTAATTAAAGAAGGCAACAATCCAGAGAAGTTATTATTACCCATTGATGCTGCACTACCCTCACACCCTTCATTAACATTATCGGATGACGAGCTAAAGCGAATTAAAAATGGCTTAAAAGTCAGTCGCAGAGAATTACCAGACAGTCAAATCATTCGCCTTTACGATAAGCTTAATACCTTTATCGGCATTGGTCGCTTATCGAGTGACCAACAATTAACGGCGCGACGTTTAATGCGTACAAATTGAGACCTTATAAACCTGAAGAATTTAACTAGGTCAAAAACTTACACATTAAGCAAAAAGACTGCTTAGCTTTCCCAGTATGTCATGCTACAATTCGCGCCCTTAGTCGTAATCACTCTTTACTGATTACATTTTTATTACACTTATCTGGAACTTTGGAATATATGTCTCTGAACGCAGAAACTAAAGCGAAAATCGTAGCCGAATATCGCTTGTCAGACACTGACACCGGGTCTTCGGAGGTGCAAGTTGCGCTATTAACAGCCAACATCAAGCATCTTACGGAGCACTTTAAAACACACATTCATGATCACCACTCACGCCGTGGTCTATTAAGAATGGTTAACCAGCGTCGTAAGCTGCTTGATTACCTAAAGCGCACCGAGCTAGCGCGCTATCAAGACTTAATCAAACGCCTCGGCCTACGTCGATAATCGTTTGAAACTAACACCGCACTTGTGCGGTGTTTTTGTATGAGTACATACAAACCCATCACGTATTAAGGCTGTTTATATAAATAAACTACTTTCCCCCAGCAAGCCCAGCTTATTTTTATAAACATCCTTCGTGAGACTAAAATTTGATTCGATGCTCTAGCTATTTCCTCTAATCAACGAGTGATCTAATTGTATCGAGTGATCTAAAAAACTGAGCAATCAAAAAGGAATTTACTATGTTTGATGTTGTAACTACAACTTTCCAATACGGTGACAATACCGTAGAACTCGAAATGGGCGAAATCGCTCGCCAAGCACACGCCGCTGTAAAAGTCGACATGGATGGCACGGTGGTATTTGTATCAGTGGTAGGGCAAAAAACAGCCCGAGAAGGGCAAGACTTTTTCCCCTTGACCGTTGACTACCGTGAGAAAACATATGCCGCAGGCAAAATACCCGGTGGTTTTTTTCGTCGTGAAGCACGCCCCAGTGAAGGCGAGACCTTATTATCACGCTTGATTGACCGCCCTATTCGCCCACTATTCCCAGAAGGCTACATGAATGAAGTACAAGTAATCATTTATGTTGTTTCATTAAACCCCGATGTTCTGCCTGACGTACCCGCGATGCTCGGCACATCCGCAGCACTAGCCGCATCGGGAATTCCATTTTCTGGACCTATCGGCGCTGCACAAGTTGGTTACAAAGAAGGAAAATACATCCTTAACCCGAGCGTTTCAGAAATGGAAGACTCAGACCTTGACCTTATGGTTGCAGGTACAACCGATGCTGTGCTCATGGTCGAGTCAGAAGCCAAAGAGCTTTCTGAAGAAGTCATGCTTGGCGCTGTCATGTTTGGCCACGAACAAATGCAAGTTGCCATTTCTGCGATCAATGACTTTGCCAAAGAAGTCGGCAATGAAACTTGGGAATGGTCAGCAGAAGAAAAAGACCAAGCTTTAGCTAAACAAGTTGCCGATGTGTGTGAAGCTGATCTTAAAGATGCCTTTTCAACAGCAGATAAAATGGACCGCCAAGATAAAGTAGCCGCTGCTAAAGCAAAGGTAATGGAAGCATTGGTTACCGACAGTGCTGATTCTGCCGATGAAAATGATGTATCAAAGGCATTTCAAGACTTAGAAAAGAACATCGTTCGTAGTCGTATTATAGCTGGCGAGCCACGTATTGATGGACGTGATAATACCACAGTACGCGCAATTGAATCTCGTGTTGGCGTACTTCCACGAACACATGGTTCTGCGCTGTTTACCCGTGGTGAAACACAAGCTCTCGTAGTCACTACGCTTGGCACACAACGCGATGCACAGATTATAGATGCACTACAAGGCTCTTACAAAGACCCGTTTTTACTTCACTACAACTTCCCCCCTTATTCGGTGGGTGAAACAGGCCGTACAGGTACACCTGGGCGACGCGAAATTGGTCATGGTCGCTTAGCAAAACGCGGCGTACTTGCGGTAATGCCCTCCCAAGAAGACTTCCCATATACCGTTCGAGTGGTTTCTGAGATTACCGAATCCAACGGTTCAAGTTCAATGGCTTCTGTTTGTGGTACGTCGCTATCACTAATGGATGCAGGTGTACCGATTAAAGCACCGGTTGCCGGAATTGCTATGGGCCTCGTCAAAGAAGGTGATAAATTCACCGTTTTGACCGATATTTTGGGCGATGAAGATCACTTAGGTGATATGGACTTTAAAGTTGCAGGCACTAAAGACGGCATCAACGCACTACAAATGGACATCAAAATCCAAGGCATCACAAAAGAAATCATGGAACAGGCGTTGGAGCAAGCACAAGTTGCACGACTACATATCCTTGATGAAATGAATAAAGTCATTAGCACAGCCAACACAGAAGTATCGGATTTTGCACCGCGCTACACTACGATGAAAATCAACCCCGACAAAATTCGTGAAGTTATCGGTAAAGGTGGCGAAACGATTCGTGGCATCGCAGAAAAAACTGGCGCACAAGTTGATATTGACGACACCGGTGCCATCAAAATTTCAGCTGTTAACGGCGAAGCAGCTAACGCAGCTAAAAAAATGATTGAAGACATTACCGCTGAAGCCGAAGTAGGCAAAGTCTACGATGGCAAGGTCATGAAAATCATGGAGTTCGGCGCCTTCGTCAATATCCTACCGGGTAAGGATGGTTTAGTGCATATTTCACAAATCAGCGATGAACGCGTTGAAAAAGTCACCGACCATTTAAGTGAAGGCGACGAAGTGAAAGTTAAGCTACTTGAAATTGACCGCCAAGGTCGGATGCGCTTAAGCATGAAAGAAGTATAAAACGCTCGTAAAAATAGTCCGTTTATCAAAAGGCTTCCCTAATCGGAAGCCTTTTTCTATTGCAATGCATCTAAAAAGGCAATTCAGCGTATATTAGATAAACAACTATTAATTAAGGAGTCTACAAAAGCCTCCAACAAAACAATCGGATATAAACGATGGAAGATATTTACGCTGAGTTATTACAAAAAACAGCACAGGGAGATCAGCTCGCCTTCAAAAAGCTCTACGAAGAATGCTCCCCAAAGTTAATGAGCTTATGCCTACGTTTAATGCGCAGCGAAACGCTGGCTGAAGATGTGTTGCAAGAAGGTTTTATAAAAATCTGGGACAAGGCAGATAGCTTCACCCCAGGAAAAGGTCGTGCAATAACTTGGATGTCGACCGTAGTGCGCAATAAAGGATTGGACAAACTAAGAAGTTTAAAAACCAAAGCACCTGAGACTGAAATTGAATACGAAGGACTGGAGTTTGCATCATCCGACTTAGAACCCGATAAACTGGAAAATCTTAGTCAAGATGTTAAAGGTTTAATGGCTTGTTTGGATCAACTCAAACCCGCCCAACGTGAATGTATTTTACTGTCGTATTATTACGGCCATACCCATCAAGAACTTGCCGATAAATTAGGCAAACCACTAGGCACGATAAAAGCCTGGATTAGAAGAGGATTGGAGGACTTACGCCCATGTCTAACATAGAAAAGAACAGTCTAACACGCTACCAAAACCCTGAGGTTTTTGAGCAACTAGCCATTGAATATGCGGTTGGCTCACTCCACGGACGCGCCAGAAAACGCTTTGAAGTATTAATGGATACCCATTTTTATCTACAAGCCGTGGTTGATGCTTATGAACATAAATTTGCCAACTTAGTAGAGCTACTCCCTGAAGAAAAGCCATCAGATAAAGTGTGGCAAAACATAGAAGCGCATATAAGTGCCAACCCTACTGAAGCTACTCACCAGCTAAATCAACCACAAGCAACACCTTGGTGGAAAACAAGCTTATTCAACCAAGGTTTTGGCATCGCATTTATGGCCTTAGTCGTCGCTGGCGCACTTTTTTTAAACCCAATGACCGGTGGCCCCGTTGCCACAGCTTATAGCGCGGTGATGGAATCTGAAAATAATGAAACCATGGCAGTCACTAAAGTTGTACAGTCTGATATGAAACTCTCTATCGACATTATGAAGCCCATGAAAATTGATGATAATATGCAACTAACACTCTGGTGCCATCCTAAAAATGGCGGTATGCCAATGAAAATGGGAACCGTATCCAGCAAAGGAAAAACAGATATAAAAATCAGCAAAGCAGAATGGAAAAATATGAAAGATGTCGGCATGCTAGCGGTAAGTATTGAGCACAAAGGCGATACTAGCGTACGCGAACCTAAAGGAAAAATCATCCTCAAAGGGTTGCTACATATCGAACATGTTAAATCCTAAAAAGGCTAACACCACGCTATACCATAACCTCAAATAAAAATAAGCACCGAATCCAAACTATTGATACACTACACTGTCATACTTGAAGCCACTTTGTCATAAAGACAGTGGCTTCTTTAAATTTCAAATAGAGAAACCATGCTTAGAACACCACTATTAAAAACGACTTCCCTACTTTCGATTATTATATCCAGTGCTTTACTGCTAAACGCTTGCGGCCAAACCCAAGCCAGCCCAGATAACGATACGATTCCTTACGATATCACACCAAAAGAATTCGATAATACAAACACAAAAATAAAAATACTTAACACCCTAGCTTTACTATCAACCACGGTTAATGGATTACCTATTGTCGAACTTTCAGGCATTGCCTTTGACACCGATGAGAATCTGCTCTACGCCGTCTCTGATGAAGGCATGCTCTACCATATCAAACTCACGATAAAAAAGAACAAGCTACAAAAGCTCAAAGTCATCTACGCAACTAAACTAAAAAATAAACACGGAAAAGCACTAAAAGGCAGCAAAAGCGACTCTGAAGGACTCAGCCTTACCAATGCCAATAACGGTGTTAAAGGTGATACAAAGCTGATTATTTCATTTGAGGGAAAACCCCGCATAGCCCGCTTTACCACTAAAGGTTTCAAGCTTGCTAAAATTAGCATCCCCAAGTTATTAAGCAAAAAGAAAAACTACCGTGAAGCCAACAAAGCGTTAGAAAGTGTTGCCAACCACCCAGAGTTCGGCATCCTCACCGCCGCCGAGTTCCCCCTTAAAAAAGACGATATGAAAGCACAAACAATCTACTCCGTCTCAAAATTTTCACCACAAAAAGTTTGGCGCTTTCCAGCCTCAAAAGCAGACAACAGCGCCATCACAGAAATAGAAGTATTACCAAATGGTGATTTATTAATCATGGAACGTGCCTTCAGCAACCCATTCACCCCCATTGTGATGAACCTAAGCCGCTTAAAACTAAAACAATGCGATCAAAAAAGAAACTGCAAAATAGAAAAAATAGCCCGCTTTAGCAGTGCTAACGGCTGGAGGTTAGATAACTTCGAAGGACTTACCCACATAAAAGGCAATCAATACCTCGCCGTATCTGATAATAATAAAAATCCATTACAAGAAACCTTATTTGTTTTGTTTGAGATGAAATAATATGAAAAATATTGATGTATTTAATGGTGATGCAGATGGTATCTGTGCCTTAATCCAGTTGAGGCTAGCTCACCCAACGGATTCAACTCTTATAACAGGCGTCAAAAGAGATATTCAATTATTAAAAAAAGTTTCAGCAAAAAAAGGAGATAAAGTAACCGTCCTAGATATATCAATGGAAAAAAATACCAATGAGCTACACAATCTCTTAGCAGCCGGAGTCTCAGTTTTTTATGTCGATCATCATATTCCTGGTGAGATACCTAAACATATCAACCTCGAAGTAATTATTGATACCTCACCGACAACTTGTACTAGCTTATTGGTCGATAAGTACCTCAAAGGAAAATACCGCGAATGGGCAATCGTCGCTGCCTTTGGTGACAATATGAGAAAAAGCGCTCTATCGACTGCAAAAAAACTATTACTATCAACATCCCATATAGAACAACTTAAACAACTAGGCATCAGCATCAATTACAATGGCTACGGTAGCAACCTTGATGATCTCCATTTCAAACCTGATCAGCTTTACCTTGAAATGGTAAAATACACATCACCCTTCGACTTTATTAAAGATAGCCAATCAGCGTATAAAAAACTCCAAACAGGTTACGATAATGATATCGCCCTAACAAATACCCTAAATCCTGAAACAAGCACAAAAAACACAGCAATCTATAAGCTACCCAACGAGTTATGGGCAAGAAGAGTCAGCGGAGTATTTGGAAACCAACTTGCCAACCAATACCCTGATAGAGCCCACGCCATTTTAACAGATCACCCTGAAGGTGGATTTACCGTTAGTGTTCGGGCACCGATTAACAACTTGAACCATGCTGGAGAGCTATGTTCAAAATTCCCAACTGGAGGTGGGCGCAAGGGTGCAGCAGGGATTAATCAATTACCTGATGGCCAAGTTGACGCTTTTATAAGCTTATTTAATGAAACTTATCTCTTATAGATTCAAGCTTATTCAGCTAACACTCAGTTGCCCTGCTGTAATATAATTCTTGTTATTACTTATCAATGAAGAACATAATCATGACAGATGAAGTTTACTGGCATTCAAGCAATATAACTCGCCAACATCGCCAAGAAAAAAATCAGCATAAAAGCTTTGTACTTTGGTTCACAGGGCTATCTGGCTCTGGAAAATCAACCTTAGCAAATGCGGTTGAAAAAAAGTTATTTGAAATGGATTATAACGTCACTGTTTTAGATGGTGATAATGTTAGGCATGGATTGTGTTCTGATCTAGGGTTTACAGAAGAAGACCGACATGAAAATTTAAGAAGAATTGGAGAAGTCGCCAAGCTCTTTGTCGAGTCAGGAACTATCGTTCTAGCTGCTTTTGTATCCCCCTACAGAGAAGATCGAGAGAAAGTTAGAAGTCGCTTACCTCACGGAGACTTTTATGAAGTGTATTGTAAATGTGATTTAGAAGTCTGTGAAGATCGTGACCCAAAAGGACTTTATAAAAAAGCCCGCGCGGGCGAGATTCCAAACTTTACAGGAGTCTCTGCACCTTACGAAGAACCTATCAAGCCTGACATGGTTGTTAATACAAGTAGTTTATCTGTTGAAGAAGAAGTGAGAGAAATAATTAACAGATTACAGAAAAAAAGTTTAGTTAAAGCTGAACACTGCTGAATCATAAGTAGCAAACTAACAACCAAATTCAGGGATATTAAAATATTTTGTTATAAAGTTTGCCCCCCCCCCCTGAAAACTGGTTTTTAGGACAGTTTGTCCTAAGTCACACTTACTATTGAGAGAATATCAACAGCCTACTAGGAACCAGTTTAGCTTATTTCTTTCCACCTTTTTACACATCGTTACTACTAGTTAAAAAACTAACGGGTTCTCAGATATATCAATATAAACTGCTTCCAAAGTATCAACTTTATAGTGCTTCCCGCATGCTCATTACTCCCTCTAATCAAAAGTAAATATTTTTTATATGTTCCAAGCATTAATATAATAATGTGCTATATTTAAAAAAACTGATATCTAACATCATTGCGGAGAACACCATGAATACCCATCCCCAACCTCTACTTAAAAAACTAGTAGGATTCCAGCTAATCCTGCTAATCCTTATGACGACCCCATTCATGGCATCTGCTATTGACTTATTTTCTAATGAAGACTTGAATTATATATCCGTCCCACGTGCAGTTAATGTAAAAAAACAGCGTGTAATTTCAATAAATAAAAACTTATTTACCAAACTCATAGAATCCGAAAAAAATATGCCTAAAACAATAACTATTGAGTTGTTTAATGGGAAATCTGTAACCGCGCTTTTAGACAGCATTAAAAATGTTTCCAAAGACAGCATTTCATGGGTTGGACATATTAAGGGTTACAATGATGACCAGGTCATACTAGCAATCAATAAAAATGCCCAAATTATCATGGGAACCATACATAACCAAGGAAAAATTTATAAGGTTGAGTACAGTGCTCTGACCAAACAACAAACAGGACTCCAAAGTTCAATTCATCTATTAAAGCAATTAGATCCTACAAAACGCCCTGATGATCATCCTGCTGGATTTTCTAATGGGGTAATTCTTAATAAAATAAATAACTCAATAGAAACCCAAGCCGATAATGCCCCCCAAAGTGATAATGGTACAGTCATTGATGTGATGGTTGTATATACACAAAGCGCAAAAAATGCGGTGGGTGGAACAGCTGCTATGAATACTTTAATAGACCTTGCTGTAACTGAAACAAATACTGGTTATTCTGCCTCAGGCATTAACCCAACAGTTAATTTAGTTCATAAACAGGAAGTCACTTTCTCCGAAACAACCTTTAATGACGCTTTAGATAAACTAAGATTAACCTCAGACGGTAATATGGATAATGTCCACACCTTACGAGATACATATCATGCGGATCTTGTTTCTCTCATTATTAATAATTCTAGCTCTTGTGGTTTAGGTTATCTTAATTCTTCTGCCGCAACCGCATTTACAGTAGTTCATCACGGTTGTGCTACAGGTTACTATTCTTTTGCCCACGAGTTTGGCCACAATCAAGGCGCTCGGCATGATTGGCGCGTCGATCAAGATAACTCGCATAAACACGGTTACGTCAACACTGTTAATAGCTGGCGCACTATTATGGCCTATAATGATACAGCTAACTGTGCAGGAGGGAATTGTACCAGACAAAACTTTTGGTCCAACCCTGATAAAACACACAATGGCGACCCTACAGGAGTCCCCGTAGGATCTTACCATCCAGCTGACAACAGAAAAACCTTAAATGACAGCGCTCTTAGTGTGTCTAACTTTCGTTCATCTACCCCACCAGCAGGTGATGCTTTCGAACCTGACAATGCGAATACCACAGCCTCTTTAATCACCAATGGAAACTCGCAGAATCACAGTATCCACATAGGCAGTGATATCGACTGGATTAAATTTACACTTCCTATAACTGCTGATACCGTACTGGAAACGAGTGGTGTCAGTGGCGACACTATCATGACCCTTTATAACTCTACATTAGTTCAAATAGCTTCAGATGATGATGGTGGCACAGACCTATTTTCTAAAATAGCACAAAACTTAACTGCAGGAACCTATTATGCAAAAATCGTAGAATATGGAGGAAATGACCCTATAAGTAGTTACCAAATTTCACTAACTTATCCTGGCCCATCAATAACTAGCCCAGTTTCTGGTAGTACATTCTCTGGCTCATCCGAAACTTTCACATTAGCCACTAACGGCATCACTGTTACAAACTGGTATTTACGCGTAGGTAGTACCATAGGAGCTAACAATATAGCAAATCGTTTTGCTGGCGGTTCATCCAATAGCATTACTGTCAATAATCTACCCACCGACAGCAGTACAATTTTTGTACGTTTACAATATAAAGAAGGCGGAATCTGGAAACTTGCAGGTGATTACACCTACACAGCCTCCTCTCCATTAACTTTACCCTTAATCACCAGCCCCGTGTCTGGATCAACCCTTTCAGGACCAACAGAGACTTTTGCATTAAACAATAATGGCATACCCCTAACTAATTGGTACCTACGCATAGGGAGTACTCAAGGTGGTAATGACATTGCAAACCGATTTGCTAACAGTTCCTCTAATAGTATTACTGTCAATGGCTTGCCGACAAATAGCAGTACGGTTTATGCACGCTTACAGTACAAAGAAAATGGTGTATGGAAACTCGCTGGGGATTACACCTACACTGCATCTTCCCCAGTATCACTACCTTTAATCACAAGCCCTACTTCTAGCTCCACCCTATCAGGCTCAACAGAAATATTCGCATTAAGTAATAATGGAGTCTCTTTAACCAACTGGTATTTACGCGTAGGGAGCACCGTTGGAGCTAATAATATTGCAAATCGCTTTGCTACAAGCTCTTCCAATAGCATCACGATTAACAATATACCTACGGATAGCAGTACCGTTTATGCGCGCTTACAGTACAAAGAAGGTGGCATCTGGAAACTTGCAGGTGATTACACCTACACAGCCTCCTCTCCATTAACTTTACCCTTAATCACCAGCCCAGTGTCTGGCTCAACCCTTTCAGGATCAACAGAGACTTTTACATTAAACAATAATGGCATACCCCTAACCAATTGGTACCTACGCATAGGGAGCACACTAGGTGGTAATGACATTGCAAACCGCTTTGCCGGCAGCTCTTCTAACAGTATTACTGTTAATGGCTTACCGACAAATAGCAGTACGGTTTATGTACGCTTACAGTACAAAGAAAATGGTGTATGGAAATTAGCCGGGGATTATTCCTATACGGCCAGTAATTAAATTAACTCAGGTAGGGGAACCATGTTCTTAGAGCATGGTTGTGGCCTCACTCTAAAAGCAACCCTTCGGTGATACTTTTGGATTGAAACTAATATTTATCGCCAAAAATTAGACATCTAATTAGGAATAACTATGTTAAAAAAAATAATCACTATCATTTCCCTATTATTGCTATCTAATCTAAGCGCAGAAAACATAGAAGCGCAAAAAACAACAAACAATACCCAGTTTAAAGTAAGTATTGGAAATGTAAATACAAGTGCGCATATTCAGTTTTATCTTGATATAGATAATAACCCAAATACAGGTTATTTCGATAATAACGGAATAACGGGGGCTGATTATCTTATCGAAGATCAAACTCTGATGGTATTTCAGCCAGCGGGAGGAACCGGCTCTGATTGGTCAAACTGGGCTGATCTATCAACCACGGTCAATCTTACCCATACAACATACTCCTCTGAAGCTCAATTAGCTTTAAATGCATTAACAGGCATTGAGTCAGTTATCAGAGTTGCCGTACAAATGCGTGATACTAACTGGACATTGTAAACAACACATACCCCATTAATAGCATGAAAACTATAACTTTCTCTACTGAAATCCCAAATATAACAAACGGATTTGACTGGTCACTACCCTCTTATGCAGATGCATTACAAAATAAAAACGGGGGTATGCTTGCTGAAGATGCAGCAGATGATATAGAGGTTGCTGGGGGTTTTCTTGAAGTACTTTGGTACCATAGTGAACTTGAGGAAGGTGTCTTCACCTTTAATCATTTTGCTAATAGATTAGCCAATTCAACTGGCGATGTTTTAGTAAGGCTTGAAGTTAACTCTCAATGTCATACTCCCTCTTGGACAACCATACCATTTTTAAATAGTCGTACTCTACAATTCTGGAAAAATGAATATTTAGATCAAGTCAGTGGTTTTATCAATAAGTTTGCAGAAGATTATGCGCACAACCCAAGAATTGTAGGCGTACAACTAGGAATTGCTGATGGAAAATATAAAACAAACAGCTGCCCTGATGTTAGCGCGCTTGACCCTAACAACATTGATGACAATAACTTAATATTTGACCAACTTGTTTATAATTTTGGAAGAGATGGCTGGGGAGAGTTTTGGTTAAACGATGCTGAAATGACTGAGGCCACTCAACAAGGTGGGTTAACGGCATCAGTTTTTGAAACTAAAACCAAACAAATAATTGATCTCTATGTTAATGCATTCGGCCCCAAATATAAACACAAACTCGCGCTAACTAGTTTTGATGTGTTTGATGGTAGTGATATTGGTTACCCCGACATACAAGATAAGATGAAAACAATTGCCAAATATGCAATTGACCAAGGTATAGGAAATCGGGGTGGTGAAATAGAAGCATGGATGCGCTATACCGATAACGTTTATGGTGTTGATTTTATCACCGGTAGCAACACTGATGGCAGTTGTTCAATGACATTTGATGAAAACTTTGCTGATACCATCGTAGGCCGATACTGGGGTGATGAAAATGAATTTTATGGCCCTGGATTAGAAGATACGAGCGGCCCTACAAGCAACCAAAGTTACCGCTTTTACATGAGTTCATTACGGGCCTTACAATTACGTAGAAACTACTTTTCTGTAGGTTCTACGCAACTAAATTTCTTAAGAAACTTCAATGACGAATTTAATACAAACAACTTTATAACTTACCTATCAAAAGTACTTGGTAGGACTCGCGAAGATACCCCTGATGCTTTTGTTGTACTAGGGGAAAGAACCCTTAGCACCAATTCAGGCCTCTATCCAAAAGAATATAAAACACCTCACACTTCAGAGCCTTGCTTAATAGCTGGAAGTAATCGTGGCTACACAACAGTAAATGAATTTGGTCGCTGGCTTTCAGTTGTTAGTGCAACAGACGGAGACCCTCACCTGCGTAAAGACATGCCAAACTCAGAAAAAAATTGGGGACTCAACTTGATAGCCGATAGGGGAAATAACACCTTCTATGAGCTATATGCACGAAAATCTCCTGAGCTATTATTTGATATTAATGATCAACTGATGCAACAACGTTGTCCGAATATCTGCAATCTAACTGTAAAGATCATTTTTAAAGACAACAATGCTACCAGCCTCCAACTCTCACATGCAAATGGAGTAAGCGAAATTTTAACTACACAAGGTACTGGACAAATCAAAACAGCATCATAAAATATTACATACTACTAATGAGAACATAAATTCGATTATCAACAATTTAAGGAAAAATATGCAACAGAAACATTTAATAGGACTATTACTCTCTATTTTCCTTACCCTCAATGTACCTTCTTTCGCCGAAGAACTTGTTATTTCTCAAAAGTCGACACTATTAAAACAACTGCAAAGCCTCACGCAAGGAAATGCTAAATTTAGCATTGCTAAAGATGGAACTATCAGATTTATTTCCATCCCAAAAGGGGCTACGATAAACCAGCCTTTTAACGGTGTAGCTAGCTCAAACCCTACAAAAGTCGCAATAAACTTCCTTTCTGAATACAAGGTCTTATTTGGTACTGATTATGAACCTGAATATAAGCTAATAAAAGATACTATAACGGGTTCGAGACATTCAATAAAACTGCAACAAAACTACAACGGCATCCCCGTTTTTGCAGGCGAAATGGTTGTTAGACTAAATCCAAGCTTAGATGTAACAGGAGCAAATGGAGTCATTGCCTCCAAGCTAAACGTATCTGTAAAGCCATTGATTAACAAAGAAATCGCGAAGGAAAATGCAATTACTGCAGTCCAAAAATCGAACCTTAAAAATGGTTTGGGTCGCTTAGCTATAACTGCAAATGAGCCTACCCTTTGGATATATAATCCTAAATTACTTGGTAAAAAAAATAATATTAATAAGCTTGCATGGCGCGTAGATGTTTCTGACACTAGTCGCATGAAAAGTAATCAATACATATTTATTGATGCTATAACCGGTAATCCATTAAACCGTATTAGTAATATTCACGAAGCTAAAAACCGTAACATTCATGACTTAGCTAATGATAATACAGGAACATATCCATCTAACCTTCCTGGGCCAATAGCTAGAACCGAAGGGCAAACCTCCTCTGGAGTAACAGATGTAAACAATGCCTATGATTTTTTTGGTGACACTTACGACTTTTACTTATCTACTCATAATAGAGATAGTATCGATGGGGCAGGAATGACGCTAAAGGCAACGGTCCGTTATTGTGATAATACAGAAACATGCCCCTACGCGAACGCTGCTTGGGTAGATACATTATCACAAATGGTTTTTGGTGCAGGTTTTACCGTTGATGATGTTACTAGCCATGAAATAACACATGGTGTTACCTCACGTACTTCAAACCTAATTTACCAAGATCAATCAGGTGCTATCAATGAGTCCTTCTCTGATGTTTGGGGAGAGTTTGTAGATTTAAGCAATAATGCAGGCAATGACACTGCATCCGTTAGGTGGCAAATGGGTGAAGATATTGGTGCTTTTAGAAGTATGAAAGATCCTACGCTATTCACTGATCCAGACAAAGTCACCAGCCCTAATTATTATTGTGGCACAGGAGATTCAGGAGGAGTACATACAAACAGCGGAGTGAATAATAAAGCAACTTATTTAATAGTTGATGGTGATACTTTCAATGGCTTTACGGTAAATGGTATCGGCATTACAAAAACTGCAAAAATTTACTATGAAGCACAAACCAATATTTTAACATCAGGCAGTACGTATCCTGACTTATATAATGCTCTGAATGCCGCGTGTAATACCTTAGTTGGTACTACTGCTAACATTACTACCGCAAACTGTACGGAAGTTAAAAAAGCACTTGATGCTGTTGAAATGTACCATACCCCATGTACTGGCCCATTACCTGCACCAATTTGTCCATCAGATTTCACGCCTAACTACTTAATTAAAGAAAGCTTTGAAGGTGGTTTAAATGGCTGGACTCACTCAACAACGACAGGTATAGATGCATGGTCACTAAGCTCCACTTCCCCTAACACAGGTACAAAACATATACATGGAGAAAATGACAGTAACATAAGTGACTCAAGTATTAGGTCAAACTTTTCATTAAGTATTCCTGCAAATGCTTACCTGCGCTTTGCTCATAGCGGGGCGTTCGAAAGTGGCTATGATGGAGGTGTTGTCGAATATACTACTGATAATGGCACTACATGGAATGACACTGATACCCTCTTCAGCCATAACGGATATACAGATATACTAAATACAGCCTTCAACAACCCACTAGCTGGAAGAAAAGCGTTTACAGGTGATTTTTCAGGAACTTATAAAACAAGTCGTATTGACTTAAATAACTTGGCAGGAAGTACGGTTGATTTTAGATTTAGAATAGGCACTGATAACTCAGTAGGAGCCACAGGTTGGGATATTGATGATATTGATATTTATACCTGCCTACCTCCTTCCCCCGAAATAACTTCTCCTGCAACAGAAAGCACTCTCTCCAGCTCTACAGAAATATTCATTATAAACAGTAACGGTATAACCCTAACTAATTGGAACTTGCGCGTAGGAACGACGATTGGTGCTAACGATATTGCAAACCGTTTTGCAGGCAGCTCTTCTAATAGTATGACTATCAGTGGTCTACCTACAGACGGCAGTACTCTATATGTACGTCTTCAGTATAAAGAAGGAGGTATTTGGAAAATAGCGGGAGACTACTCGTATACCGCATTTTCACAAGTGGCACTACCTCTAATTACCAGCCCTGTTTCTGGCTCAACCTTTTCAAGCTCAACAGAGACATTTGCTTTAGATAGTAATGGAATCGCTCTAACTAACTGGAACTTACGCGTAGGTACTACCGTCGGTTCTAGCGATATTGCAAACCGTTTTGCAGGTAGCACGTCTAATAGCATTACTATTAACGGCCTTCCTACAGACAGCAGTACTCTATATGTACGCCTTCAGTATAAAGAAGGAGGAGTTTGGAAAATAGCGGGAGACTACTCTTATACTGCATCTCCCCAAATAGCACTACCCCTAGTCACCAGTCCTGTTTCTGGCTCAACCCTTTCAGGATCAACAGAGACCTTTACATTAGATAGTAATGCAATAGCTCTAACCAACTGGAACCTACGCGTAGGAACAACAATTGGCGCTAACGATATTGCAAACCGTTTTGCAGGTAGCACGTCTAATAGTATTACTATTAGCGGACTACCTACCGATAGCAGTACTTTATATGTACGTCTACAGTATAAAGAAGGAGGTCTTTGGAAAATAGCGGGAGACTACACTTATACCGCATCTTCCCAAGTAGCACTACCTCTAATAACCAGCCCTGTTTCTGGCTCAACTTTTTCAAGCTCAACAGAGACATTTGCTTTAGATAGTAATGCAATAACTCTAACCAACTGGAACTTACGCGTAGGAACTACTATTGGCGCTAACAATATTGCAAACCGTTTTGCAGGTAGTTCGTCTAGTAGCATTACTATTAGCGGCTTACCTACAAACGGCAGCACTCTATATGTACGCCTTCAGTATAAAGAAGGCGGTATTTGGAAAATAGCGGGAGACTACTCTTATACTTCTAGTAACTAAGTAACAAGCAACTTGGATTTTAACGACATCATGAATAAAATAATTACGAAACTACTTTTTACTTTATATCTAATAATATCGAGTAATTTTTTAACTGCCGAGGCCGGCGTACCTCTAATATCTAGTCCAAATTCAGGAAGCATATTTTCAAGCTCATCTGTGCCTTTTATTTTAAACAACAATGGGCAAGTAGTCACAAACTGGAACCTTAGAGTAGGCAGTAATTTCGGGGCTGATAACCTTGCAAACCGTTCTGCGGCAGGTTCATCAAGCAGTATTACTGTCCATCACCTCCCCACAGACAGCACTACTATTTTTGTGCGATTACAATACAAAGAAAATGGCATTTGGAAAATCGCCAATGATTATACCTATACAGCCTCACCCTCTCTTACTCTACCGACAATAACCAGCCCTGTTTCAGGCAGCACATTAACAAGCTCATCAGAAATATTTACGCTAGATAATAATGGCTTAACAATAACCAACTGGAACATCAGACTAGGAATTAGTCTTGGGTCTTATGACCTTGCAAATCGCTTTGCAGCAGGCTCTTCTACTCAAATTTCTGTGACTGATCTCCCAACCGACAGTAGCCCTATCTTTGTACGCTTACAGTATAAAGAAAATGGTGTTTGGAAGGTAGCTAATGACTTTATTTATACCGCATCTATGCCTTTATTATCTCCCAGTATTACTTACCCCAGCTCTGGGAGCATGTTAACAAGCTCAACAGTAAATTTCCTACTAGATAACAATGGACGCCCACTAACAAATTGGTACCTTAGTGTAGGTAGTAGTCTTGGCGCAAATGATATTGCAAACCGGTTTGCGGCCAATACATCAACAAGTATCACTATTAATAACTTACCAACCGATGGCAGAGAAACCTTTGTCCGCTTACAGTATAAAGAATATGGCATATGGAAAACTGCAGAGGACTATACCTACACTGCCGCAACCTCTCTCACCAACTATGGTGAGCTTGGCCCATACCAGCCTCTCAGGTATCCTGAAAATGGACTTACAGATGATAACTATGTTATTTATTACCCACAAAATGCCATTACAGCAGATATGCCTGTCATAGTATTTTTAGAAGGGGGTGGTAACACGCCAACCATAGATGACTACCAAGGCACAATGATGTTTCTGGCCTCACAGGGGTATTATGTCATCGGGGCAGAATCTGGAGGAAGTTATGATTCGGATTATGCAAGAAGCATTGTTCAAAGCGCAATAGATCTATCAATAAGTGCTCATGGCCTGACTCTCTCAAAACTTGCCGTAATGGGTCACTCTCAAGGTGGCGGGCAAGCCTTCTACGTTATGCGATATTTTCAAGATCCCGCAAACGGTGGTTTAGGAAGTATTGCAAGTTTAGTTTTATCCATCGATGGGTGGTTCTCATTTACCATGAACCAAGAAGATTTAGCGACTCTTCATGGCAATATCGCATTTATACAAATGAATGATTTAATCGGCACGGGAACTGATCCGCGTATCCACCTAAGCATCTGGAACCTCAGTAGCAATACCGAAAATAAGTTCTTAACACTTCCCCACAATGATCATTCATATATAAAGGGAGATTTAAACACTCTACTAAATGGGCGCACAGATATTCTATATCAATTAGGAGCATTAACATCTGATGCCTTTAACAATGAAAACAATGGTTACGCCTCAATTCCTATTACACAAAAGGCAACATTCAATGCTGTTTTTAATGCTCTAATGCCAGAGAACCAATACAGCGCAGATTGTGAAGGGGTTGCGTATAATGCCCGTCAAAATCAATTACGACACTTTAATATCGACTACTGTGCAATGACAGAATAGCTCCATACTTATTATCTATTGGTTTTGCTTAGAGTTATCTAAATCAAGCTATACGTAAAATAACCCTTTAACACAATAAGCTACTGTGGTATTAACTATATATATTTCTTAGACTACATATTTAGGCTCCATTTTATGAAAGGTATTATTCTAGCAGGTGGTTCTGGCACGCGCCTTTACCCTATCACAAAAGGTATAAGTAAACAGCTTGTACCTATTTATGATAAACCAATGATTTATTATCCTCTCTCTGTACTTATGCTTGCAGGGATTACCGAAGTATTAATTATATCTACACCTCATGATTTACCTCAGTTTGAGTCTTTATTAGGAGATGGAAAAGATATTGGTATGTCTTTTTCTTATAAAGTACAGCCTTCTCCTGATGGACTTGCGCAAGCATTTATCATTGGTGAAGACTTTATAGGCAATGATGACGTGTGCCTAGTATTGGGTGATAATATTTTTCATGGTCATGGGTTTACTAGCTTACTCGAACGATCTATTAAAAATGTAAAAAATAAAAGCAAGGCGACTGTTTTTGGTTATTACGTAAAAGACCCTGAACGATATGGTGTTGCTGAATTTGATGATGAAGGTAACGTATTAAGTATTGAAGAGAAGCCTGATACCCCCAAAAGTAATTATGCCGTAGTTGGATTATATTTTTACCCTAACAGTGTCATTGATATTGCTAAAACAATAGAACCCTCAGAAAGAGGTGAGCTTGAAATCACTACTGTCAACCAAGTTTATCTAGACCAAGAAAACTTAAAAGTAGAAATAATGGGCAGAGGTTATGCTTGGCTAGATACTGGTACTCATGAAAGTTTAATGGAGGCATCTAGTTTTATTCAAACGATTGAAAACAGGCAAGGGTTAAAAGTTGCTTGCCTTGAAGAAATTGCTTATGAAATGGGTTACATAAATAAGGACACACTGATTGAGTTAGCTCAACCCTTAAAGAAAAATAACTATGGTCGCTATCTTTTAGAGCGCGCAAACGAAAAAAACTAATTTCAGTAAGATATAGAATAAGAAACATCCGCTTTTACATGATGCTTCCCTGCAGAAATAAAGTCTAACATTGTTAAAAAATAATAGGCTATATTTAAAAGTGTGCGTGCTAGAGTCTTTAAATGTTACATAAGCTTACCCAAACAAAAACCCAACATATAGTTGGGTTTTTGTTTGGCGGCATAGCAGTTTTCTTATTTGGCTGCTGCTACTTTTGCACCTGAAAGACTTAGATGCCCGTTAGCCGAGGCAAGATTTGTTACCAGCTTTTCCAATGATGCTAGTTGCTCCTTCATCTTGGTATTTTCTGCTACAGATTCACGCAAAGCTTCAATTTGTTGTTGCTGATCTTTAATCTGCTGATGTTGCTGAATGGTATATAAAGTTAGCTCTTCAATTTTTTCCAAATGCTTCATCTACGATTTACCCACATTAACTGTCTTAGATTTTTTAATATCAGATTCGCTGGCAATATTGGGCAAGTGCTTTTCCTTTTGCACAAAGCTCTGAAGTTCATCCAGTGGCATCAATTTATAGTCATCAGCAAAGACATAATCAGGTACGGTTAGCTGTGTTCCTGAAACAAACATATTGCCAAGTATATGCAAGTCGCCATCAGCATCAAGCTCAAAGTTCCATGCATTACTACCCGCTGCTACATTTTTCCCCATTTTAACAAGGCCTGTAGAGTTCATCAACATTTTAGCGCCACCAACATTTACATCACTAATTAAGAATGCGCCAGAACCGCCCGTTCTAAACTCCCATTTATTGGTATTGCTAGTATCTTCAAGCTGGAAACCAACACCACCATTATTTCTAAGCTTAACTACATTTCGAACAGCCGTCGTTGAGTTACTATCTTCAACGATTAACCCTCCACCTACTCTTTTTAGATGCAATGCAGCTTGTGGATTAAATACTCCACCCATACCAATATTCCCATTGTTTTTCATGATAAAATTGGTATCGGGAGTCTGGTTTTCTATACGAAAGGGATATGAACCATATATAGTATTATTTCCATTTCTAAAGATAAGCTCAGCACTGCTTGTCTTTATAGCCCAGTCTTCTGTGCCATTCTCCAGTAAAATATTACCTCCTCCGCCCACCTCTAAATCAGCACCTGAGGTAGGATTCGCTTTATTAATACCAACAGCACCAGAATCGTCTAAGTAAAGTTGATTTGTAGTGCTACCTGTAAGCTCCATAACAAACTGGTCAGTTCCTGAATTATCCTCTAATAAAAGCTTATCTTCATTTACCGTAACTCGAGCAGACTTCCCTGTTGTAGGAGTAGTATCTCTCAAAAAAATTCTAGGTAACATTGATTTAATATCAATAGGTGCCGCAGGTACATCGTTATTTATACCTACATTACCACCTGTTCCAATATATAGGGTATTTGCAGATCCTGCTCGTTCAATTTTAAAGGGCTCAAGGACGCCGTTTTATGCACCCATAACTAAAAGTGCACCATTTAAGTTAGTTTCAATTTCCCATGCTAATCCACCCACGCTTATATCATCAAGGTAAATTTCAGCATCACCAGTAGCCTCCACATTACATGGACTAATGCAGGTACCTGCATTGGCAAAGCCTGTTATTGCCATCATAATTGAACCCAATGGCATTGCTAATTTTGTTTGCTTGTTCATTTTAATTTCTCCTTAATATCTTAAATATTTGGCTTTATTCTTCACTATCTACTACAAGAGACTGCCTACTAAGCATTTCTATACGTTCAGCTTGCGCTTTACTCGCTTGTGTTATATCGTTATTTTTCGAGGTGATGCCGTCTTTTATAATAAAACCACCATTTTGTGTTGCAACACTACTATTTGGATTATTTTCACGGTCGGCAGAGGCGGTACTTAGCAATAACTCATAATAATAAATACCATCTGCAAGACTACCTGTGTCAACACGGATACTTTCGTTCGCCTTAAAATTAGTGGTTAATTCCGAACTATTACTGCTAACTCGTAAATTAGCTAAGTCATAACTAACCACTGGGGATAGCGTTAAACCACCTGTATCAACCTTCTCTTCTGCAATACCCTCTGCAAATAAGACTGTGGATGAAAATGACATGAGTAGTCCAATGCTTACATGTTGAATTTTTTTGTACATTTTTAATCTCCCATCAGTAGACAAAAACTTTTAACAGCAATGCCTAGCAATAATTTTGAATTGAATTTCTATAAATTGTCTTTTTGCATTATTCCTATGTAAGAACTAACCGCTTTCTATTGCCACTGCTAATGCACTTGCCATTAATTTTTTTTGCATTTTTTCTTGTAACGTTTTCATTTCTTTCTCCTTAATGATCTTATCTAAATAAAAATAGAGTAACGTTTAAAGATTAATTACATGTAATTAATTGATATACGCTATATATTCTTAAAATAAGCATATGACAAAATATCAACTAAACTTAGGGAGAACCTAGGGATTTCCTAGGGGTATTTAGAGTGACGAAATATTACTAATACAAGGAGCTTTGAACTTATGATTTATAGTATTGGCACTTACACAATAAACACAGAGAAGCAAGAGCTTCTATACGCTGATACCCCACAAAAAGTTGAGCCTTTAACATTTAAAATACTGACCTATATGCTGGAAAACCCAAATAGAGTCATTACACGTGATGAGTTATTACAGAACGTCTGGAGTTCACGTTATATCTCTGACGCAACATTAACCACCAGTATCAGTGTTGCTCGACATGCAGTTGGTGATAATGCTAAAAAACAAAAATGTATCCAAACGGTATCAGGCTCTGGCTACCGTTTTATTGCAGCTTTTGATCAGCATGATAAAAATATTTTAGAATTATCAAAAGCTTATAACGCAGATAAAAGTAACATTCAGCATCTCAAGAAAACCAGTAACTTTCCTTTACTCCCTGACAAACCTTCAATTGCAATCATGGATTTTATTGATGTAAGCAAAAATCAAGAGGCCTCCTTATTAGCCTATGGCTTAACGTCTGAAATCAATGCTTCGTTTGCTAAAATGCCTCATTTTCTTGTTATTGCGAGAGCTTCAGCATCTCAATTATCGAATATTAACTTATCCTCTAAAGAAGTTGGAGAACGGCTTGGGGTACGTTATTTAGTCTACGGAAAGCTTGAACAAGTTGCGTCACGTATTAGAGCTACGCTGTCTGTGGTTGAAGCCATTCAAAATACTGAAATATTCTCTGATCATTTTGATTATTCATTTGATGATATTTTTCAACTTCAAGATGACATTACAAAAGCTATTGTAATGGCGACAGACTCAGCTATCACGCAGGCAGAAATTGAACGAGCCTTTAATAATCCCACAGAAGATTTAAACGCATGGGGAAATTATCATAGAGGCATATGGTATTTAGATCGGCCAACACAAAGTGATAATGCGAAATCAGAAGTTTATTTTGAACAAGCGATCAAACAAGACTGTAGGTTTGCGCGTGCCCATGCATGGCTGTCATACACTTATACAAACCGTCGTTTACTCGATCATAGTAAAATAAGAAAAACTGACTATGACATGGTAAAGTCAATCAACCATGCCGAACACTGTATTGATTTTAATCCCAATGAAATGTTAGGCTATATGTGCTTAGGCAGAGCTACACTCCATTTTCACAGCGTAAAAAATGCCGAACCTCTAATTGATTATGCGCTAAAGCTTTCCCCTAATAACCCGTATAACTTAAGAGTGAAAGCCCAAATAACTGCTCGTTTAGGTGATGATTATAAATTAGCCAATCAATATCTTGATTTATATGATCGTATAACGCCCTACTCTCATTTTGATAAGTTACTCATAATCATGATTCGTATTGTGATCCTAATCAATCAAAAACGATACAGCGCTGCTGCTGCACAGATTGATCAAGCAGTAGCATTTAATAATAAATATTTTCTTGTTTTTGCCCTTGCAACTGCTACTCATCAACTCGCGGGAAATCAAAACGAAGCACAACAATATGCGATTGAAACATTACGTTTATTACCCAGTTGCACGACTGATTCTTGTCAGCGCTTATTCTCGTGCAAAGAAGCACCTAGAGAAAGGTTCATACAAGCACTCCATGCGGCAGGTATACCCAAAGCAAACCAAGCACTATGAATACGCTTTTATCGAAGTTAGTTGATGAGGTTTTTAAAGCACTTGAAGTAAAGGATAAAAAGACCATCATCAACCTCTTTCATAATGAGTGTGAATTTATTGATCCACACTACCCTAATGCCATATGAAAGGTAAAGATGAAATATCTGAAGGATTAACATGGAGCTTTAAAAGTGTTAAAGAATTT
>Ga0256839_1000499_pt1 | contig 51036 bp, 48 predicted proteins | sample 354166metaG_FD_185968 | JGI IMG/M metagenome (GOLD analysis project Ga0256839, IMG submission 185968) | Hydrothermal vent microbial communities from Mid Atlantic Ridge, Atlantic Ocean - 354-166 | ecosystem: Environmental > Aquatic > Marine > Hydrothermal vents | place: Atlantic Ocean: Mid... | reverse complement strand
CTAACCCTTCTTTATTTGCAAATACGTAACTACTTCGTCTCACATTCAAAATGCTTTTTTGTGCAAAATCTAACTTGGGAACAATAAAAAACCGCTTTTTGCCTTTTCAAACAGGCACTATTTATATAACAAATATTATCCCGATAGCAATCTGGGATGGTCGTCATTATCGGGCGTCAGACCCGGTAATCTCTGGGCTCAACCGAGCCCAAATTAGTTTGTCCTTTATCTCGACTCAGGTTTACACCATTTTTGTTCGCTTAATTAAAAAGGTATTTAATACCTCGTTTATATCTTCGGCTGTGTCAACTTCAATTAAATCAATTCGAAGCTCTCCACATAGTATTTTAAGCTTTTCTGCCCGCTCTTTGGTCGAAGCAATGTAGTGTGCTCTAATTTCAGAGGGTCTTAATTTCACTTTTTCACCCGATTCCAGGTCAATAAATAAGTGAGGTATTTCTTTAAAATCAAACGCCTCTTCGGTTTTTTTATCTTTTATATAAAAAATAATGATTTCATGTTTATTATGTTTTAAATGCATAAGTGCTTCGGTAAAAGCCTTATCATCAACATCCGTATTAATCATATCAGAAAACAGTACCACCAGCGAGCGTTTATGAATACTATTGGACAACTCGTGTATTACTTCTGTTAAATTGGTGCTGTCCACATCGGGTTTGGTATGCAATGCGTTATCTAAAAGACCAAACAGTTTTTGTATATGTGTTGAGGTAGATTTTGTGGCGGTTTGCTCTTTAATATGCTTGCTAAAGGTGGTAATAGATACGGCATCACGCTGTTTATAAAGCAACCATGTAAGAGCCGCAGCAGAATAAACTCCAAAATAGAGCTTTGATATGCCTTCTTTTGGATACCACATCGAGTTAGAAACATCGACTAAAATATGACAACGCAGGTTGGTTTCTTCTTCAAAGGTTTTGGTAAATAACTTATCGGTTTTAGCAAATACTTTCCAATCGATGTAGCGAGTGCTTTCGCCTGTATTATAAATTCTATGCTCTGCAAACTCTACCGAAAAACCATGGTAAGGCGATTTATGCAGCCCTGTAATAAACCCTTCTACCAATTTTTTTGCCAAAAAATCGATGCGCAGCTTGTTTTCACGGATGGCTTTTAAGTCGAGTTGCATTTATTCCTTAATTGAATGGTAAATAATTGTTTTGTTTGTTATTAACTAATGATAGAAGGAGGCAATGCAATAATAATTGAATGCTTAAAATTAATAGCATTTTTTGCCCCGAACTCAGCCTTTTTTTTTAATCGCTCAATTTAGGTAGTAGTGTATTTACGCATTCACTCATTCAATCATTCACTCATTCACTCATTCAATCATTCACTCATTCATTCAATCACTCAATCAATCAATCATTCAATCACTCATTCATTCATTCATTCATTCACTCATCCACTCACTCAATCATTCATTCATTCATTCATTCATTCACTATTGTATTTATTAAAGCTGACAGCATTCCTTATCCCAAACTCAGGTTAATTGAGCTAAACCTAAACCTACCCAAGAAAGAATAATTATTTTCGCTTGCAATAGTCAATACAATTATGCTATTTAGAAGTAAAAATTAGCATATAAAATAAGATTGTGGAAGATTATTTAAACAAAGGACAAGAGGAAATTTTTTCGGAGAGAGTAAGAGCAGGTAAAAGAACCTATTTTTTTGATGTGAAAGCTACCCGATCAAACGATTATTACCTTACGATAACCGAAAGTAAAAGACGCCCCAAAGGCGATGGTTTTGTATATGATAAGCATAAAATATTTTTGTATAAAGAAGACTTTAACAAGTTTGTAGAGGCCTTAAACAAATCGGTAAACTACGTAAAAGAAGAACTTTTGCCCGAGGAGGATTTTAGCAAATTTGACAGAGATAACTACGAACCAACGGAGGCAAAAATGGAAGAAGGTTCTGAGGATGATACTACCGAATTAAAGTGGGATTAATTTCCAACTTATTAAATTGGCAGGTTGGCGCAAAACTCTTTTACGTCATTCTGCGTAGGTCTTGCTACGCCATAGCTACTCTTACGAAGTACTATGGAGCTTTGCGAAGGCAAGCAGGAATCTGTTAAAATTAGGAAATAGCGCATTGTGATGGATAACATAAATTGCTAACTATAACAAAATGAATAGGTTTTTTACGTTTATACTTGTGAGTGTTGCGCTGTTTATTTTTTTGGGATGGATATTTACAGATATTTACTTTTATATAATAGCATCAGCCATTATTGCGGCCATACTTAGGCCCATTAATAACTACCTATCTCGTAATCGGTTTTTTGGAATAAAACCCCCAAAAGCATTAAGTGCGTTGGTTTCGTTTTTAATTCTTGGGCTATTTATTTTGCTCTTCTCGTTAATTTTTACACCCCTTATTACCAAGCAAATAACCGTATTAAGTAAAATTGATTATTACTCACTTATTGACAAGCTAAAAGAGCCGGTGAGTAAAGTGGAGGAGTTTCTTATTCGCAATAACTTATCCAACAAACAGGAGGGTTTTATTAGCAGGGAGTTTCAAAGGGCAGTAATTACAACCATTAAAGAAATTGAGTTTTCAAATATTTTTAATTCAGTTATAACCTATACAGGCAATATTTTTATAGGCTTTTTAGCCATTAGTTTTATCACATTCTTTCTCTTGGTAGATTATGATTTATTTAGAAGAAAGGTGATTTCCATAATTCCTAATAAGTATTTTGAAGTTTCGATATCTGCACTTACCAAAATTGAGCATTTGCTCTCTAATTATTTGGTGGGTTTAATTATTCAAATGACCACCATTTTTGCGATGGTGAGCATAGGTTTACGTGCCTTTGGCATTGGCTATGCCATGACCATTGCACTTTTTGCAGCAGTAGCTAACTTAATTCCTTATTTAGGCCCATTACTAGGGGCTAGTTTTGCTATTATAATTACCATTGTTCAATCAGGGAGCGAATTAGGAGCAACCAATGGCTTATTAATGCAGTTATTAAAAATAGGAGGAGTGTTTGCCGTAGTTCAAATTACTGATAATGTAATTACTCAACCACTTATTTTCTCCAAAAGTGTAAAGGCACACCCTTTGGAAATATTTGTTATTATATTTGCAGCCGCAACGCTAGGAGGGGTTGTGGGTATGATACTGGCCATTCCTGTTTACACGATATTACGTGTATCTGTAAACGAACTTAGCAGCGGATATAAACAATATCGCATTTTTAAAACGTAATTTATATGGCACTTAAGTGTGGAATAGTGGGCTTACCAAATGTAGGCAAATCAACACTTTTCAATGCGCTCTCTAATAATAAAGCAGAGGCCGCTAATTTTCCTTTTTGTACAATTGAACCAAATGTAGGCATTGTAACAGTGCCTGACGAGCGGCTTCAAATTTTAGAAAAACTGGTAAGTCCTCAAAGAGTGATGCCTACCACTATCGAGTTTGTTGACATAGCCGGCTTGGTAAAAGGAGCAAGTAAAGGAGAAGGACTCGGTAATAAATTTTTAGGAAACATTCGTGAGGTTGATGCAATTATTCATGTAGTTCGCTGCTTCGAAGATGAAAACGTGGTGCATGTTGCAGGCAGTGTAGATCCTGCTTTTGATAAAGAAGTAATTGATACAGAACTACAATACAAAGATTTAGAAGCTGTTGAAAAAAAGATTGCCAAGCTTCAAAAAGTGGCTAAAACGGGTGATGCAGAAGCAAGAGCACATATTAAATTATTAGAAGAAGTTAAAGAAGCGTTAGAAAGTGGTGCTAATGTAAGAACGCTTCAGCATACCGAAGATGAAATTTTAGCCTATGCCGATTTGCTACTGCTAACCGCAAAGCCAGTAATATACGTGGCCAATGTTGATGAGGCTTCGGTAACTACAGGCAATTCATTTGTGGAGGCACTTAAAGTAGCTATTGCCAACGAAAAAGCTTCCATTGTAATTATATCGGCCTCCATAGAAGCCGATATTGCCGAAATAGAAGACGTGGAAGAAAGGCAACTATTTTTAGAAGAATATGGGCTTTCCGATTCGGGCTTAAATAAACTGATTCGAGCTTCCTACGAATTATTAAATCTTATTACTTATTTTACGGCAGGTGAGCAAGAAGTAAGAGCTTGGACAATCGAAAGGGGATGGAAAGCACCCAAAGCAGCCAGCGTTATTCATACCGATTTTGAAAAAGGGTTTATTAAAGCAGAAGTAATTAAGCTTACTAATTTTGAAGCGTTGGGTTCGGAACAAGCCTGCAAAGAAGCAGGAAAACTAGCAATTGAAGGCAAAGATTATGTAGTAGAAGATGGCGACATTATGCATTTTAGGTTTAATGTTTAGCCTGTTTTAAAGTAATTGTCTAAATATTTGTTTGTATTATTTTAAATTAATCCTAAATTTATACGACTTCCGAATTGCACAGCAGTTTAAAAAGTTATTTGTTAATCAATTTTTTATCATCCAAAACCTAATCAATTGAGAGCCAGGATAGTATTTTTGCTCAAAAACCGAGGTGCATACCTTCCTTTTCACCATCAGTTTTTACTAGCACAAGTTTTAAAAGGAATTACGCTTAAAGGAGGCGACCCCAAATTTACCACCTTTAATATTTATAATTTTTCAGGCTTAAAAGGGCAAACCAAGCCAAGCCGAAAAGGGTTGCATTATTACTCCACCAGAGTAACCTTGGTGGTTTCTTCGCTCAATAAAGACTTTATTGATTATTTGTTGCTCCACATGTTTCAATTACCAGAAATTGAATTAGGAGGATTGGTTTTACAACCCGAGAACGTAGAAATAGAAAACCTTGACGATGTTGAAAAAAGTGAAAAATTTATTTGCATTTCGCCCATTGTTTTAATGGAGCCTAAAATTATGGACGAAAGTTCTAAGGAGTTTATCGACCCGGAAAAGGATGAATTTTCAGATTTAGTATATAATGTTACACTCCAACGCATGGAAAACTGCGCGTTGTTTGATTCTGATAAATTATCTGGTTTTAATGAGTTTCAGGTGATGCCCGATAAGGCCTATTTAGATAAACTTAATAATGCCAATAAAAAATTCTCGCGCATATACCCATTATTTGATCAAGATGTAAAATTTGAAGTACGTGGTTATACGTTTCCTTTTACACTATATGCGGCTCCTGAGGTTAAGAAATTTGTTTTTTTAAATGGCATTGGTGCTTTAAACCACAAAGGATTTGGTATGATAGACATTGCCAACCAAGACCCTAATGTACGGGCAGAAGCGTATAAAATACCTGGCTTAGAAGATTTTACATCAACTTGAATAACTACGGTGGGTATGTTGTGTTTTATGTAAAAAAACAACTACATATTTTGCACATTTTGTTTTTGCCAACACAGAAAGAAACAGTAGTAATAATTCGAGAATATTACTTAAAATAAGTAGCTTGCTCGAAAATTTACTATAATGACAGTAGCAAATTATATAAAACAATGTTTATCAGTTGAAGAATACTCATTCTCATTGCATGAGCTGCAAACTGTAATTGATAAAAGCGAAGCTTCTATAAAAAGTGAGTTATCAAGATTAATAGAGAAAAAAGCAATTATTAATCTGAGAAAAGAATTTTATTTAATAATTCCTCCAAGATATTCCAAACAAGGGCAAATCCCTATTCAGCTTTATATTGAAAAACTTTTTAAATCCCTAAATCGTAACTATTATTTAGGATTTTACTCGGCTGCTCAGTAGGGTTTAATCGGTGTTCAGTTCGAGATTCAGGAAAAACAGAGGTTGCTCAAAGCCACCTTCTAAGTATTTGCAAATATAAGAGGGCGGTTTTTTACTGTGGGGTAATATCCAAATAACCAATAATTAAATCAGTGGCAAGGTCGTAAGGCCGGTAATACACAATTATTTGGTATTGATTTTTGGTGGCACTCCAGTTGCCTTCGAAATAATTTAATGGCAAAGTAGCACTTTCTACCAAGTATTGATAACTATACCACCCTTGTTTTAAAATTAAAGAACCTTTGTAAGCACCTTGGTTATAACTAAGTACATTGTCTTTAGTTCGTGCCCATTGTGTTAAAGCTCCGGTAATATATACATTGCCTTTTACTTTAGGGCTTATAAGGGTAAACTCAACTTTTGAATAGTCGTTTTCGATAAGCGGGTTAAATCCTTCTACATTATCAATTACATAACCTCCATCTAAATCCATTAAAACGGTGGAATAGGCAAACTCAGATTTTCGTTTGTCCTCTTCAATCCATGTAAAATTTTGTTCTTTTTCAATGTGTACAGTTTTTACATTTTCACCAAAATATTTTATCGATCGCATATCGAAAAACCTAAACTCATTGCCACCAGGAAACATCGTTTCTTCTGTAAAGTAGCGGTATTCCAATTGATAATCTCCCTCTCTTATAAACGTAGGTTTAAGGTTGGTATGTGCTATATCCCAGCGTTGGTTTTGAAGAATGGTTACGGAGATTTGATCTTGAGGACTTTGTAAATTTAACCCCTTATAATTTATTTCAAATTGCAGTTGTTGGTTAAACCGAGAAGCATTATTTAAACCGGTAAATCCAAATTGGTCGGTAAATATTACCCGGTTGTCATACACTAAAAACCGCTTGGTAATAATAATATCTTCTTCATCGCCATCGGCATATACCACAAGCACATAATTACCCGAAAGCTTGGGCTTTGGTAGCAGAATGCTGTAATGCACGTAGGGCGTTTTGGTATTAAACGAATACTCATACGTGTTAATGGTAAACTCGTTGTAGGTGTCTAAAAATTCCAACTCAGAAAGTAAGGATTTCTGCCAGTTGGCATCGCACCGGATGTACTTAACCTGGTAGGTAAATGCATCGTTATACAGCTCGTCAAATTCAAGTATTAACTGCTCTCTACCTCGTGCCGACACAGCCGGGCTTAATAACTGGGCGTTTGATTTTAGTCCTCGAGGGTAAAGCTGCACGGTTTTAATAAAAGGGTCATATACTTTATCCTCTAACGCTAACTTTACCTGTGCAAAGCTTTGGCTGGCAATTAATAAAAATAATAAAACTCTAATCATCTGTTTGAATAGCATCTATTTGGTCGGCAATTTCTTCCCATAACGATTGCTGAACTTCTACTGTTTTCCTAGCCTCCTCAAAACGAGTATTTACGCCTGCTAATCTTTCAGGATTGCCATATACTTCTGTTTGAGCCATTTCAATTTCAAAACCCTTTACTTCTTTTTCAGCTTGTTCTATATTTATTTCTATGCGCTCCAATTGCTTTTCTAACGATTTTAATTGATTGGTATCAATTGTTTTAGGTTTTGCTATGGGCTTGTTAGATTTCTTTTTAGGTTTTACAGTGGTTTCTTCTACAGGATTTTGTTTCGATCGCCAGTACTCATACTCTTGAAACGTACCGGGGTATTCTTTTATTTCCTTATCCTCGATATACCATATTTTATTAGCTACCTGATTTACAAAATGCCTGTTGTGAGAAACTACCACAAAAGAGCCTTTATATTGTTGTAAGGCTTGAATCAGAATGTTTTCTGATTGCATATCCAAGTGGTTGGTTGGCTCATCCAACATTAAAAAGTTAGCTTCTGAAATAAGGGTTCGAGCCAAGGCTACTCTTGATTTTTCTCCTCCTGACAGTACTTTAATCTTTTTAAAAACATCATCGCCACTAAACAAAAAGCAACCTAAAACCCCACGCAACTCTTGTTCGGTTTTGGTGCTGCCCGCTTGTTTAAGCTCTTCCAGTATTTCGTTATTAACACCTAACGATTCCAGTTGGTGTTGCGCATAAAATGCTGTAATCACATTAAATCCATCTACACGTTCGCCTTTAATAGGTTCATTGCCAGAAATAATACGCAGTAAAGTGGATTTACCCTTTCCATTGGCTCCAATCAAGGCAATTTTATCGCCACGCTCAATGTTGGCGGTGGTGTTTTTTAGTATTTCTAAATCGCCATAGGATTTAGAAATATTATTAAGTTGTGTAATAAACCGGCCTGGTTTTTGCGAAAAATCAAATTTAAAATTAACAACGGCATTTTCGTCTATTACCTCTTCAATTCGGTCGAGCCTGTTAAGCGATTTAACTTTTGATTGCACTTGGCGTGCTTTGGTTGCTTTAGATCTAAAGCGTTCGATAAATTTTTCAGTTTGTTTTATCTGCTGCTGTTGGTTAGCAAATGCATTGTTTTGTATTTCGGCTCTAAGCTCTTTTTCTTTTATGTAAAAATCGAAGTTGCCTTCGTATAACGTGAGCTCAGCATTGGCTACTTCTACGGTTTTGCTAATGGTATTATTTAAAAATTGCCTATCGTGCGATACCACAACCACAGCCCCTTCGTATGTGCGCAAGTAATTCTCTACCCATTCAATCGAAGGTAGGTCTAAGTGGTTGGTAGGCTCATCAAGCATTAATAATGCGGGCTTTTCCAGCAAAAGCTTGGCAAGCATTACACGCATTCGCCAACCTCCCGAAAATTCTTTTAATGGTTTATGCAGTTGGTGGGTAGTAAAACCAATACCTTCTAAAATTTCCTCCGCTTTGGCCTGCATAGTGTACCCATCAAGGCTTTCAAATCGCTCTTGCAGTTTAGTAAGCTTATCAACCAAATTATCTGTATAATCCGTTTCCAGTTTTTTAAGAATAACTTCGATCTGCCGTTGGGTATCAACTGCCTCGCCAAAGGCCTGCATAGCAACGGTTAAAATGGTGTCATCGGTAAGGTAAGAGAGTAAATCCTGATTTAAAAACCCAACGGTGCAATCTTTTGCCCTTGAAATGGAGCCTTCATCAGGAATTATGTCTTTATTAATGAGTTTAAGCAAGGTTGACTTCCCCTTTCCATTCAGACCTATCAGCCCAATTTTATCTTTTGGTTTTATATGCAAGGAGGCTTCATCGAATAATGCACGGCCTCCAATTAAATACGATAGGTTGTTTATTGATAACATAGCTGCAAAAGTATATCTTTATGCACAAGACTTAATTGTTCAATCTATGAAAACTAAAAGATTTTTGATTTTAGGTATTTTGGTTGTCTCGCTTGGCATAATGGCTTCTTTTAAGCTTACTTCTCCTTTAAGCGATACTTTAAATTTGCCACTGGAAAAGATTAAATTACCTAAGGGATTTAAAATTGCCATTTATGCGCACGTACCTAATGCCAGATCTATGGTTTTAAGCGAGAAAGGCACTTTGTTTGTTGGTAATCGTTCGGAAGATAACGTGTATGCAGTGCAAGATACCAACGGTGATAAGATTGGTGATAAGGTTTATATTATTGATAAGGGGCTTAAAGTGCCCAATGGAGTGGCTTTTAAAGAGGGAGATTTATATGTGGCAGAGGTAAGTAGAATTTTAAAATATGAGAATATTGAAGGTCACCTTGCGAATCCTCCTGAACCAACCGTGATATTTGATGGCTACCCCACAGAAAGGCATCATGGATGGAAATACATTGCTTTTGGGCCTGATGGGCTGCTTTATGTACCCGTTGGTGCTCCTTGCAATGTGTGTGATAAGGATAATCCAATATATGCCTCCATTACTCGCATAAATGTGGATAACCCATCACCCGAAATTGTGGCAAAAGGAGTACGTAATAGTGTTGGGTTCGATTGGGAACCGAAAACAGGCAAGCTCTGGTTTACAGATAACGGGCGTGATATGATGGGTGATGATGTGCCACCCTGCGAGTTAAATGTGATTACAACAGCTAACCAACATTTCGGCTTTCCGTACTGCCACGGTGGCGAAGTGCTTGACCCCAAGTTTGGAAAGGGGAAAGAGTGTGACGATTACACAGCACCTGCTTGGAAATTTGGTGCGCATGTGGCTCCATTGGGCATGGTTTTTTATGAAGGCAATATGTTTCCGAAAAGCTTTGATAATGACATTTTTGTGGCACAGCATGGCTCTTGGAATCGCTCAACAAAATCTGGCTACGTAATTATGGTACTAGACCACACAGGAAAAACGGTGAATAATGCAAAAGTGTTTGCTTCGGGTTGGCTTAATAAAGAAACTCAAAAATCTTGGGGACGACCTGTAGATATTATTACGATGCCAGATGGCTCTTTGTTAGTTTCGGACGATTATGCCGATGTTATTTATAGGATTAGTTATGAGGCAAACGTTAATTAGGTTCTGTCCATAAAGTCCGCTATCTGCGTTACGCTTGTCAAAAAAATACTCGATTACACTAGTAAACTCCGTTTTTTTTTAGACTGCGCAAGCCCTGCCCACCGTACTTTGTACTAAGGGAGGCGGGCTTGATAGCGAACTTTCTGAATCAGACACTGAGTTTATAGACAGGCTCTAATTAATGCCTGTCCATAAAGTAAATGTTTTTAGAAATAACAAATGACACTATTCAAATAACAACAACCCCGATGACTATCCAAGTTTATTGGTGCTTTGATTTTGATAATTGTGATTACACACACACATTTACTTTAACTTGAAAGCACACGGTGGGTGGGCGTGGTCTTTCCGCCATGGGATGTGTATTTACCGCTCATATTAGGGTTGAATAAAGGTTTGTGACTTCGTATCGACTAAAGCTTTGGCGGTGGCACAAACATGGTATTTGTAGTTTTTAATAATATGGTGGTGCGTAGTATTAACCAGACTAAGGTTGATGCAAATAATACCTGTTTTTAAAAGCTATGTATTCTACTGCATAGTTTTTTTTGTTTTAGCCTCTTGTTTTATTTGAAAACTTACATTTATTGACTAATATTCAATATCGTTTCATTAATCAATAATTAAAATATGGGAAAAGGAGATATTAAAACTAAAAGAGGCAAAATTTTTAACGGAACTTTTGGGGTAAGCAGACCTCATAAAGTTAAGGTGGTGCCAGTTGCAACAGAAAAGAAAAAGAAACCTACTACAAAGAAAAAAGCTGCTAAATAAACTCTATGAAAAGGTTTGACTTGTGTGTTATAGGGGCGGGACCCTCAGGCTATGCGGCTGCCATGCGTGCCGTAGATTATGGTAAAAATGTACTCATTATTGAGCGAGATACTATTGGAGGTGCAGGTGTAACTAACGGTGCACTTTCCTCTAAAACTTGGTGGGAGCTTGCTCGAAATGTGGATTTAGTACATAAAAATAAAAAGCGGTATAATTTAAATTCACCTGATGTAAATTTTCAGGCACTTAAAGAGGAGGTTGATTCTGCCGTTGAAGAGCGTAAAGAGCTTTTGTTTCATCATTTAGAGAAGTTAGATAAACTCGATAATGGCTACTCGGTTACTTATGTAAAAGGTAATGCAAAACTTACCTCTCCTACCTCTATTGCCATTACTAAAACCAGTGGATTGGTCGAAAATTTTGAAGCCGATTATATAATTCTTGCCACGGGAAGCAGACCTCGAGAGCTACCGCAAATTCCGGTAGATGGTAAAATTATTTTCACCAGTGATGGCATTGGTACTCTTGAAAATTTCCCTAAAAGCATAGTAATCGTTGGCGCAGGGGTTATTGGGTGCGAATTTGCTACTATTTTTTCATCTCTACATAAAACCAAAGTTCACCTTATTGATAAAGGAGCTAATATTTTGCCTTTTGAAGACACAGATGTGGTACATGTGATTGAGAAAAATATGGAGAACCATGGCGTGCTTATCCATAGAAATTCTCGGATGATCCGGATGGAAATTATTGAAGGAGAAGTAGAATATGAACTTGAATATACCTCTGGGTTAAAAGAAGTTTTTCGGGTAGAAAAAGCTTTGTTGTCAGTAGGGCGTGTACCCAATTACGAAGGACTTGGCTTGGAAGACATAGGCGTAGAGCTTGATAACCGGGGTGTTATTGATAATGATACGCAAACGAGTATTGCGAATATTTATGCGGTTGGAGACATAACCGCAGACATCGCTTTGGTAAATGTAGGTGAGTTGGAAGGTAGGTATGCGGTAGAGCGAATTTTTGGAAAACCTTCGCGAAAATTAATCTATGAAAATATATCGACCATTATGTTTTTAAATCCTGAAATTGCAGGGGTAGGCTTAAATCAAAAACAAGCAGAAGCTAAAGGTATTGATTATAAAATGGCAGTAGTAGATTATGCCTGTATTCCTCGTGCAGTTTCAAAACGTAATACCCAAGGGTTTGTTAAAATGTTGGTTACAAATGATGATAAAATGAAAGTGCTTGGCATGCGTGTAGTGGGCAATCATGCGTCCAGTGCCATACAAGCAGTTGCTTTGCTAATATCAGTAAATGCTGGCATTGAAGAGCTGGCCGAATGTGTACACCCTCATCCTTCCATTACCGAAGGCATTCAGGAGTGTGTGCGGTTATTAATGGGTAAATCAACTTTTAAGCCTGAAGCCCTAACCGATAAACTGGCCTTAAAGGTGTGCGAAAACGGTATATGCAGAAATGTATATGCACATGCAGTAATTACATAATGGAAACTTTTCCCATCTCGAAAAAGCCTTGGTTTAAGGTATGATGTTGGGCGGTTTTTTGATTCCATTATATGTGCATAGTTACCTTTTTCCACATAAAGAAAATCGCTTGCTAATTTTTATAAAAGCAGGCGAAAAATTTTTAGGATATTAATATATTTGAGTGTTATTTAATAAAAAAATAAAACAGTTAAAACAATGAAACAAACACTCATTCTTTTAGGAGTACTATTTTTAGCTTCTTGCACAGGTAATACGGAGCAACCAGAGGTTGCAGTTACAACTGCCGATATGCCTGTTGGGGCAGTTCAAGAGCCTTTTGAGGATAATCCCAACATGGTAAAAGTTACAGTTAACGATGCCGCAGGTAATATTACCGCCTATGGTATTTATGTAAATGGGCTACGAGAAGGCTCATGGACAGAGCTACACCCCAGCGGCCACGTAAAAAATATTACAGGTTATGAGCTAGGTTTAAAAGAAGGGCAATCGGTTGAAATTGATAACCGCGGCCAATTATTGGAGCGATTTACTTATCATAACGATAAATTAGAAGGCCCTTATACTAAGTATAATAGATCGAGGATTAAAGAAGTTAAAAATTATAAAAACGGCTTGCTAGAAGGCAAAGTAGAAGTTTTTTATGATAATGCTAAAGTGATGGAAGAAAGCTACTACAAAAATGGGAAACGCAATGGAACCGCTAATTGGTATGACCAAGAAGGAAATTTAACTATTAGCTATGAATATGTAGATGGAGAATGGATTAAGGACGAAGAAGAATAACCTAAAAAAATCTGCCTGACAGCAAAGAAGGAATTATCCAAAAGCTTATTTTTTTATATGTTGCAAAAAAAATTGCAATAAATGAATGAGAAAAATGATGCTCCACTTCCATTTCAGCAATTTGCTTTTAACCAGCCCAATGTGGCACTTTCCATTTGTTATTCAATGTCGTTTAGTTAAGCCGGAACGTCATCGCGAGGTACGAAGCGATCTCAAATTTTGGATATCCAGCGTTGAAACAAGCAGACTGCCGCACTACGCTCGCAGTGACGAAAAGCTTAACTAAACGACATTGATTTGTTATTTCTAAAAATATTGATTTTATGGACAGACACTAAATAGACCAACTCCAGAGGTTAATCTGCACTATTTATTAATTTATTATGTTGTTCTACCCATTTAACAGCCGATTCTGTATCGGAGAAAATGGCAGCAGGAATCTCTAATTTGTTTAAGCCGATAAGCAACTTATTAGTTAAATGTTTACTTATAATATCTTCTGATAATATAAATGCCTTGCATTTTAAACCTTGCGATTTTAAAGTAGGGTAGTACACTTCGTCTAAGAATTTAAAAAGGTTTTGGAAAGAACCGTACATCTTTCTAAAATCTGCAACAACGCTGGAAACCTTATTTGTTTTACTAAATTCCAATACTACTTTTAGTTGCTCCATTAATAACTCCTGCTTAGCAAACCCATTCTCTAAATAGGTTATATTTTGGCTGTCTTTATCGTAATAAATAGTTGATATTTTGTCGGTATAGATAATCATTTACTAATTAGTTAGTTGTTATTATGTTCTCATTACGGATGCCTGTTATACAAGCTCTACCTTCTTCAAATTTAAATTTTTTCTTTAGATATTCTGTCAAATTTAAAATAATTACGAAAGATCACCCATTCATTTTTCTGCAATTTAGTATTCTTTGCCTTACCCAAACCCATCAAAAGGAATATCTTCATCGGGGTCTTTATCAAAAGGGCCAACTCCCGGTGGATTAAAAAGTCCCCAGCGGTCAATTACATAGTCATAGGTGTCAAACCCGGCAACCCACTCAATAAATAAGAGGCGGTATTCTTCAATAAGGTCTCGAACTAATTGGTAATAATGAGCTTCTTTAAATCCATGTATTTCAAGGCTATGATTCTGTATTTTTAAATCCATGGCGGCTTTACGGATAATGCAGGCAGCTTCCATTTTAATATCATATAAGCCTGCATTTGTAGCACCTGCAATCTTTATAGTTAATTGAGCTGCATCACTAATCATAAATCCTTTCACATGCTGTAGCATCTCATCATCATCAGGAATTAAGTCTGCAATTTGACTAACTACCTCAAATATTTCCTCCCCTTTTTTGTAGATGGGTAGAGTTTTAGGGTCAATATATTCTTCGTCTTCCATATTAAGGGACTCTTAAATTTTAGGAATCTTAAACTTAATGGTTACTTCTCCGGTTTCTTCATCAACAGATACCCGCTGATTTTCGCTTGATAACTCTTTGCCTGTTGACATTTTAAATAACCCAGCTAAAAACTGCATTCCATTATTCATTACATTTTCGAGTTCTTTAGCTGTAGCCGTACCAGTTGAAACTTCAGTTTCTCCCTGTTCTTTTTCTGCCTTCCCTTCCCTTTGTACAACTTCGGTAGGCGAACCAGCAGGCAGGCCTTCTTCTTCCTCTGCTAAATCAAGCACCGTTTGAGTTGCTTCTTCTATTGCTTTTTCCTCTTCATTTTGCTCCAAATGCTCAAAATAAGAAGGCACGTTTTGCTCAGAAATAAGTTCTTGCAGTTGTTCAATAAATTGAGATTTCCCTTTGTTGGAGAAATCAACAAAGTCGGTATTATTACTTCCAACTAATGCGCCTTCAAATAAATTTTGTTTTAAAAGTAAGCCTCCGGCAATTTTCTCTTCAATCGATCCTCTGGTAATAAAATTAAATACGGTTAGTTTTTCGTTTTTTTGTCCCAAGCGATCGATACGGCCAATTCTCTGATTCTTTTTTGCAGGGTTCCATGGCAGTTCAAAATTGATAACCGTATCTGCCATTTGTAAGTTAAGTCCTACACCTCCGGCCTCGGTTGACAAGAAAATTTTGCATTTATCATCTTTTTCAAATTTATCAATCAGTTTTCCTCTCGATTTTACAGGCACTTTCCCGTTTAGTTCTACAAAACCAATGTTCAGTTCACGTAGCAGTCGCCCCAATAGTTTATGCACTTTTATCCATTCCGAAAAGATGATAATTTTTTTGTTTTTATTTTGCAAATTCAATTTTTCGAGCAATATGTACTTTAACTCTTCCAGCTTTGGCGATTCATTTGTTTCCTCATCAATTAAATAAGTGGAGTCGCACACCATTCGCATGCTGGTTAATAATTGCTGAAGGCGCGTTAAATCATACGGAGTGAGGAACTTTTTATGTACTATTTGAGCAATTCCATTGGCATACGAAGCGTGATACTCTGCCTGCAAAGGGGTGAAACCTACAGGGATATCAATTTGCTGCAAGTTTGGCAGTTCCTTTAAAATTTCGCGTTTTTCTCTTCGTATTAAAATGGTACTTAATTTAGATTTTAACTTTTTTAAATCGTAGTAGCCGTTTATTTTATTGGGTTTATGGGGGTCGAAAAGGCAATGCTGATACGAAAACTCCCAAAGCGGGCCCAAAAAATATTGATCAAAGATGGCTATGATAGAAAACAGGTCAATTAATTTGTTCTCTATCGGAGTGCCAGTAATAATTAATGTATGCTTGGTTTTTAGCTTTTTTAACGAAGAAGCTGTTTTGGTTTCGTAGTTTTTAGCACGCTGCGCTTCATCTAAAATTAAAAAGTCGAATGCTGCTTTATTAATTATTAACTGATCGCGCAAAATACTTTCGTAATTGGCAATGAGGAAGTAATGGTTTTCATCAAAATACTGAAGCTCACGTTCATCAGGAGTGCCTTGCACAATCAAGGCTTTTTCGTGCGTAAACCGTTCTATTTCCTTTTTCCACTGTGCTTTTAGCGAAGCAGGGCAAACTATGAGCACTTTTTTAAAATCAAAAATAGCCTTCTTGGCAATTGCAGCACCAATGGCTTGCAGGGTTTTTCCTAGCCCCATTTCATCGGCTATTATGGCTCCTTTTTTAAATGTTGCAAACTGAATACCTGTTTTTTGATACTCGTACGGTTTAATTTTTAGTAAGCTGTAATCTATTGAGTGGTTTTGCGCTACATCTTTTAGTAACTGAGTTTCAAAAGCATTTTCAATTTTTTCTTCTACTTCGGGTCGGATAACCCCCCGTTCGAGCTTTTTTGCTTCGTTTAAAAATTCCAATAATGCAGCACAATCTTCTTTGCCTGTGTAACTGTTATTAGTAAAAAACTTTGATACAAAAAGCTGTTCTTCAATCTGCAATTCTCCTTTAAAAAACCAGCTTATTTTGTGGTTATCCAACGGGTTTAAATATATTTCTAAAAATGAGGAGGTTTTTCGTAAACGCTTGTAAATAGAAGGTTTCGTTTTTATTTCGTTAAAAGCATACATAATATGTTTGGTAGTGCCTAGCTTATTATGCTTTGAGTCTAAGCTATTACTATACCCAGTTTCATTATCAAAATCGCGTAAAAACACTTTGTACGTTACGCCATGCTCGTTAGTAAGGGCGTGGTCGCCATACATATTATCGGCCCATTTTATGCGATAATTTGCTGTTCGAGCCTTTTGCCAACGCTCGGCCAATACCCGTTTTAGCATCCCCTTACGACTGTATTTTTGGTGTTCCTCGTGTATTTTAGGGTCTAGTTGGTGCAGTTCGTCCTCCAATTTTATTAAACAAGCATAAGTGAGTTTATCCCAACCATCAAAAGAATTTTCTAACTGAGGAATAATTCGTCCATCTTCCACTTCTAATTTACATATTACGGCTTCGCTTTTAGAGTTGGGTGTTATAATAAAATCGAATTGGGTGGCTGTTTGAGAAAGTATTTGGCATTCTCCGTTATTAAAAGCCAACTCCCCGAGCGCAAGCTCGTTTTTGTCTAAAGAGTTTGAAAGCGTTTCTTTTTGTTTGGCAATAATTTTAGCTAATTCCATCGGTTAAAATTGAGGTGGTTAATTATGTCGTGAAGATACTATTTGATTCATATTATTTTGTGGATTACAGCAGGAATTTTTTTAACAGTTTACTATGGTAAAGCATTATTAATAAAGCCTCTCTTCCAAAGTATCTCTCCACTGTACAAATCCTTTTCGTTCATTGTTTAACAAAGATACTTATCACTTTTAATTCTAAAATAGTCGATAAAACAAAGGATATTTCTCTTGTTTTGATTATTTTCATCCAGAAAATAAAAATTACCTGAATGAATCACATTAAGCAAGTTTTAATTGAGAAAGGAATTAAGCAAACCTGGTTGTTTGAAAAATCAGGAAAGAGCTATGCCATTATCAGCGATTATACTACAAATAGAAGAGAACCAAGATTGGAAACCTTTTACAAGGTTGCTGAAATCTTACAGGTAGATATAAAGGATTTAATAGTCTCAAATCCGAAAAAGAAATGAAATTAGCTGAAATCATAAAGCAACCGGAAGGCAGGAAACTTGAATTCAAAGAAGTGCTACCTACTAAATCAGACTTGGCTAAAACCATTTTGGCTTTTGCCAATGATGCAGGAGGTGAGTTGTATGTTGGTATTAAAGATAAACCTAGAGAAGTGATTGGTTTAGGGGAAGGTGATTTGATTGCTTTGGAAGAAAAAATCAGCAATATCATTCACGGTCAATGCGCTCCGAACTTACTCCCTGAAATCACTTTTTTGAGGTATGAAGAAAAGCAAATTATTAAAGTCTTAATCCATAAGGGAAATAATCCACCGTATCATTTAAAAAGCAAAGGTGTTATGGAAGGCACATATATTCGTGTGGGATCTTCTAACCGTCAGGCAAATACTGAAATTATTGAAGAACTCGAACGCCAAAAGATGAACATCTCTTTTGATAGCGAGTTGATCTATTTAAAACCTTTTGAAGAATTGGATATTTCCTCTTTCAAAGAATTGTATCAAGAAGAAACAGGAAATGAATTAACCAATCAGATTTTAAAGAAACTTGAATTATACGAAACCAATCAAGGGAAAAAATTAGCTACAAATGCTTTGGTGTTGTTGTCTGATGATAAACTAAAAAAAGAATTGTTTCCTTATGCTAAAGTTGAATGTGCAAGATTTAAAGGAATAATTCCCGGGAATTTTATCGATCAAAAGACCATTGATGGACAGGTAGGACTACAAGCCGAACTTGCCTACCAATTTGTTTTACGTCATATTTCAGAAGGCTCGGTTGGTTATGAAGGTGTTTATAGAAAAGATCGTTGGGAATACCCTGTTATGGCTATTCGTGAGATTATTCGTAATGCAATAATTCACCGTAATTACTCGCTAACAGGCAAGGATATTAAGATTGCCATTTTTGATGATAAAATTGAAATAACTAGCCCAGGTAAATTACTCCCTTCAGTAGATTACGAGGATATGGAATCAGGGCAGTCAGATATTAGAAATAAGATACTTGCTCCCGTTTTTAAGCGAATGGGAATTATTGAGCAATGGGGAAGTGGATTGCAATTGATTTCGGATGAACTAGCGAACTATCCTGAAATAGAGCTTAAATGGAAAGAACCGGGATTAGCTTTCCGAGTTTCTTTTATAAAAAAGAACTACAAGGAGCTAGATGCAATGACTGTGGAAGAAACTGTGGAAGAAACTGTGGAAGAAACAGCTGAGAAGATTTTAAAAGCTATTAAAGAAAACCCAAAAATAACAGCGAAACAATTGCAGGAAACGACAGGTTTATCAAGACGTGGAGTGGAATACAATCTTGATAAGCTTAAAAAAGAAGGCAAATTAAAAAGAACTGGTTCAACTAAAAGTGGTTCTTGGAAAACTATAAAATAAAAATTCAGGGACGATTTCGGAATGAAAAGAAGTAATAATGACTAAATTCAACGAAGATTCAAGGTTAAAATCCCAACTCACTTTCTTAAAACTAAAAGCAATATGAAATCTTTCAGACTTCCAAGAAAAACAAAGAAGAAGCTAAAGAAAACGATATGGTTGTACCCTGCCGATGAAAAGGGCAACTCTTTAATGGCCTGGCCAACTCGGTTGCCAAAAGATTATGATGCTGTAAAAAAAGGAACTGTTAGAGATATTATGGCAGGAAGCACCAAAGCAACAAGAAAAAAGGAAAAAGAAATACTCAACAAGGTTATAGAAATATCTGACGATCAGCTTAGGGTTTTTGTTGATAAAATATTTGCTAAAGAGTATCGAAACCCATCTTATCGTACATTACTAAAAGCAAAAAATAATCCCAAAGCTGTTGTGGCATACTATAATTTCATCAATGCGTATTACTTGGCAGAAAAAGACGAAGGTTCATACAGTAATATTTGTTGCATGTCGGTGGATCTTGCCAAAGACTTGTTGAAAAGAAAAAAGTAACCTCTAATTTTTTAAAGATATTGCATAATACCTAGATTGAGCGATTCAGTAGAGATGAGAAGGTGTTGCGAGTATTTTTGGCCCCGATTGCTATCGGGGTAACTCAGCACATTAAGCTTTAGGGAATCGCTCAATTTAGGTAATAATCAAGGCTAATTTATTGCCCAATTAATATACATTTGACTTAACACTAGCTACCTCGTGACTTGCGTACATAAGTATAAAATAATCATTTGTATAAAGTTTAATAAAATAAACATATTAACTATATTTGGTTATTATAATAAATGTTATTATGAAAAAGAGGCCACTACTATTACCACGTAAGCAGAAAATTTTAGCTGAGTTAGGTGAAAACATCAAGTTAGCACGGTTACGCAGGAAGTTAAATATCCAACAGGTTGCAGAAAGGGCAAACATCGGTCGAAATACAATTATTTCTATCGAAAAAGGGGCATCTACTGTAAGTATGGGAGCTTATATGCAGGTGCTTTCGGTATTAGCACTTGAAAAGGATTTACTATTGGTTGCAAAAGATGATGTACTGGGCAGAAAGCTTCAGGATGCGGGTTTGACTACGAAGAAAAGGGCACCTAAAAGGAAAGGAAATAAATAATGAGGAAAGATATTTATGTGTATGCACATTGGCAAGGAATGAGGGAGCCTTTTCTTATGGGAACTTTGTATTCAGAATTGTTGCGAGGAAATGAAATTTTTTCCTTTGAGTATAACCAGCGTTGGTTGCAATCTAAATATGCACAGTTGCTTGACCCCGACTTGCAACTCTACGCTGGCTTACAATACCTGGCGGATAATCATAAATCAAACTTTGGCCTTTTTTTAGATTCATCTCCCGATAGGTGGGGTAGGGTTTTGATGAGAAAAAGAGAAGCAGCTTTAGCTCGAAAAGAAAGTAGGCCAGAGGCGACTCTCTTTGAAACAGATTTTCTTTTAGGTTTATATGATGGACATCGGATGGGTGGCTTAAGGTTTAAATTGGAAGTAAACGGCTCTTTTTTGAATGATAACAGAGAGATGGCAACTCCTCCATGGGCATCAATCAGAGCTTTGGAAGAAATAAGTTTGAGGCTTGAAGAAGACGATGCACTTGATAACCCCCATTATTTAAAGTGGTTAAATATGCTTGTTGCTCCAGGTTCTTCGCTGGGAGGGGCACGACCCAAAGCCAGTGTGCTGGATTCTGATAATCATTTATGGATAGCCAAATTTCCTAGCCAAAACGACCATGAGAATATCGGAGGTTGGGAAATGGTAACGTATGAACTTGCCATTGCTTCGGGTGTTTCAATGGCCGAATCACAAGCATTAAAATTCTCAAACCCCAGTCATACCTTCATAACCAAACGGTTTGATAGGTTAGCAAATGGTGAAAGAATACACTTTGCTTCGGCAATCACTATGTTAAGTTATACAGATGGGCAAGATTTTAATGATGGGGCAAGTTACCTTGAGTTAGTAGAGTTTATTTCCGAAAAGGGAGCCCGGGTAAATCAAGACTTGGAAGAATTATGGCGTAGGATAGTTTTTAGTATATGTGTTTCAAATACAGATGACCACCTGAGAAACCATGGATTTCTGCTAACACCTGAAGGGTGGGTGCTATCACCTGCCTATGATATTAACCCGGTGGAAACGGGTACAGGATTAAAACTAAATATATCAGAAAATGATAATGCACTGGATTTAAAGTTGGCAATGGAGGTGTATCCTTATTTTAGGCTTACTGAAACTAAGGCAATGGAAATAATTAAAAAAGTGAAGGAGGGTGTACAAACTTGGAAGCAAGTTGCTGCTAGGTATGGAATTTCAAGGGCTGAGCAGGAGTTAAAAGCGAAGGCATTTTTAAGGAGTTTGTGAAAGGTATTATATACTTATGAGTGTCTCATAAATACCAGTAATGTTCTGTTTACTTTCAATACAAAACTTCCGAAAGATATTCTCTAACAAATCATCGGTTGATGTTTTTGCTATAATCGTCTCTAAGCGATGCAACACTTGCCAAATATTACGTAAAAAGTCGTTTTTAGGCTATGATTAGCTAGTTATTTTATAATACTATTGCAAATAAATTAGGGTTCTACTGTTATTTTAATGGGACTAGTTAAGGAGTTTGATGATGTCATAACTACAAGGAAGAATCGATATTGTTTATTTTTCTTAGTGCCTTTTGTGTAAGACTCTGTGTTCTTTGTGGTTATATTACCAAAAATAAATTAACCACAAAGAACACTAAGGAGGCCCAAAGTGCTCAATGAAATACTTACAAAATAAACTGTACCACTAATCATTAAATTAGTGGGTAGAACCCTAGTAAGTAATAAATTTATTACTTTTGTCATAATGAAAAGTAGTGAACTTTTAAAACTATTAAAAAAGGACGGGTGGTATAAAATTAGACAAAAGGGTAGCCATATTATTATGAAGCACCCTGAAAAGAAAGGAACAATCCCTATGCCATTTCATGCTTCAAAAGAAGTGAAAAAGGGATTGCTAAATGCTATTTTAAAACAAGCAAATATTAAATCTAAGAAGCGATGAAAAAACCAAAGATAAAGTTAAAGGTTATCAAAGAAGATATCGGGTATAGTGCCGTAGCTACTATTGGAGAAACTCTAATTGCTACTCAGGGAGAAACATTTGAAGAGCTAAGAGCAATGGTTTTAGAGGTTGTAAATCTAACTTTTGAGGAAGAAGGATATATTTATACGCTTGAAGAAATTCAATTTGAATATGATCTTGAAAGTTTCTTCGCATTCTACAAGGTAATAAACGCTAAAGCACTTGCAAAGCGTATAGGAATGAACCAAAGCCTTTTAGCTCAATATATACGAGGGCTAAAAAAACCTTCCAACAATCAGGCTAAACGGATATTAAACGGAGTTCAAAAGATTGGGAGGGAGTTATCTGAAGTAAATTTTTTACTCTAGCTACTTTCCGATACAAAACTTCCGAAAGATATTCTCTAGCAAATCATCGGTAGATGTTTTTGCTATAATCTTCTCTAGGCGATGCAACATTTGCCAAGTAAGTATAAATTTATTACTTTTTTTATAATAAAAAGTAGTGAACTTTTATAACAGCTAAAAAAGATGCTCAAGCGTGACTATATGATCTACTAAGCCCAAACTATGCTGGTTTTGTATCAAACCATAGGTTGTAATTAAAGTAATAAAAATGTGCTTCTTCGTTTTTGATTCAATTTTCAATAATTCACGTTTTTTTCTAAGTGCATCAGCATACTGTTTGTTTAAGGTGAATTCGCTGGCATAAAATTTCATTTCGCATAAATTCATGGTTTTGTCTTCTCTATCGATTAATAAATCAATTTGAAATCCCTTATTGACAGAATCTCCTTTATAACTAAAACTTCCTTCTTGCGTGTATATACCAGAGATACCCAGTTTCTCCTTAATTTTATTCACATGGTTTAAGCAGAGGCTTTCAAAAGCATACCCACTCCAACTTTTGTACGTTTGTTTTTGGCTCAACTGGAGCCAGGTGCCTTTTTTAGTAGAAGTGTTATTTTTAATGAATTTCAGATAAAACAAAGAGTACTCATCCGTTAGTCTGTAAAGTGATTCTCTTTTTTTCTTATTAAACGGAGCATAGGAGGTAATAAAAGAAGATTTCTCCAACTCATTTAGCGTTTTAGTAAGAGCGCCTCCATTAGAAAAACTGCTGTGTTCTATTATTTCATTCCGTGTAAACCCTTTCCATTTCTTTGCCAGCACTTCTATTATTTCAAGGTGCTTTTCTGGGTGATCAAACAATGCTGCATACAAATTTTTATATTCATTGTTTAGAAGTCCCGTTTTACTAAAGCATATCGTATCAATATTTTGAGTTGCAGAAAATCCAGCCTGTATTTCTTTTAAATAATGAGGTACGCCTCCCATTGCCATGTAAAGTTGTACGATCTGATATTTATCCAGATTTACTTTTCTACTCTTTAAATATTCATGTGTTTCTGAAAGCGTAAAAGGTTCCAGCTTTATTAGTTTTGTTAGCCTGTTATGCAACCCTCCTTTTGCATTGATAACGTTATTAAACATCCATGATGCTGATGAACCACAAATAATAACCACTATGTTAGCATTTGATGCCCAGCTATTCCAAAAATGAGCAAAAGCTTCAACAAACCCAGACTTAGCGGTGGAAATCCAAGGGAATTCATCAAAAAACAAGACTTTCTTTTTTTTACTTTTTATTGAATTTAAGTAGGCCGCCAATTGCTCAAACGCTTCTATCCAGTTTTTTGGCTTCTGAAGCGGCATCTTGCTTTGTGTACATTCTGTTAATCTTGAAGCAAATATTTGAAGTTGTTCATGAAGTGTCCCATTTTGTAAGCCAACCATATCGAAATTTATATGGTTAGCATAAGTTTGTCGAACCAAAAAAGTTTTACCTATTCTTCTCCTGCCAATTATAGCAATTAGTTCTGATTCATTTGAAGATAATTTCTTTGTAAGAAAGTCTTTTTCGTAGTTTCTACCTATTACTTTATCCATAGCCCAATTGATATATTGTGATGACAAATATAATAAAAGAAGCGATATAACTTGCTTTATCTATTGCATTATTATAGATAAAGCAAGTTATATACTGTAAAAATTACTTTTAACCCAACCATTATAGCCTCTGCATCCTGCTCTTACTGGTATGAGTGAGGCTCTAATACCAGTAAGATCCTAACTACTTTCCAATACAAAACTTCCTAAAAATATTCTCTAGCAAATCATCGGTAGATATTTCTCCTGTAATTTCACCTAAGTGATGAAGTGCATGGCGAATGTCTTGAGCTACAAAATCGTTGGATATTCCATTATCAATACCTTTGATAACAGCTTCAAGGCTTTCTTTGGTAAGTAATAGTTGTTGGTGATGCCTCAAATTAGTAACTACGGTATCCGTAGTTTGCAAGGCTTTGGCGTTTACTTTTTCAAGTATGGTATCTTCTAGTTCTTTTAGCCCATTACCCAATTTTGCTGATAAAAAATTAATATCAAAATCTTTGAGCGCATCAACCTGCTTTTTTGTAAGTAAATCGGCTTTATTGCCAATAAGTAAATAGGGGATGGCTTGGTTTTGCAAATCGCTAGTTACCGCTGAAATGTCTTTGGTAGATTCACTGGTGAGGTCGAGCATATAAAGAATAAGGCTGGCCTTTTCCATTTGTTCTTTAGCACGCGCCACACCCATAGCTTCGATGGTATCTGTCGTATCTCTTAATCCGGCCGTATCAATAAATCGAAAGCTTACGCCTCCAAGATTTATTTCATCCTCGATGGTGTCACGAGTAGTGCCAGCAATTTCGGATACAATGGCTTTGTCTTCCTTGAGCAGGGCATTGAGCAAGGTTGATTTACCTGCATTGGGCTTGCCTGCAATTACCGTAGGCACGCCATTTTTTAGTACATTGCCTATGTCAAAACTATTGATAAGTGCATTTATTTTTACTAAGAGCTTGCTAATTAGCTCTTTTAATTGGTCTCTATCGGCAAATTCCACCTCTTCTTCACCAAAATCAAGCTCCAACTCAATCATAGAAGCAAAGTGGATGAGCTCTTTGCGTAATAGTTTAATGTCTTTGCTAAAACCTCCACGCATTTGGTCTAAGGCAGTTTTGCGAGCTGCCTCCGAGCCTGCATGAATAAGGTCGGCCACGGCTTCGGCTTGTGCTAAATCGAACTTACCATGTAAAAATGCCCGTTGGGTAAATTCACCAGGTTTTGCTAATCTGCCACCTTGGGCAATCAATAATTTAATAATCTCTTTAACAATAAGCATAGAGCCATGGCAGGAAATCTCGATTGATTCTTCTTTGGTAAATGAGCTTGTTCCTTTAAAAACAGAGATAAGCACTTCGTCAATTATTCTGTTATTATCTCTAATGGTGCCAAAGTGGAGGGTGTGAGAATCTGCTTTGCGAAGGTCTTTTCCTTTAAAAACCGAATTTACGATTGAAATAGATTGATTGCCACTTAACCTAATAATGGCCAATGCACCCACGCCTTGCGGGGTAGCCAGTGCAACAATGGTATCGGAAAAATCGGAGGAATGCATGGTGCAAAGCTACTAAAGTTCGGAGTGGACTCAAGTTTAGAGTTTGAAGTTTAAATCCACTTCCAACTCTAGTCACTCCAAACTCTAGCTCACTCTTAACTTTTCACAAAAACAATCTCCACACCTGCGCTACCAAAAACGTAACTACAAAACCCATAATTACGGGTAATATACTGGCAACAGTTGTCCATTTCCAGCTTTTGGTTTCTTTATAAATAGTGTAAATGGTGGTGCTGCATGGGTTATGAAGTAAACTAAAGAGCATTAAGTTAACACCTGTAAGGAGTGTCCATCCCCCGGCTGATAAAATGTTGCTCGTTTCCATGGCTGAGTCTAACTCAAACATTACTCCACTGCCTTCGCCTAAGCCGGCCATTTTTAAATTAGCAACAGTAAGCATAAGTATGGTGGGTATTACAATTTCGTTGGCAGGTATGGCCACAATGTAAGCTAATAAAATCACACCATTTAGCCCAATAAATAGCCCAAACGGATTAAGCCACTCAATTAAGTGGTTGGCAATAGATATGTCTGCTATTTCAATATTTGATACCAGCCAAATAACTGCCCCTGCTGGAGCAGCAAACACAATAGCACGCCATAATACAATTAAAGTTCTATCAATTAATGACGTGTAAATGGTTTGCCAAACTCTGGGTGGGCGGTAGGGTGGAAGCTCCAATGTAAAAGTAGAAACCTCTCCCTTTAATACAGTTTTTGATAACCCTAATGAGGTTAAAAACATAAATCCTATGCCTAATAAGGCAATACTAATTACCGAAGCGGATGCCACCAACCCCGACATAGAATCCGGAACAAGCACGCCTATAAAAATAACAGCTATTAATATTTGTGTAGGCCAACGGCCATTACAAAGCGAAAAATTATTGGTAATAATAGCAATTAGTCGCTCTCTGGGGCTATCAATTATTCTGGTGGCAATAACACCAGCCGCATTACATCCAAAACCCATACTCATAGTAAGGGCTTGTTTTCCATGCGCCCCACTTTTCTTAAACAAGGCATCCATATTAAAGGCTACCCTTGGTAGATAGCCAAAATCTTCTAAAAGTGTAAAAAGAGGAAAAAATATAGCCATAGGAGGTAACATTACAGCAATTACCCAAGCTAAAGCCAGGTAAACGCCATCAATAAGTAATCCGTCTATCCACCATGCAATGCCTAATTGGGACGAGAATCCTTTTAAAATAGGATACATAGTATCAATCAAAAGGTTAAATAATAAACCTGAAGGCACATTAGCTCCTTCGATGGTGAGCCAAAGTATCACTGCTAATATGCCAATCATTATAGGAAATCCCCAAGTTTTGCTGGTTACAATCGAATCAATTTTGCTATCCATCGTTGCATTTCTTGGCTCTCCTTGTTGATGAACGGCTCTAGAGGCAATATCTGCTGCATCTGCATAAATCCCTTCCGTGAGTTTATCGTGAAAGTTATCACCAATATTCCATCGTAAACGATTGGCTAATGCTGCTATCGAATCTTTTTTATGTTGTGATGTCATACGTCTATCAGCTCGCTTAATTCGTTGGTAGTTATTGCGTTGGTTATTCGTTGGTCGCCTTCTAATAGGCGAAATGCCACCCAACGACTATTGGGCAACCCCGGAAACTGGACCTCAATTTTTTTAGTTAATTCATTTACTGATTCTTCGATGGGTTTAGAAAGGCTTTTAACACGATGCGGTTTGCAAATAATTTCGCCCTGAGCTACCTTAGAAATGGTGTTTAATAAAGCAGGGATACCTTCTTGGGTTCGCGCAACTGTGCCCACTACAGGCACGCCTAAATCGCGCGCCAATGCCCTTTCATCCACTGTAATTTTATGTCTTTTGGCTTCGTCTAATAAGTTAAGGCAAATTACTGCATTATTCGTAATTTCTAATACCTGCAAAACTAGGTTTAAATTACGCTCTAAACGTGCTGCATCTACCACAATTACTGTTACATCAGGTTTGCCAAATAGTATAAAATTACGTGCTACTTCTTCATCCTCCGAAGTGGATAGCAACGAATATGTACCAGGTAAATCAATTAATTTATATTTTTTTGAGCCATAAGAATAGCCGCCCTCGGCACGCAAAACAGTTTTACCAGGCCAATTACCTGTATGCTGCCGTAATCCGGTTAATGCGTTAAAAACGGTGCTTTTCCCAGTATTAGGATTGCCCGCAAGTGCCACCACAAAGTCCACTTCAGAGGTGTTAACGCCTAACTTTTTGAGCCCTTCCGTATTATGAAAAGTACAATCTGTACATGCTTCTTCGCTATGTGTTTTCATCTGCATTCAATTTTTTAATTAGGATTAAATCAGCCAAAGAATTACGTAACGCAATGGATGTGTTACGCACTCGATAGGCTATGGGGTCTCTGAGTGGGCTGGCTAAATCCACTTTAATTTTTGTGCCTTGTAAAATACCTAAATCTAAAAGTCTGCGTCTGTTGGCTCCTCTGCACTCTTTTGATATTCCGAGTACTTCCGCCCATTGGTTTTCTTGCAAAGAAGATAGCCGCTCGGCACGTTCTTCATACGCTTCGTTTTTACTTAGTGGAACAATGCTAATGTTGGCGGCTACAATGGGCGAAAAAATATGTTTTTGGCCTTCGCTGCTAATTATTATTTCATTTTTATTAGATGATATTACCTTAATATGCGATCCGACTAGAATGCGCTTGGCTAATATTTGCTGGTAAATTACCCCTGGTTCATCTTCGATATGCGCTATTTTTCCGGGCATATTTAAAGGATAAGTGGGCAGAGGAATCCACTCTACCGGAGCTATATCCCCTTCTTGTGTAGGAATAGGGTCGCCATGTGGGTCGAATAAAGGATTTCCTAATGTATCGCTTAGCTCCAATATCTCTTTTTCATTTAGCTGGTGCTCCATCTTTTCTGCTAAATAATGCCACTCAGCAGCTTTATATCCTGTTTTTTCTGCCAAATACTTTTCCCAAAGGCGATGGATTCTTATAATTTTTAACCCATAGGCTTTCCCTTCTTCGGTAAGTAATATGGTGTCATCAACTGTTTCAATCAGCCCAGCTTTTGTCATTTGAACCACCATAGGTAAAATTTTGGCCTTTCTAATTTTTAAAGCACCTGATAAATTACTAATAGTGGCAATACGATTGCTTTGTTGTACATGAAAAAGCTGTTTAAGAATGTCTTCGGTTAATGTTTTATGTTTTTGCTCTTTGCTATGTAATATATTTCTGCTTAAAATTAGTTTACTAACCAGCCATATAATAGCAACCAATGCGGCAAAAACAATAAGATTTATAGCTGCTTGGTTCATAATTTATCAATGAAAATATTTTCTGCTACTTTGGTTGATAGTGTAATTGGGTTGCCATTATCAACTTTAACCGAATAAGAGCCATCAAACTCTAGGTAATCTACTACTTCTAATTGGGTGCCAAGCGAAATGTTTATCCTGTCAAGAAACAGCAATAAATCGCTTGAGGTGTCTTTAGCACAAATTACAGTGCATACGTCTCCAGGCTTTAAAATACTGAGCGTGGTGGTGGGGTTTGGTGCTATTTCACCATTCGCATCAGGAATGGGGTCTCCATGGGGGTCGAATTTAGGGTATGCTAAAAACTTGTCGAGTTTATCAATTAATGTGGTTGATTTAATATGCTCTAGCTGTTCGGCAATGTCGTGCACTTTATCCCAGTTGAAGCCAAGCTCTTTTACTAAAAACACCTCCCAAAGCCGATGTTTACGAACCACTTTTAGTGCTTCTTTTTCACCTTTATTTGTAAGGTTCACCCCTTTGTACTTTACGTAAGAGGCCAGTCCCTTATTGGCAAGTTTTTGAATCATATCAGTTACCGAAGCCGCCTTTGTTTCAAGGCTATCGGCAATGGCATTGGTGTTTATAGCACCGTTGCTTTTACTGCTTAAATGATAAATACACTTTAGGTAATTCTCTTCTGATTGTGTAAGCATATTGCTAAATTTTAGCAAATATAAATATAAATTTAGATAAGACTAAAAATAATATTGATTTACTTTTCGAAACAGCCCTCTATAACAGATGTAAGCTTTGCTTCTAAAGAAGTCCAATAAATACTGTTTGGAAGTGGGTTATTATAAAATTCTTTCTTAAAGAAGGTTGACATGTCAAGTGATTCTAACTTCAAAAAGTTGATGGAAATTCCTGCATTATTATCCTCAATAAATGTATTCCAAGTTTTATTTTTTTGAATTATGATGGGGAGCTGATGAGCCATATATTCGAAAATTTTGGTAGGCCACTTTCCGCTAAAACTCTTATTGTTTTGGTAAGGGAGTAGCCCAAAATCAGCTTCCAAAATGGCTTCTTCAATTTTAACATGTGCTACAGGATTTGAAGATATTTTCAGATTAATTTGGGTGTTTTCGTTGGCTAAAATTTTGAGGTTATTATACAATGTTTTGTTTGGGCAATGACCAATAATTTTTAGGGAAGAATTAGGCAAAAACTGGACTACGTTTTTATAAAAATATACCCCTTCTATAATGCCGTATTCATACGCAATGGTACCACTTATTAAAAACGTTAACGAGTCTGGTTTTTTGGCTGGCGTTCTATTTATTTTAGGAGGCAAGCTTTTATTTTCGATAATGGTATGCCTGCGTCCAATAAAACTAAGTTGCTGTTTATATACCTTTTCTGCTAGTATAAAATGTGTGAATAGGGGAGAAAGAAATACCTCTTTAGTTCTAACTAACAGAGCCAAAGCATGGCGTAACCCCCAAAAATAATTTTTTTGGAACCAAAGGTTTCTGAAGTAGTTTTCGCGTATATCATAGATGATTTTAGCACCAAATAATATTTTGTATGTACATGTAACAAACAATAAATCAGGAGAGTTAACTATAATTACTTCAGGTTTAACTTTAACATATAATTTAAAGGCTTCCCATCGTGCCCTTAACCTACCAAATCCACTTTTGTTAAAGTAAGATAATGGCAATAGTTTAATTTTGTTATCACTTAATTCTATATTTGACGGATAGCCAATACAGTACACTTCATTAGTAGAATTGCTTGCCAAACTTTTGGCAATTTTTTCATAACTTCTAATGTCGTTTACTGGTTTTAAGAATGAGGCTATTAGAATTTTTCTTTTCACAGTTGTTAAGGTAATACAGAAATATGACGGACAAAAATTTAATAGAAGCTGCTTGGGAAAACCGAGAATTAATTAATGACGCAGCCACACAAAAAGCCATTGAAAATGTAGTTGAACTTTTGGATAAGGGAGCCTTGCGAGTGGCCGAGCCTGAGGGGGATAAATGGTTGGTAAATGACTGGATAAAGAAAGCTGTAATTTTATATTTTCCATTGCAAAAAATGGAAACAATTGAGGTGGGGCCACTGGAGTTTCATGACAAGATAAAACTCAAATCGGGCTATGCCGATTTAGGGGTAAGAGTAGTGCCGCATGCGATTGCAAGGTATGGTTCGTTTGTAAATAGAGGCGTGGTTATGATGCCCTCATACATTAACATTGGAGCCTATGTTGACTCTGGCACTATGGTGGATACTTGGGCTACTGTTGGCAGTTGTGCACAGGTTGGGAAAAATGTACACCTAAGCGGAGGAGTAGGAATTGGAGGCGTGTTAGAGCCTATTCAGGCGGCTCCAGTTATAATTGAAGACGATGCCTTTATTGGTTCGAGGTGTATTTTGGTAGAAGGCGTGCATATTGGTAAAGAAGCCGTGCTTGGTGCCAATGTTACCTTAACGGCAAGTTCAAAAATTATAGATGTTACAGGTAAAGAACCTGTAATTTATAAAGGATATGTACCGCCTAGCTCAGTGGTAATTCCGGGTTCTTACCCAAAAGAGTTTGCTGCAGGTACTTATAATGTGCCTTGCGCGTTAATAATTGGAGTTAGAAAAGAAAGTACCAATAAAAAGACCTCACTTAATAATGCCCTGCGTGAAAATAATGTTTCGGTATAATTTGGCATTAGGTTTGTTAATAATTGCTTTATGATTAAAATACTTGTGTTAGCACTCTTTGCTTTTATAGCAAACTCTGTTTATTCTCAGGCTCCTAAAGAAGACCCCTACGGTTATATTCCAAGGCCTACCTTTAAAAGAGGCGAATATTTAGAGTATAAAGCAACCTTTGGCATATTTACGGTGGGCAAAGGCTCTTTCCAAATTCAACCAACGCTTCATAAAGTTAAAAATCGTATTTGTTACAAACTAGATTCGTATGGCAAAACCAGTGGCTTTGTTGATTGGCTTGCAAGTGTTGATGACCATTGGGGTGCTTATGTTGATACAACTTCGCTAGTTACACATATTGCGTATAGAACTTTGGTAGAAGGAAAATATCGAAAAAACGAGGTGGTTTATTTCGATTTTGAAAAAGATTCGATTAAAGTAAAAGATTTTGACTTTGAAAAAAGCACGTATAAAGAGCCTAAAACGTATGGGATGGAGCGATTGAGTAGGGAGTTTATGTCAGGGTTTCTTTATCTTAGAACGGTTGATTTTAGCAATTTGCAAAAGGGAGATACCGTTGAAATTTATTCTTTTTTAGAAGATACATTCTATGATTTTAAAATAGTTATGTGGGGCAGAGAAATTTTAAAAACCAAAGCTGGTAAATTTAAAAGCATTAAATTTATACCAGTAATGCCTGATAATAATACCTTTGAAGAAGGTGATTCAATTATAGCATGGTTTTCGGATGATGAAAATAAGATACCTTTAAAAATATCAGCCAAAATGTTTATTGGCCATGCAGGCATTGAGCTTACTGCTTATGATAATTTAAGTAAGCCACCCAAGGTAGTAGATTAAAGGGGCTAGTTCTACATATATACAGCATCCGGTAGCCATTGGATTCAATACTATAAAATGAAAACAGTATGCTTTTTTAGCTCATCATTTCTGTTTTTTACTTTATTGCGGTATTCTGTAAAACTTAGCCGATTAAAGTTATAATAGCTTCACGTTCTGTTAATGCAGATATTTAATCAATGAAAATAAATTACTAAGCCATGAAAAAAATAATACTACTGGTATTTTGCTTATCGCCATTGTGGGGAGTGGCGCAGGAAGTTCAAACAATTACGTTTAACTCTAAAGACGGACTGGAGCTAACAGCAGATTTATATATGCCCAATGATAAAGCAGCACCTTTTATTATTCTTTTTCATCAGGCACGATGGAGCCGAGGGGAATACAAGGAGATAGTTCCAAGGCTAACAACGTTAGGGTTTAATTGCCTTGCAGTTGATTTACGATCAGGGGGCGAAGTAAATGGCGTTAAGAACCAATCATCTATTAATGCACAAAAAGCTATGAAACCAACAGCCTATGTTGATACCTACCCAGATATTGAAGCTGCGGTGGCCTATGTTTCTGATTTTTATGCAGAGGGTAAAATTATACTTTGGGGTAGTTCCTATTCATCGGCATTGGTATTAAAATATGCAGGCGACCATGTTGGCAATGTAGATGCTGTTATGTCTTTTTCGCCAGGAGAGTATTTTGCCGGTCAGGGAAAATCTAAAACATGGATTACAGAATCTGCCTCAAAAATTACACAGCCTGTGTTTATTACTTCTGCTAGGGGCGAAAAATCGAGTTGGTCGAGTATCTTTGCGGCCATTCCTTCGGAACAGAAAGTTAATTTTATGCCAACAACAGCCGGCAACCACGGCTCACGTGCATTATGGCCTAAATTTGGAGATTCTGTGTTTTATTGGGAAGCTGTAGAAAATTTTCTTAATTCTTTAAAATAACCGGGAGTAATTTCTGGTGTAGTACTATGAAGCGAATACTAATAGCAGGGTTTCTTGTGATTTTGATATCATGCACAGGTAAGAAAACGGAAGAAGGTGACCAGTATTATGACCAAGGGGAGTATGAAAAAGCACTGGAAGCGTATGATAAATACTTAACCATTTATCCACGTAATATTAAAACGCTTTATAACAGAGCCATGACCTATGATAAACTTGGCAAGCAACAAGAAGCTAAAGAGGATTTGAACAACCTTTTAGAACTTGAACCAAATCATTTGCAAGCAAGGATTACATTGGGCGAAATAGACTTTGCAGCTAAAAATTACGAAGTAGCCTATTATGCCTTTAATAAGGCGGTAGAAAGCCATAAACAAAGCAGCTTGGCGTATGTATATCGAGCCAAGGCCAATCAAAAAATGGGGCAGATAAGAAAAGCATATTCAGATTATAATATTGCCATTAGGTTAGATCCCAAGAATGGAATGGCTTATTTATACCGAGGCACCTTATTTGTGTATCAAAAAAAGAATACATCTGCTTGCAAGGATTTTGCCAAAGCAAAAGAGTTGGGTGTAGTTGAGGCCGAAAAAGCCCTTGCAAAATATTGCGGAAATAATTGATTTTTTGAAGCACTTTTATCAAAGTTTATTAAATTAATAGAGGTGCTCTTAAGAAAAACAAAAAACAACCGTCATTCCTGCGAAGGCAGGAATCTGTAAATTTGGAATTACATTTTTTTGTAGCTCAGTAATGTACCGAAGCAAACCTATATTCCACTCAATAAGGCTTTGTACTGTTGAGTGTCTGTAAGCACTTCTACAGCCTTGTCAATTTCTTCATCGTCTGCTAAAGTTGTTTCAATACCTCCTTCATCGTCATAATAGCGTAAGGCTATTTCTGCTTCCAGTATTTCTTTAATGATGTTGCTTTCTTGTTGCAATTGCTTTCTTATGGGGCTTTTAATTTCCGATTTTAGTTCATTAAGGGTAGCTGCAAAAAGGGGAGAAGTAAATTTTGATGATTCAGACAATGCTTCTATGCGGTCAATTTGCTTTTCGAGCTTTGTTTTATAGGTTAAATCGTATTGGCTTACCCAATCCAAAAAATCATTAAATTGCTCGTTGCTTATATTAAACTGCGCAGGGGCTGCTATGCTGCTATATTTTAGTTTAAATTTATTGGCGTACTTGTATATATACCCTTTTTGAATGAGTTTAATGACAAGAGGAGAAAAGGTTTCTTCCACCTGAACCACATCAGGGTCAATGCCTCCTCCATCGTAAACGATACGCCCATTTTCTGTTTTATAAGCAGTTTTTAACGAATCAGCCACTTTGCCAATACTCCCGTTTTCGTTACGGTGGGTGTAATCGAGTGCTTGAATGCACCTGCCACTTGGTGTATAATATTTGGCAATAGTAACTTTAAGTTGCGCATTATAGGTAAGGGGTCTAACATTTTGAACCAGTCCTTTGCCAAATGATTTTTGCCCAATAATAACGGCTCTGTCATAATCTTGTAGAGTGCCGGCTACAATTTCAGAGGCCGATGCACTTGAATTATTTATAAGTATTGCCAGTGGTATGTTAAGGTCAACGGGTTGGTTTAGTGTTTTAAATTCTGCCGAGTTCTCAGGTCGCTTACCTTTGGTTTCTACTATTAATTTGCCTTTAGGTAAAAACAAATTACAAATATTTACGGCTTCGTGTAAAAGACCTCCCGGATTGCTTCTAAGATCAATAATAAGCGAAGTGGCGCCTTGTTTTTTTAGCTCTTTTACAGCCTTGTCAATGTTTTTGCCTCCGTTTTTAGTAAATTGAGTAAATTTTACATAACCCACATTATCTCTAATGATGCCATAATAAGGCACATTTTTAATCGTTATTTTATCTCTAAGAACACCTACATTAATGGTTGTATCTTCTCCATTTTTTCTAATGCCTAATATAATTGTGGTTTTTGCCTGCCCTCTTACTAATTGATTTAGTTCTTCGTTAGATTTGTTTAATACAGGTACACCCGAAGCATAAATTACTTCATCACCCACTTCAATTCCTGCTGTTGCTGCTGGCCCTTCAGGTACAACATTCGAAATATATACTCGCCCTTCTAACCGAATGGTTGAAGCCCCTATGCCTCCATATTGTCCCGTGCTTTGTGTTCTAAAGTCCTCAATTTTGTCTTCGGAGATGTACACCGTGTAGGGGTCTAGCTTTGAGAGCATAGATTTTACAGCAGTATTCATTAAATGGCTTGGGTTCACTTCATCCACATATACTTCATTCACCGTTTTATAGAGCGAAGCGTAAATTTCTATGTTTTTGGCAATTTCAAAAAAACGGTTAGAAGGAATGGTAGCTGCTACCAGAAGCAGAACTAAAAAGCTGCCAATTATTATCCGTGTTATTAAATTATTTTTCATAAATGTGTTTTGATAACAAAGTATTAATCTAACGGTGAGGTTAACACTTTGTTATAGCCTCAATTTTATGCAAATTGCACTTTAAATAATAATTACAGATGAAAAATATATTTATTCTAGTTGGGCTGCTTTTTATGATAGCCTGCGCAAGCAACGAAAAAAAACAAGAAACACTTGCTAATAAGCCTAAAAACATAATTTTTATGATTGGCGATGGCATGGGGGTCGCCCAAATTCAAGCAGCAATGACTGTGAATAATAACCAATTAAACTTTGAACGGGTTACAAATGTTGGCTTTTCCAAAACGAGTTCTTCCGACAATTATATTACAGATTCAGCAGCTGGAGCTACGGCTTTTTCTGCCGGTAAAAAAACATATAATGGAGCCATTGGGGTAGATGCTGATACTGTGGCTCAAAAAACTATTCTAGAATATGCAGAAGAAGCCGGATTAGCCACTGGTTTAGTGGCTACTAGTTCTATTACCCACGCTACTCCTGCTTCTTTTATTGCGCATCAGCCGAGTAGAGAAATGGCAGAAGAAATAGCATTGGATTTTCTTAAAACAGACATTGATGTTTTTATTGGAGGTGGCAAAGATTACTTTACTAAACGTAATGATAGTTTAGATTTAACTACTGATTTAGAGAAAAACGGGTATAAGGTTGTTTTTGAACAAGCTGAGTTTGCAAATATTACTTCTGGCAAATTAGCCGCTTTGTTAGCACCTGATGGTATGCCTGCCTTTTCTAAAGGACGAGGAGATATGTTGGCTCCTGCTGCTATGAAAGCCATTGAACTGTTAAACAAAAACGACCAAGGTTTTTTCTTGATGATAGAAGGGTCGCAAATTGATTGGGGCGGACATGAAAATGATATTGAATATGTGGTAAGTGAACTGCTCGATTTTGACAATACAATTGGCCAAGTGCTTGATTTTGCTGCAAAAGATGGCGAAACCTTAGTGATTATAACAGCTGATCATGAAACAGGAGGATTAACACTAGTTGGAGATAATATTATGAATGATACTACTGCTGTTCATTTTTCAACTACTCACCACACAGCTGTAATGGTGCCTGTGTATGCCTCAGGGCCAGGAGCAGATGCTTTTTCTGGCACCTATGAAAACAACACTATTTTTACTAAAATGATGAAGGCATTAAACCTAACTCCTTAAGCATTGTTTTTTTTTGAATTTCGTACATCGATTAACCCCTGCCCAACTTTGCAAGTTATATACCTGCCTTGCTTCGCTTTCGCATAGCAAAGCCAATTCAGGCAGGTGCTCGATAATGACGACAACCTCAACTATTTGTTATATGATATCCTTATCCTGAACTATTCATAAACATTTTGAATTTTACATTAAAACTAGTTGCCTACAACAAAAAGTGATTTTTTACAAATTTCATTGCTGTAAAAAAATCCAAAATGTGCATTTAGATTAATGCGTCTACTTCGTTGCAAAAACATCGCTGTAGAACACTACAGCTTCAATTTTTGACGCCTTGTATCCGCATCAATCTAAACGCATGAATAATTCAGGTTATATCAATATTTGGGGTGGTACATTTATTATAAGTGGGGTTTTGGCTTTTATTTACAAGAGAATTGATTATTTTTATTCAAAACCTAAACCCGATTAATCGGGTTCAGGTTAAAATGATAATGGAAGAAAAAACACTTCTTTTAACACCAAAAGACCCAATAAATGATTGATTCAGAACCAATAATAACTTATGAAGAGTTTTCTGGTATAAATGATAAAAATGAGCTAAAGCAACTCTTTAAAAACCGTGGGATTAAGTATAGGAAAACATTATCAGTATTAAAATACGAAAGTGATTTGCGCGATTTGCAGATTGAGTTAATTAAAATGCAAAATTGGGTAAAAGAGAAAAAGAAACGGATCGCTATTATTTTTGAAGGGCGAGATGCAGCTGGTAAGGGCGGTGCTATCAGGCGTTTTACAGAGCACCTAAACCCCCGATCTATGCGGGTGGTAGCATTAAATAAGCCTACTAATACAGAGAAAGGACAATGGTATTTTACCCGTTATGTTAAAGAATTACCAAACCCTGGTGAAATTGTTTTTTACGACCGTAGCTGGTATAATAGGGCAGTGGTTGAGCCTGTAATGGGTTTTTGTAACACTAAGCAATATGAAAAATTTATGCGCCAAACGCCTGAGTTTGAGCACCTGTTGTATGAGGATGGTGTGATAATTATAAAACTCTGGTTCTCCGTTTCCAAAGAGGTTCAAAAAAACCGGTTCGATTCAAGAAAGCTTACGCCCATTAAACAATGGAAGATTAGCCCTGTAGATGAACGCGCTACTGAATTATGGGATAAATACACCCGTTATAAAGAGGCAATGTTTAGCCGCACACATACTACCTACAGCCCTTGGGTAATTATTAATTCTGATGATAAAAAAATGGCACGGTTAGAAAGTATGCGTTATGTGCTTTCAACCTTAGAATATGATGGCAAAGAAGAGGCAGGTAATTTTATTAATCCAGACCCTACTAAAGCAAGTAAATATTACCGCACCGTAGAACAAATAGATTAACCAATGGAAAACAAGGAGCAAAAATTATCGGAAAAGGAGTTAAAACTATTGCTTTCCAAACAAGGTAAAATAGAATTATTGCGAGGCAAGCAGTTGAATCTTAAAAAAGCACTAAGGAGAACTAAATACTTGCATAAGTTAATAGAATTGCAGGAGGAATTATTAAAAATGCAGCAGTGGGTTGCTGAAACAAATAAGCGAGTGGTTATTCTATTTGAAGGGCGAGATGCTGCCGGCAAAGGGGGAGCTATTCGAAGGTTTGTGGAACATATGAACCCAAGGATGCTTAGAGTGGTTGCCTTGCCGGCACCAACCAAGGCAGAAAAAGGACAGTGGTATTTTCAACGTTATGTATTACAACTGCCTAACCCTGGAGAGATCGTTTTTTTTAACCGTAGCTGGTTTAATAGAGCTGTTGTGGAACCGGTTAATGGTTATTGTAGCCAAAAGCAATACCGAGAGTTTATGAACCAAGTAGGTGATTTTGAAAATATGCTTGTAAAAGATGGGATTCAGATTATTAAATTTTGGTACTCTATTTCAAAAGAAGAGCAAAAATCAAGGTTCGACTCTATTCGCCAAGACCCTCTTAAGCACTGGAAGCTAAGCCCAATTGATAATCGTGCACAGGAACTATGGGATGATTACACCTTTTATAAAAATGCCATGTTTGCCAAAGCTAACGGGCCAAATTGCGAATGGAATATTATAAAAGCCGATAATAAACCCAATGCTCGAATCGAATCAATTAAGTATGTATTAAGGGCTATTAATTACCCCAAAGATGATCGGGTTAAAAAAATAATTGAACCTACTGATATTATTCAGTTGGCTGATTCACTTAAATTTGCTAAAAAAGTAGAGCAGTTGATTTCTTGAAAGTTTGCCTTTGTATAATTTATACTGAACTGCTAGCACACCTAATGCTGGCATGCCTGCTTAGTGTTTGTTATCGAGTTCTTTGCTATTTTTCAACCATTCTAAAATAGGTTTCTCGTCTTGATTTCCGACAAGAATAAATTCGCGCTTTTTCTTTCTATTAAATTCAGTTGGAGTAGATATTACAAATATTCTACCGTTATGTGGATACCCACCCATTCCCCATTTCTTTTTAGAGTTATGGTAGAATTCCGCAATATCCTTCTTTTTAATCACAAAGTTATTCTTGTCAAGGTTCAAAAATTCCGAAGGAGTTATTTTATTAAAATTGACAGCATTATAGATAGATTCCTTTTGTTTGTTAACGTAAGAATTAGGATTAGATCTATTCTCATAGTTAACAACCAAAGCTGATTCATTTAGGGCAGGTGACACAGTAGTTTCGGAAGTTAACCCTTTCACTTTAGCAGCAAAAATTTTTTCGTCAGTTAGCCAAACCTTTATAATTCTGTTTCCAATTGCTCCGACATATTCCATTGCAATAAATTCTGTATTTTGTCCCAATGAATTGAGGGGAATTGATAAAAACAGTATAAAAATTGAAAGAATTTTGTTCATGTGCTTCTTAATAATCGCCAATAAGGGTGCAAACTTATTTTTCCTTTAATACCGATTTAACCCACTTTTCTGCTTTATTGGCATCGGTAAATATTTTAGATTCAATACCAAGCTCTTTACTAAAATCTTTAACTCTATTCGAAAGGTTATGAATGATTATATCTTCAGAAATTACTTGAGCATGAACCCGAAGACCATACTTAATAAGCAGCGGAAATCCATCGTTTTTCATATAGTCCATTATGCGATAAAAAGAACCTCTTAGGTTACTAACATCTGCAATAACACCAACAATGCCATTATTAATAGCTACTTGATTAATAGATTTAATAGCGTTTTCGGCCAAGTTATATTCAACAATTCCATGGTAATCTGCATAAATGATTTTACTCTTGGTATCATATCTAATTTCAGCTATTTTATTAGAGTAAATTAATGTCTTCATTCGTTATCGGTTTCTGAAAATACTGTAAGCGTTAAAAATATGGAATATCGCCCAACTTATACAGCTATTGTTGCGCTAAAATATTGCGCTTTTAAAATTATAGCGCAAATATAGGAAGCAAATAATTATAAGTATTATATAATTAGAGCTCGCAAGTGCACGGATTTTATCAATTATGGAGTAAAACCCTTGCACTTTATAAACTATATACCTTGTTGAACCAAACACCTACGGTGAAGGATACACAATCCACATAAAATTAGTAAATTTAGGGTTTAAACTATAATTATTAAACAATGAAAAATTTAAAAAAAGCCAAGAGCTGGGAAAAATACAGCTAAACCGCAAAGCCGCAAAGCCGAAGGTTTGTTGCTAAAAGTGTTTTATTGGGAGTAAAAAACAGCTGTATGGGCAATAAATAAGCCGTTTTAAAAATGAAAACAGACAAAAAAACAAAGGGGCAGAATACTAAACCACCTAAGGGGGCAATAAATCGGAATTTGGTCAACACCGAATAACCAAAATACCCAGTAAATCAACCAGTGTGTGGGTTATCAAAAAAAGCCTCAGCGAAAATCATCGTTGAGGCTTTTTTATGAAGGCATTTTGGCTATTCGGCTAAGTGTTAACTGACTGATTAATTGGTATTAAGGCTTTTTTTAGCAGGCCTTAATTAAAGGGGTGCATAACATTTTGTTTCTATGTGCTTGTTCCTGCTGTTATTTTAGGAATAGGTAGAAAAAGCAAATTTTAATGTAGCTTAGGATTTGTACAAAATGTTGCGCCCTTAGCAGATATTGAAATAACCTAAAAATTAGCCTTTATACCAATGTTAAATGCCATAGGCATACCTGGTCGTAAACCTGCGGGTCTTCGAGCTACCAAATACGCTTTGTTGGTTAAGTTAGTCGCATTGGTAAATAACGATACATTTTTATGGATAGAATAATTTGCACTGGCATCTAGTATAAAATAGGCTTCCGTTTTTTCGTTGGCAGGAATGGCACCTTGCCCGGGTGTAGTACGCATCTCATCAACATACCTGCCGCTTAAGTTTATATTAAATTTTTCGTGTTCCAAGCCAAGTATAAAAGTAACTTGATTATTGGCTAAGTAAGGAAAATCGTCTCCTGCTTTCACTTGCCCCCAGCTATCGTTATTGCTGTCAAAATCATTCTGAAATTTGGAATCGGTATAAGTATATACAATTGAAATAGGTAAACGAAATGCCGTATAAGGCTTATAGGAGAGCAAATCATACGTGAGTTGAAACTCCAAGCCTTTTGTAAACACTTCGCCTGCATTATAAAGTTCTGTGGTACCCCCACCTCCAGCAGCCGCAAGGTCTGTTCCAAGCAAATTACTGTAATCATTTACAAATACTACCGCTTCACCCGATACTGACTGTTTGTTAAACCTAACGCCTAACTCATAATTAACGCTTTCTTCGGGTAGAGTGCCCTCCTTTGATCCGGGAGGAGAAAACCCTTTATGCACTCCTGCAAATGTGTTAACATATTGATTAAGGCGATAATCAAGCCCAATTCCTGGGATAAAAACTTCAACTTGGTTACTTCTTTGTTCTAAGTCAGTTCCTGTCCTTTCTATATCGTTTTTTCCATAATCCATTTTCGATAGCGTCATATTTTCGTAACGCAGACCGGGGATTGCAGTAAATTTACCCATCACCAATTTGTATTGAATATAGGTTGCAAAGGCTCTTGCCGATTCAATCCTATTGCTTTCAGTGCCGGGGGTTCCCGATTTTGTTAACTCCATTATACCCGTATCCATCGCATACTCATCTACCCATTGAAAACGATCCATCTCATCTTTATGCAGCCTAATGCCCACATCTATATCATGACTAATGTTGTTGGTATTAAAATTAAAACTAAGTATTGTTTGCACGCCTTGCACATTATATATTCTGTTATTGGCTTTCACAAATAAAGCATCGGGGTTGGTGCTAGAGCTGCCATTTAAAATAGTATAAGCATCGTTATAATCATGTGGGTTATCAAGAATGTTTGTAATGCCTGTTATATTTCCTGCATTGTCTTTAACCTCATATAATTTATACCAATTTCGGCTAAGGCTTGTGCGGTACGCAGTAGTAGTAACGCTAAATAGTTCTGAAAACCGAGCAACATGCGTAAGCGATAATTGGGTTTGTTCCGTTGTAATTTTATCAACCTGTGAGCCGGAATACCTACGGTAAGGGGTGCTGTCAAAGTCTTCTTGTGTTAGGCCTAGGTAAGTTTCGTTTGAGATTTCATTTACCTGAGCAATTTTAAACATTAAAGATTGATACACTTTAGCAGTCTCGCTAGTATTAATTCTTACCTTGGCAAGGTAATCTTTTTTGTCAAAGCCAGTATTGCCTCCATTATCTAGTTGTTTAAACCCATTGGAGCCGTATTGATAGGTTTCTACTAGGTATGCTACATTTTTATGTGAATTGCCAACATAAGCGTGCATATTTCTGCCTCCATAACTACCTGCTAATAAATTTATTCGTGCAGAAAATTCATTAGGAATTTGCGTTGAAAGTAGGTTAATTGCTCCCCCTGTTGTATATGGGCCGTATTTTATTTGGCTGCTCCCTTTTAGTATTTCTACCCCTTGCATGCGCCCAATCGTTGGAAAATAATAAGCTGCAGGAGCGGAGTAAGGGGCGGGTGCCATAAGTACGCCATCTTCCATAATGGTAATCTTCGAGCTACGCTCCGTGCCAGTACCTCGTAATCCTATATTTGGCCTTAGTCCAAAACCATCCTCTTCTACTAAATTTACGCCCGGCACAGCGCGTAAGGTTCTGCTAACATCGGTATAGCTAAATTTATCAATCGCTTTAGGCGAAATATAATAGGCAGACCCAGGCATTTCTTTTATCCCTGCACTCCCTGAAGTCATAACTGTAACCTCTGAAAGCGTTGAAATAGATTCAATCATTGGGAAACTGGCAACCGTAGTTTTATTTGCTTCAATGGTAATTTTTTGGGTTAATGTAAAATATCCAATGGCAGAAACTACAAGCGTGTATTCACCAACAGGAATATTTTTTAGGATGTAATTGCCGTTTCCGTTAGAGGCTACGCCTATGTTTGAATCTTCTATATAAACCGAAACACCAGGCAGGGCTGTGATGCTGTCAATTTGCATTATTTTTCCTTTTACCGAGCCTGTTTGCCCAAATAATAAGTGTGATGTAAAAAAGAGTGTTGCGAAGTATAGGTATTTCATTGAGTAGTATTATTTGAATAACATTGCAAAGTTATTTAGAATTAGTCTAAATAAAAACTGATAAATGTCATTTTATTAAAAATAATGCCTACACTAGCTTTAAACGCATAAAATATTTAACATTTATTTAGAAAGATTCTAATGAAGCCTATTTTAGCCCATAAAAAAAGACCTTGCTACACTAAAGTAGCAAGGTCTTTTTATTGTTTTACTTTCTTACTTATTGGAGCAAAGCAGCAAATCCTGCATTGGCTACATAGTTTTGAAATTCTAAATCTTTAATAGCTTGTCCTTTTAGCTCAGCATTTAGGTCAATGGCTTGCTTTAAGTTTTCAATTACTTTATCAGCAGCACCTTTACGTGCCTGTGTTACTGCCATTGCATAGTAGGCATCAGCGTTTTCGCTGTCAGCACTTACGGCATCGCCAAAAGAGCTAAGTGCATTATCGTAATCTTTATCTAAAAGATACGCTAAACCAAGATTGAATGCATTATCAGAAGAGGCGTTGGCACTTGTAAGAGAAGTAACAGCTCCTTTGTAATTAGCAGTCTTAATTTCCAAATACCCTTTAACACCATTCATTCCTTGTGTGGTTTCGCTATCAGCAGATAATGAACCTGCTTTTGCTAAGGCATCTTGAGCTTTAGCAAAATTGCCTTGGTATGCATAAACCGATGCGCCTGTTACAAAAGCTTCAGCACTTTCTTGTTTGCCATTGGCAAGATCCACTTGCGTTTCTGCTAAACCAGCATATTCACTTGCTTTAGAAGCATCTTCATTAGCCATAGAAACATAAGTAGCCGCTAAGTTAGCGTGTGCATTCCATGAGTCTGCTTTTGTGATAGCTGCTTTGTAAATACCTTCTTTTTCTGATAGGTCAGGAGTAAGGCTTGCTGCATACATTAATTCTTCAATAGATAATGTATCAGCAGAAGCAGAACCGTCAACAATACCTTTGGCTAATACTGAAATTTCAGCATCAGTTTTCTTATCTTTTACATTAAGTATTTCTGTTTTAGCTGTACGTAATCCTGGATATACATCTTTAAATACTTTTTTGTATCCATTAACTTTACGAAGTGCTTTTTCTTTGTCTTCAAATGCACCAGGGCCATTAACAATGTTTAACATTTCAGATTTAGAATCGTCTGATATGCCTTCGTAAGAAGCTAAAGCTGCTTTAAATCCACTCCAATCATCAATAATTGGTTTAAGAATAAATTTGATAGAATCAGCCATTCCTTCATAATCGTATTTATCCATTTGCTTTCTGTAGTATTTTTCAATTACAGCAGCTCTGTCTTCCGATAATTTAGAGTTGATTCTTTCTGTTCCTTCGGGAGAGTGAGTACCCGTTATAGTTACCGTTCTTGTTACATTCTTCTCTGCAATAAATGCTTCAAACTCTTTTCCTCTTTTACTTCTTCTTTCAGAATATTTAAGGTTAGATCTTCCTTGGTCGAAAAAGAAATCGATATTGGTAGGGATTAATTCTTCTTGGTTATTATAGCCGTGGCCAGCATAAGCAGCATAATACACAGGCTTAACTAATTGAGAGGTAGTAATAACCCCAGGTGCTAACGTCATTGGTTCCGCTGCCACTTCTTTGTCTTTTCTTGGGTCTCTAGCTACACCTTTTACAACAACGCTACCGCTTTTCATTGCATCGGTATAAGCAAAAGAGAAACTTTCAGAAGCTGTTGGTTGAGATTCGTTGCTTTGAGGATAATCAGCTGCTTTAAAAACAATTGACTCCAAGGCTAATTCTTGATCACCATATTGGTAAACCACATTAAGGATATACTCTTTTTCTTTAACGAGCATTTTTACTGGAAGCGTGGCCGACATGTCAAACTTTACAGAATCGCCATGTAGCTCCAGTGGGTTAGGGTTTACGTTTATTTGTTGGTCTGATGCCAATTTAGCCATTTTGGTAATTGAACATCCGCTCAAGGTTAAAACTGCCAACAAGATAACCGCATTTAGGACTTTTTTCATTTTATAATTTTTCGTTTTTAATTAGGTACTTTCAAAATGAACTACAATGATATAAAAAAATAACGTTAATTGCCTATACATTGCCCGTTTGTATAGTAATTTTGTATTAATTATTTTTGTTTTAAATGAAAAAGCTACAAGGATTTGTAGAACATCAGATATTTGGTGTTTGTACCAAAATAGGCGAGAAGCTCGGAATTGCTACTTCCAGCATTCGCTTGTCGTTTATTTATGCCTCATTTTTAACCTTTGGGTCACCCATTATTGTGTACATTACACTGGCGTTTATTATGAATATCCGCCAGCATTTACGTAGGTTTAATTCTGCCTGGTATTATTGAGATGGTTAATTGTTTATACCAAACAAGCTTCTGAGACGCCAAACTATAAATGATAAAGACCAAAATTTTCGAACTAGTACAAAAAGGGTCGCACGGACAGAAGTCTAATCTGATATTTGATTATTCAATTCTGACACTTATCGTTCTGAGTATTTTATCCATAATTTTGGAGTCTATTCCTGAAATAAACAAAGAATTTGGAAACCAGCTCTATCAATTTAACATCTTTACTATTGTTATTTTTACTAGTGAGTACTTACTCAGATTATATGTTTGCGATTTAACACACCCCTCTGAGTGACGTGCATTCTTTTTCGAACCGTCATTCAGAAGGAGGAACGACTGAAGAATCTCTTATAAGAGGCATACTAATTTGGGTTCGGTTGAGCCCAGAGATTACCAGGTCTTACCTGCCCTCCGTACAACTTCGGGAGGCGGGCGCTCGGTAATGAGGAATACATTAAGTTTAGTTATATGATAGGTTACTGCCCTTTGTTGGAGTTTTTTCCAATAAATTAATCGTTGATTGTTGTTGGTCAAAAGACCAACAACGGGGTAAAAATTAAAAAATTTGCAAGTTAAATCCGAATTCTATCGGATGCAAACGCACCATACTCCAAATATTAATGGTTATTCTAACGCACTATATTTTCTCTTTTTCTTTATAAAATATTGCCACACTATTGAATAGTCCTCTGTGAATTTGCTGGAAGGTTGAAAGTCGCGCCTTTTTGCTAAAAATTGCTTGCGTGTTTTATACACTTCTTTATGTGCTTTTAAAATAGCCATTGCTTGTTTACCCTTGCCCTGCAAAAGAAAATAGAAAGCACTTAGCCAATCGAGTAGAATACGGACAGTTATTTTTTTACGAAGCTGGTTTTGAGGTACATTTTTAAGTAGTAGGTAGAGGCCATTTCTAAAATTTAAAAAAGTTTTAAAAGGAGACTCATACGCTAAAGTGCCACCTCCAACATGATACACAGTGCTTTTATATAGGTATTTAATTGAGAAACCACACCTTTTAAATCTCCAGCAGAGGTCTATTTCTTCCATGTGGGCAAAAAAATCATCATCAAATGCGCCTACTTGCTCAAAGGCTGATTTACGAACTAAGAAGCAAGCACCACTTGCCCATGAAATCTCAATATTAGTATCGTATTGTCCAGTATCTTTTTCTAACGTATCAAATATTCTGCCTCTGCAAAACGGGTATCCGTAGGTATCAATAAAACCACCAGCACCACCAGCATACTCAAAGTAGGATTTATGCTGGTAAGATTTAATTTTAGGCTGTACTGCTGCTGTAGTAGGCTCTACCTCAAGTACTTTAATTAATGGAGCAATCCAATTAGGCGTAACCTCTATATCCGAATTAATAACTGCTACGTACTCTTCGTTAATGTGATTGATGAGTAAATTATACCCCTTGCTATACCCATAGTTTTCTGATAGCTCAATTAATTTAATTTCAGGATAAGTTGTTTTTAAAAAAATAACCGAATCATCGGTAGAGGCATTATCGCCAATGTAGATGGGTATATTAGTGCTATTGGCAATTAAAACAGGCAGAAACTTGGCTAGAAACTCTTGCCCATTATAATTAAGTATGGCAATAGCGGTGCTGGCCATTACATCATCGAAGATAAATCGAGCCCGGGAATATTAGGAAGCATACCTTCGGTGGCTTTTTTCATTTCTTCTTTGGCCAATACATCCGCTTTATCCATGGCTATATTAGTGGCCGCAATTATTAAATCCTTAAGCATATCCTTGTCTTCCGGGTTGTACAGGCTTTCATCAATAATTAAATCAATTAATTGCTTTTTACCGTTTACAATGGCCTTTACCATTCCAGCTCCCGATTCGCCCTCAGTCGTAATGTTTCCCAGACTTTCCTGCACTTCTTTCATTTTTGATTGAGCCTCTTTTACCTTGCCCATCATTTTCATCATATCAAACATAGTACTTATTTATTTTGCTTTTTACTTACCACTTATTTAGTGCCTGTTTATTGTGATTTTTAAAAATACTTACTTTATGGACAGACTCTATTTAGTTAATCCATTTTTATCCATTCGTTTATCAATTTCTGCTATTTTATGGTGTATAAAGTCTAACTCCTCATTGGTTACGCAGTCAAGTTCTTCAAATGCTTGGTTTAATAGCCTTGCATGTTGTTTAAGATATTTAAGTTTTGCATCTGTTACCATACGAATTTTCTGGATTTTTTTATCTAGTTCGTTGGCATTCATTTCTTTCCTTTTTAATCTAGCCTAAATTGTATATTTAGTTACTCAAAATTAGTATGCTTCCAGTTCGAATATGCTCATTTCCGTTTAAATCTTTTATCCTTGCCCAATAGGCGTAATTACCTGTGGGTGTTTTTTTACCTCTAGATGACCCATCCCAACCATTTACGAGGTCGGTTGTATTAAATAGTGCTTCGCCCCAGCGGTTAAAAATTTGCATTTCATAGCTATCAATAAATTTACCGGTAATGATGAACTTATCGTTTAATCCATCGCCATTGGGTGTAAAACTAGTTGGTATGGCTATTACAGGGTCTCTCTCAAAGGTTAATACATTGGCCCGTGAAGGAGCTACATTATTATCCACCGGAATTGCCCATACCGTAAATAGAAGCGTTTGCTCCTCTTGATTTACCAAGGGCAGTAAATAGGAGGTGTCGCCACCCACATATACACTATCTATTAACAGTCCGTTCTTGTTTTTTGTAACAACATAAAATCCTTGAAGACCATCAATCCACCCTGCATAATTATTCCATGTAAGCTCGGTGTCTGCCATACTATTAATACTGCCTTCTAAAAAAATAGAAGAGCCTATGAGGTTAAGTGGCGATGTATTATTGCAGATGTCAATAATCTGAACAGAAATATACTTAGGTTCAGAATCATATATTTGATTGATATAATTTGTTGCCACGGTGTCGTTGCCAATAATGGTGCCATCTGCCAAGGTGCTATATACCTTATAATAGGCGGGCGTTGTATTTTGTGGTATTTGCCATGTCCATTCAACCGAATCTGCATTGGTAATACTGCTTATATTATCAATGGTTGGCGGAATATCTGCCGAAAAGGCTGTTTCGCATACTTGTAACGAGCGAGAAATACCACCACTAAAATCTATTTCTACCTGGTAGCAATACTTGGTATTGCAAATAACCGTGGTATCATTAAACTGAAAAGTAGGGGTGTTAAAAAAGTGTAAAAGGTTGCCATCTCTTAGTAAATTAGTGGTTTGCCCTAAGCCAATGTCAACTGTTTGCCAGCTAGTTGTAATTTGATTGTTTTGCGCAGATGCACTTAAATTAATGGTGCAAATTTCATTCGAATACGATTTAAAATTACTGCAAGCATCATAGGTGGCAATTCTAAAACAATACCTGTTTTGGGTGAGAGCCAAGCTAGTTAGTGTATCAACGCTTGTATTTTGGTTTACATTTTTAAATAAAATAAAATTTGAATTATCACCTACCGATACTTCTAATTTATTAATGGAGTTTGCAGGTAAATTATAATTAAGCTTTAGACTCGTATTATCGAGTTGAATGAGTGAATCTACTTGGGCTGGCAAAACGGTTGCCAGAGGGTCGAAAAGGATAGAAGTTACCCCACATCGGTTGGTGGCCGTTGTAAATAAACCCGTTACTGCTACTGTTCTTTGGCTATTATTAGCGTAGGTATAGGGCAAAATGGGGCTTCCCCTAGGAACGGTTATAACGGTGCCATCGCCATAATTAATCTCATATTCATCGTAATAGCTGTCATTAATTTGAACCAGTAATTCTAAACTATTGCAACTTAATAATTCAACTTCGGGTAGTTCTGGTGTTACAATAATTAATTGAATGCTATCTTCTCTTTCTCCGCTTGGGCCCTGAATAAATTGATATATCCATACAGTATCTGGAGCAGTATAAGTATATACAGGATTAGAAGTTTCCGTAGAGCTTCGGCCTTCAAATTTATAAGCAATGGGGCATGGAGAATTGCTGCAAATGCCTTGATTTATATTAGTAACTGTAACCGTTAAATTATGACAACCTAATTGTTGATTTACCTCAAAGTGGCCTCTAACGCTTGTGTACTGAGCCTCCCCTTGTTTTGCAAAAAACAAAAAACAAATAAAAAGAGGCGCAATCCATTTTGCATTCATTTATAGGCTGTAATTTTTAAGAAATTGAGTGGCCTTAGCCATATCGTTGTGTAACACCCTGTCTTCTTTAATAAACGGCACTTCTTTTCTAAAATTGCTTACGAGTTCTTCTAACACAGGCGAAGTTTTTAACGGCTTGCGTAGTTCCAGGGCTTGCGAAGCCGTAATTATTTCGATACCCAGTATTTCAAATAGGTTATTAATTATTTTATGTGCTTTGGTGGCGGCATTCGCTCCCATACTCACATGATCCTCCTGCCCGTTAGACGAAACAATAGAATCTGCCGTGGCTGGGTGGCATAAATTTTTATTTTGGCTTACAATAGAAGCCGCTGTGTATTGTGGTATCATTAGTCCTGAGTTAATACCCGGATTGGCCACAAGGTAATTGGGTAAACCACGACTGCCTGAAATTAATTGGTAGGTTCTGCGTTCGGATATGCTGCCCAACTCTGCCATAGCCAACGCCATAAAGTCTAAAGCCAACGCCAAAGGTTGCCCATGAAAATTACCTGCCGAAATAATTAAATCATCATCAGGAAATACATTTGGGTTATCTGTAACCCCATTTATTTCTTGTGTAAATACTTGATTTACATAGGTTAAGACATCGTTGGTAGCTCCGTGCACTTGCGGAATGCAGCGGAAAGAGTAGGGGTCTTGTACGTGTTGTTTCGGTTGAGCGATGAGCTCACTTCCTTTTAAATGGTTCCGTATTTCTTTGGCCACAATTG
>Ga0256839_1000498_pt1 | contig 51080 bp, 48 predicted proteins | sample 354166metaG_FD_185968 | JGI IMG/M metagenome (GOLD analysis project Ga0256839, IMG submission 185968) | Hydrothermal vent microbial communities from Mid Atlantic Ridge, Atlantic Ocean - 354-166 | ecosystem: Environmental > Aquatic > Marine > Hydrothermal vents | place: Atlantic Ocean: Mid... | reverse complement strand
CGGCGGTCGAGCGGGTGGTGGCGCCGGACGAGCCCAAGTTCAGCGGCTTCGTGTTCAAGATCCAGGCCAACATGGATCCCCAGCACCGCGACCGCATCGCCTTTCTCCGCATCTGCAGCGGCCGCTACCGCAAGGGAATGAAGCTCTACCACGTGCGTTCCGGCAAGACCGTCAACGTCGCCAACGCCATGACCTTCCAGGCCGCCAGCCGCCGCCACGTGGAGGAGGCTTATCCCGGTGAAATCATCGGTCTCTACAACCACGGCACCATCCAGGTGGCCGACACCTTCACCCAGGGGGAGAAGCTCAAGTTCGGCGGTATTCCCTATTTCGCCCCGGAGCTGTTCCGCCGCGTGGTGCTCAAAGATCCTCTCAAGGCCAAGGCGCTGCACAAGGGCCTGATCCAGCTCAGCGAGGAAGGGGCGACCCAGGTGTTCCGCCCCCTGCGGAACAACGATCTCATCCTCGGGGCGGTGGGGGTGCTTCAGTTCGACGTCACCGCCTTCCGCCTCAAACACGAATACAACGTGGAATGCGCCTACGAGCCGGTCGAGGTCGCCACCGCCCGCTGGATCGAATGTGACGATCCGCGGGAGCTGGAGAACTTCCGACGCAAGAACTTCGAATATCTGGCCGAAGACGGCGGCGGTTTTCTGGTCTACCTGGCTCCGAGCCGGGTCAACCTCCAGTTGGCCGAGGAACGCTGGCCGGCGGTGCGTTTCAAGGCCACGCGGGAGCTGTAAAAAATCCTGGTGCCGTCCAGGATGTCTTTATATAATTCGAAATTTATGTGTTTCCGTTTTCGGGGTAGCGGCCGTGGGGGTTCAGTGGCGATTCAGAGAATGGTCGTTATCCTGATGTCGACGATCGTAAATAAGGAGGAGCATCCATGAAATTGCGTCATCTCGTTCTCGGTGTGGCTTTGACGGCGGCTGCCGGTATAGCTTCGGCGGTCGAATTCACCGAAGAGGAAAAACTGTGGCTGGGGATGAAGATCTATGAACGCGCCGCCGGCCGCGGTTGCGGTACCTGCCACGACGTGCGTCCGTTCCCGGATCTGACCGAGAGCATCAAGAAACTGAGCAAGGAAGAATTCCTCAAGGTGGTGAAGGAAGGCCGTGCGGGTACCATCATGACCCCGATGGCACCCCAGATCATGAAGATCGGTCTGGTGGAAAAAGCGTGCATGACCGAGGAACAGGCTCTCGACGCCCTCTATACTTACCTCAAGGGATTGTCGGACGGCACGGTGAAAGGCAAGGTGAAAAAGCCCAAGAGCCTGAAGGAAAAGCTGAAGGGCAAGTGCGAGTGAGCGCCGTATTCGTCTGAACACGAGAAAAAAGCCCGGGAGACCGGGCTTTTTTCATAGAAGCCTCGCAAGGAAACCCGCGACTTTAGTCGCGGGAGGAATTGTAAACGGCTTGCTTGGCAAGCCGCGTTTGCTACCCTGTGTAACAAGGTGGATATTGTAACCAATAGGCGCTGAATGTCCCTTAGAACCGCCTCGATCAAACTGGCGGTGACGCCCGATCAGGCCAAGCGGCTTGCCGACCTGCAAGTAGCTTTCGCCGATGCCTGCAATTTGCTGGTGCCTTATGTCTGCGAACATCGGGTCTGGAACCGGGTGGCGTTGCACAACCTGACCTACGATCGGCTCCGGCGGCAAACGCCCTTGGGATCGCAGATGTGCTGCAACGCCATCTGGAGCGTGTGCCAGGCCTACCGGTCCCAGAAAAAGCGGGGGCGGATCAGGAAGGATCAACCGGTCCCCAGACTCCATTTCGACCGGGCCAGCGTTCACTTCGACAAACGGACCTACACGCTCGCAGGGGAAACGCTCTCGCTTTACACGCTGCAAGGCCGTATTCGGGTCGGGATGCGTCTGGGAGAACATCAGCGACGCCTGCTGGATAGGGGAACCCCTAAGGAGGCGGAACTGGTTTGCCGCAAGGGACAGTGGTATTTCAACCTGGTCGTCGAGTTGGAGGACTCCGATCCTGTCACCGATGGGCAGGTAGTGGGGGTCGATGTGGGAGAGAACAATCTGGCTGCCACCAGTACGGGCAAGGTATTCGGTGGTGGCCCATTGCGTCACCACCAAGACAAACACCTTGCCCTGATCCGCCGTCTTCAGAAGGCCAAGTCCAACGGCAGCCGCAGCGCCGCCCAAAAGCTGCGGCAGGTCTCTGACAAGGGCGGAAGGCGGAATGCCCATGTCAACCACCAAATCAGCAAAGCCATCGTCGAGGAAGCCACAGGCACACGAACGTCTGTGATCGTGCTGGAGGATCTGACCCATATCCGCGACCGGATCAAGGCCGGTAAAAGGGTGCGGGCTAGGTTGCACCGATGGCCGTTTCGGCAATTGCAAAAGCAGATCGAATACAAAGCGGCCGCCGTCGGTATCCGGGTGATTTACGTCGATCCGGCCTATACCAGCCGGACGTGCAGCGAATGTGGGTGCTTGGGCAGAAGGGTCAAACATCTTTTCGAGTGTGCGTGTGGTTTCCGGGCGCACGCCGACTGCAATGCCGGTCGAAACCTTGCCCGGATTGGCGGGAGCACTCTCCCGCCAAGGGCGGCTGTAAACACGCCTGATGTTCCGATGGGTAGTCACACTATCCATTGAGAATAAAGCCTGCGACTTCAGTCACGGGTTGTTTACGGCTTTTTGCGGCGCAGGCGCCATCGCTGGACCGAGCCGTCGGAAGTGGCGCTGAGCAGGTATTTCCCCTTTTTGACCAGCGCCAGGGCCAGCACCGGACTGGCGGTGGGACGCCAGAAATGCGAGCGGGCCGGTGTGAAGCGGCGCAGCAGCCGGCCGGATTTGACGCTCCAGAGCCGAATGCCCTGGGAAGGATGGCCGGTGAACAACATTCCCTCCCGGGGGGAAAACACGGCCCGGGTGACGGCGAGATATTGGGATCCCAGTTTGCGCTTGAGCTTGCCGTCGCCGGTCTTCCAGACACGGATCGGGGTGAACAGAGCGCTGGTCATGGCGTAGGTTCCTCGGGGTGACAGGGCGACCGCGGCCACTTTGCCGGTATGTGACCAGCGGTGGCGCAGTTTGCCGGTTTCGAGATCCCACAGCTTCGCCATGCCGTCGTCGCCGCCGGTCAGGGCGAAACGCCCGCGGGCGTCGAGGGCCACGGCCTTCACCGCCCGGTCGTGGGGAAAGGCATGGCGGGTCTTGCCCCGGGGCAGGGAGAAATAGACCGCTCTGTCCCGCAATCCGATCAGCGCCCAACGGCCGTCATGGGAGAGGGCGACGGCCTGGATGCCTTCCAGGGCCCAGGAGGCCAGGGCCTTGCCGGCACGGGTGTCCCACCAGGCGAGACCGTCGCGGTCGGCGGTGACGGCCCAGTGACCGTCCGGGGTCACGTCGGCTGCGATCAGATTTTGTGACTGACCCGGACCGTGGCGGAAAGTGTGCAGCAGCCGTTTCGGGCGCAGTTGCCACCATGTCGCGCCGTGGTCGGTGGTGACGAGCAGAGCGTGGTTGGCGGTCACCGCTGCGGCGGTGGCGCCATCGGTCAGGTGCCAGTCTTTATCGGGCGGTCGGCCGTTGTCACAGCCATACAGCAGGAGCGGAAGGATGGCGATCAACCAGATTCGCATGACGGATTTCCTTGGAACCAGGCAAGTTTATGGCGGAGCTTGACCACTTCGCCGATGATGACGAGGGTCGGTGGGGAGGCGCCGGCGTCCCGGGCCGCCTGGGCCAGGGTGGCGACGGTGGCGGTGATCACCTTTTGCCGGGGGGTGGTTCCCGACTCGATCAGGGCGGCGGGCATTTCCGGCGTCATGCCGTGTTCGATCAGCGCCTGGCAGATTTCCTCCAGTCCCAGCAGCCCCATGTAGATCACCAGCGTCTGGCGAGGAACCACCATCTTGTCCCAGTCCAGGTTGACGCTACCGTCTTTGCGATGACCGGTGACGAACAGGCAGGACTGGGCATAGTCGCGGTGGGTGAGGGGAATACCGGCATAGCTGGCGCATCCGGAGGCGGCGGTGATTCCCGGCACCACCAGGAAGGGGATGCCGTTTTCCGCCAGGGTTTCGATTTCCTCGCCGCCGCGCCCGAAGATGAAGGGATCTCCACCCTTGAGGCGCACCACCCGCCGGCCCTCCCGGGCCAGCCGTACCAGCAGCTGATTGATGCTTTCCTGGGGCAGGGTGTGGTCGGCGCGCGCCTTGCCGGCATAGATTTTCTCGGCGTCACGACGGATCAGGTCGAGGACGGGGCGGGAGACCAGACGGTCGTAGACGACCACGTCCGCCTCCTGCAACAAGCGCAGGGCCCGGAAGGTCAACAGATCGGGATCGCCGGGGCCGGCCCCCACCAGCGCGACGTAGCCGGGTGGTGTCTCTTGGCCGCCGGCGGCGTCGATCGCCTGTGCCATGGCGTCGGTGGCGGCCCGATGCTGTCCCGAGAGCAGTAGTTCGCCCGGCGCGCCGGTCAGAACCTGCTCCCAGAAGCGGCGTCGCTGTTCCGGTATAATACGCTGCTTGACTCGGTCGCGGAACCGGCTCGCCAGCTCGGCCAACTGGCCGATGCGCTCCGGCAGCAGGGTTTCCAGCCGGCTTTTGATGAGCCGGGTCAGCACCGGGGCCCGGCCGCCGCTGGAAACCGCCACGATGACGGGGGAACGGTCGACGATGGCCGGCATGATGAAATCGCAGTCTTCGGGTTGGTCGACGGCGTTGACCGGAATGCCCCGTTCCCGCGCCAGGGTGGCGATTTCGTGGTTGAGGCGGCGATCGTCGGTAGCGGCGACGACCAGATGGGCACCGGCGAGGTCGTCGGCTTCGAAGGGTTTGCGGCGCAGCCGGAGCCGCCCGCCGGCCAACCGTTCCAGCTCCGGGTGGAATCGGGGCGCCACCGCCGTGACGCTGCCCCCGCTGCGAAGCAGCAGCGCCACTTTACGGAGGGCGACCGCGCCGCCGCCGACGACGAGGCAGGGACGGTCACGAAGTTTCAGGAAGATCGGCAGATAGTCCATAACGTTTGTGCTGATGAATGGCGCCTTTGGGTTCTAGCATGATGAAATCCGACCGGGAACTGGATACCAGCGGTCTTCATTGCCCCCTGCCGCTGCTGCGGCTGAAGAAGGTGCTGAACGAGATGTCCAGCGGCCAGATCGTTCACGTCGTCGCCACCGATCCCGCCTCGGTGCTGGATTTCGGGGTCTTCGCCGAACAAACGGGCAATGAAATTCTAGAACAACGGGAGCAGGACGGTGTGCTCCATTTCTGGATTCGCCGGAAATGATTCAGAGCCGCACCGGTTCGGGGCCCCGCCGCAGCGACAGGATGGGCCACCCCTGTTCCCGGGCGTGTCGTTCCAGGCGTTCGTCGGGATCCACGGCCACCGGGCAGCCCACCCGACTCAGCAGGGGGAGGTCGTTGTGGGAGTCGCTGTAGAACACGGCCGAGCTCAGGTCCGTCGCCTCGCCTAGCCACTGCTGAATCCGGAGCACTTTTCCCTCCCGAAAACAAGGAATGCCCTTCACCTCGCCGGTATAGCGGCCGTCGATCCGTTCCGGCTCCGTGGCGATCAGCGTCTCGACACCGAGGCGCCGGGCGATGGGGGCGGTCACGAAAGCGTTGGTCGCGGTGACGATGGCCAGCCGATCCCCCCGGCGCCGGTGACATTCGATCAACCGGCGGGCCGCCGGCAGCAGAATCGGTTCGATCTTTTCTTCGACGAAGCGCTCCCGCAGGGCTTCGAGCCGGTTTGGGGGGTGTTGGGTCAAGGGCCTGAGGGCGAAACGGAGAAAGGCGTGAATGTCGAGCCGACCCTGGCGGTAGTCGTCGTAGAAGCGCCGATTGGCGGCCTCGTATTCCGCCGCGTCCACCAGACCCTGTTCCACCAGAAATCGTCCCCAGAGATAATCGCTGTCCCCTCCCAACAGGGTATTGTCGAGATCGAAAAGAGCCAGAGCGGGAGATGCGCTAGAATTGCAGATCACGGGCAGTTGCCTGAAACTTCGGGTGAGTGTAGGTTATGCTTCTATGGTAGGTGAACGAAAGGGCGGAATTTTAACATCAAAAACAATGTTTCACTCAGACAATGATTGACGGCAAGGGGTTTCGTCTGAATGTCGGTATCGTCCTTTGCAACGACGCCGGGCACGTGTTCTGGGCCCGGCGCGCCGGCATGCGCTCCTGGCAGTTCCCCCAGGGCGGCATCAAGCCCCGCGAGAATCCCGAAGCCGCCATGTTCCGGGAGTTGTACGAGGAGACGGGATTGGGGCGGGACGACGTGGAAGTGATCGGCCGCACCCGGGACTGGCTGCATTATCGTTTGCCGAAACGATACATTCGCCGTCATTCATTGCCCTTGTGCATCGGTCAGAAACAACTGTGGTTCTTGCTGCGGTTGCGGGCCTCGGAAGACCGGATCCGGCTGGACCGGAGCGCCAAGCCGGAGTTCGATGCCTGGCGTTGGGTCGAATACTGGCATCCGATCAGAGAGGTGGTCTATTTCAAGCGGGAAGTTTATCGGCGGGCCCTGACTGAATTGGGGCAGCTGCTGATCTCCGAGGCCGTGCCCATCGATCCCCGGGGTTTTCTGACCGCTATGGAGCGCTGATTTCAGGGAATGCTTTCTTCGCAAACGGTTCTTCAGGGGAGGGGCTTTGCCCGCACGGCGGAAATTCTGGTGCTTCGTTAGCGCGCTTTTGATCGCTCTGGTCGGTGTGACCGGTCATGCAGTCGAGCCGCAAGCCGTCGTCGTGGCGGTCAACCCCAAAGTGGTGATTGAGACGCTCTCCCGTAACGAGCTGCGGGCCATCTTCGCGATGCGCCGTCGCGTCTGGCCCGACGGCACCCCCATCCGGGTGTTCGTGCTTCCCGACAATCATCCGCTCCATTTGCTCTTCTGTAAGAACGTTCTCCGGGTCTATCCGTATCAGCTCCGCCGGCTGTGGGATCGGAACGTGTTTTCGGGTACCGGCCCGGCCCCGGTCGAGGTGGCCACCCTGCGCGAGATGCACGACCGGATCGGCAAGGTCGCCGGCGCCATCGGCTATTTGACCTCCGAATGGATCGACGCGCAGGTCAAAACCCTCAGGCTCCGCTGAGCCGCCTGGAGCCGACGTTAGAATCGGTCAATAGCCCGACGAGGAGAAATCCAGAGCGGGTGGGTGGTCGTCCAACCATTCGGCCCGCGTTTCGATCCGTCCCCCCGGATGCAAGGTCAACCAGCGCCAACCGGGTGGGCGTTCGTCCAGGGCGAAATCGGTCGAATGCGGCTTGAACTGGAAGCAGGTGGAAGGAGCGCTCCACAGGGGAATGCCGTGGTGGTCGGTATGGAAGACCTGATGGACGTGGCCGAAGACGATTCCCTTGATGTGGGGGTGACGGGCCAGGACGGCGAATAGGGCCTCGCTGTTGTCCAATTGCATGGCGTCCATCCAGGCGCTGCCCACGGGTACCGGAGGGTGATGCAGGGCGATCAGGGTGGGGCGGTGGGTTCGTCGCAGGGCCTGATCGAGGAAGGCGAGTTCCTGCGGCGCCAGGTGTCCGCCATGGGAACCGGGCCGTTTGCTGTCGAGGCAGAGGATCTGCCACCGGCCGGCCAGAATGCGGTTGCTGCAATGCGCTTCGGTGTGGCACAGGATTGCCCGCATCAGGGCGGGATCGTCATGGTTGCCGGGCAGGCACACCCAGGGAACGTCGATGGTCTTCAGGTGGGAAAACAGCCTTTCGTAGGCGGCGGTCGATGGCTTTTGCACCAGATCGCCGGTGAGGAGAATCAGGTCCGCCGGCCAGTCGGGATGCCGTTGCAGCGATGCGAGGACCCGGCGGAAACTGCGCTCGGTATCCACGCCCATCAGGGTGTCGCCGGGCCGCTCCAGGAAGTGGCAATCGGACAGCTGCAGCAGCGTCACCGGGGCGTCGGGGGGACAGGACAGTTCCAGGGTCACAGCCATTTGAACAGCACCTTGGAATTACGCCGAGCGTCGTAACGGCGTCGCCGCTGCGGGGGCAGTTCCGTGAAATCCCCCGGTTTGAAGCCCTGTTCCAGGAACCAGTGGCTCGTTCGGGTCGTGAGGACGAACAAACGCTGCAACCCGAGGGTACGGGCGCGCTGTTCGACGTGTTCCAGCAGCCGTCGCCCCCGGTTCTCTCCCCGGTAGTCCGGATGCAGCACCAGGCAGGCGAGTTCGCCCATCTTCACCTCGGGGAAGGGATGCAGGGCGGCGCAGCCGATGACGAGGCCGTCGCGTTCGATGACGCAGTAATCTTCCAGTTCCATCTCCAGCCTTTCCCGGGAGCGTGCCACCAGGATCCCCTCCCGCTCCAGCGGTTCGATCAGCTCGAGAATGCCGGCGATGTCCGCCAGGGTCGCAGGGCGCAGGGTTTCGAAAGGCTGCCGGGAGATGAGGGTGCCCGCCCCGTCGCGGGTGAACAACTCCAGCAGCAGGGTGCCATCCTGATGGCGGTCGAGCAGATGAACCCGCTCGGTTCCGCCCTCCACGGCGCGCACGGCTGCCTCCACATGGGGGGCGATTTCTTCGGAAAACGCTCCCCGATTCAGATGCTGCCGGGCTTCGGCGGAGGTGAGCTGGGCCACCCGCTCTTTCCCCAGATCGCACGGGCCCTCCACCAGCAGCAACAGCTTGTCCGCCTTCAGGGCGGTGGCCACGGCCGTGGCCACCGCCTCGGCACGCAGGTTGAAGACTTCTCCCGTGGGGGAATATCCCAGGGGGGAGATCAGCACCACCAGTTCCCGCTCCAGGAGATGGACGATGGCGTCGGCGTCGATGCGGCGCACTTCCCCGGTGTACTCGAAGTCGACGCCGTCGATGACCCCCAGGGGTTTGGCGATGACGAAGTTGCCGGAGGCCGCTCTCAGGCGCACCCCCGCCATCGGGGAATCGGCCACGCCCATGGACAGGCGCCTCTCGATTTCCAGCCGGGCCTCGCCGGCGGCCTCCTTGACGCATGCCAGCGCCGCCGCGTCGGTGACCCGCAGCCCCCGGTGATAACGACAGGCGAGATTCTGCTGCCGCAGCCGGGCTTCGATCTGGGGGCGGATGCCGTAGACCAGCACCAGGCGGACGCCCATGCCGTGAAGCAGGGCCAGATCGTGGATCAGGCCGGAAAAGGCTGGATCGGCGATCGCCTCCCCGCCGAAATGGACCACGAAGGTGCGCCCCCGATGGGAGTGGATGTAGGGAAGGGCACTGCGGAACCAGCGGATGAAAGAGGCCGGCTCGATCACTGGTTACAGTTTGTCTTCCAGATTGCGGTCGGTCACCGCGCCTTCGGAGGCCGAATTGACCAGGGCGGCGTATTTGGCCAGAACGCCGCGGGTGTAGCGGGGCGCGGGTTTACGCCAACGCGCCAGGCGGGCCTCGATCTCGTTCGGTTCCAGGTGAAGGCGGAGTTCCCGACTTTCCGCATCGATGGTGATGGTGTCCCCGTCCTCGACGATGGCCAGGGGGCCGCCCACGTAGGCTTCCGGCGTGATGTGGCCGACGACGAAGCCGTGGGTGCCGCCGGAAAAACGGCCGTCGGTGATCAGGGCCACGTCCTTCCCCAGACCCTTGCCCATGACGGCGGAGGTGGGGGAAAGCATTTCCCGCATTCCCGGACCTCCCTTGGGCCCCTCGTAGCGGATCACGATCACGTCGCCCTTTTGCACCGTTCCGTCCAGGATCCGCTGCAGCGCTTCCTCCTCGCAGTCGAAGACCCGGGCGGTGCCGGTGAAGCGCAGCCCCTCCTTGCCGCTGATCTTGGCCACCGCCCCCTGAGGGGCCAGGTTGCCCTTGAGGACGACCAGATGGCTGTCTTTCTTGATGGGGTTGGACAGGGGGCGGACGATGTCCTGGTCATCGGGATAGGATGGCACGTCGGCGAGGTTTTCCGCCAGGGTCTTGCCGGTGACGGTGAGGCAATCCCCGTGCAGCAGGCCCGCGTCTAGCAGCGTTTTCATCAAGGGTTGGATGCCGCCGATGGCGATCAGATCGGCCATGTGGTAGCGCCCGCTGGGCTTCAGATCGGCCAGTACGGGCACCCGGCGGCCGATCCGATTGAAGTCTTCCAGTTTCAGTTCCACGCCGCAGGCGTCCGCCATCGCCAGCAGATGAAGCACGGCATTGGTGGAGCCGCCCAGGGCGATGACCACGGTGACGGCGTTTTCGAAAGCCTCGCGGGTCATGATGTCCCGGGGACGGATGTCGGCCTCCAGCAGCCGCAGCACCGCGGCGCCGGCCCGCTCGCAGTCGCGTTGCTTTTCCTCGGAGATCGCCGCCTGGGCCGAGGAGCCCGGCAGGCTCATCCCCAGGGCCTCGATCGCCGAAGCCATGGTGTTGGCGGTGTACATGCCGCCGCAGGAACCGGGGCCGGGAATGGCGTTGGATTCGATCTGGTGCAGGGTCCGATCGTCGATCTGTCCGTTGGCCCGGGCGCCGACTGCTTCGAACACCGAAACGATGTCGAGCTTTTTCTCGCCCAGGCAGCCCGGCAGGATGGTGCCGCCGTAGACGAACACCGCCGGACGGTTGAGGCGGGCGATGGCCATCATGCAGCCGGGCATGTTCTTGTCACAGCCGCCGATGGCCACCAGGCCGTCGTATCCCTGGCATCCCATGACCGTTTCGATGGAATCGGCGATGACTTCCCGGGACACCAGGGAGTATTTCATTCCCTCGGTACCCATGGAGATGCCGTCGGAGATGGTGATGGTGTGGAACAGGATGCCCTTGCCGCCGTTGGCCTCCACCCCGCGAATGGCGTGGTTGGCGAGCTGATTGATGTGCATGTTGCACGGCGTCACCATGTTCCAGGTGGAGGCGATGCCGATTTGCGGCTTTTGGAAATCCTCGTCCCGGAATCCCAAAGGATAGAGCATGGCGCGGCTGGGCGCCCGCTCGACGCCGTCGACGATTTGGGAAGAATGTGGCCGCTTCTTGTCAGACATGGGTGTCGATCTCCGTGTTCTGCGGTGGTTACAGGGAATTGAGCGAATCCCAGCCGCGGCGGCGGCGCCAGGTGAGGCGGGGCAGCAGCAGGCCCGCCAGAATGCCGCCGGCCAGCACGCCGGCGCCGATCAGGAACCAGCGCTGCGACCGATCGTGGGTGAGCGCTTGGTTCTCCAGTTGCAATTGATGCACGCGGCGCTCCAGCTCGGCGACCCGACCCCGGAGGTGGTTGCGTTCCTCCTGGATTTCCAGGGCATGGGCCGCCGCATGGCGAATCTGCTGCAACTCGGTTTCCAGTTGGGCGCTGCGCCGGATCAGGTTCTCCTTCTCGGTCGTCAAGCTGCCCTGTTGGCTTTTCAAGGCATCCAGTTCCTTCTTGAGGCGGGCGTTCTCCCGGCTCAGGCGCTCCAGTTTTTCCTGGGCCTGTTTCAGCTGCCAGCGGGCGCTGGGTTCGGAACTCAAGTAGCGGGTCAGTATCCAGCCTTCGGTTCCGTCCCGCAGCCGCACCCGGCTGTAGCCGCTCTTGGGATCCTTGGCCAGGACGGTTAGCGGGGTGCCGCTGCGCACCTGACGCAGAATTTTGTATTTGATCCCTTTGCCGGTGCGAAGATAGACCTCCAGTCGGTCGGTGACGTAGGCGGGCTCTTCGGCTTCGGCCCAGGGAAGGGCGAGGCTGACGAGCAGCAGGAGAAAAATTTTCATGACGGTTCCACGGGCTGGAAAATCGATGTTATGAATGCGTATCTTACCACCTGTCCGGTCCCTTTTTCGGGGGCCGGGAAAGCGTGGCAGGGCGATCGCCGTCAGGCCGGTGGGCGCCGGCGTCGGTTCAACCGGAAAGCAGGAATTCCAGCAGCGCCTTCTGGGCGTGCAGGCGGTTTTCCGCTTCCTCCCAGACCACGCTCCACGGACCTTCCAGGACCTCGGCGCTGACTTCCTCGCCGCGGTGCGCCGGCAGGCAGTGCATGAACAGGGCGTCGTCGTGGGCCCGTGCCATCAGTTCCGGGGTTACCTGGAAGCGGCGGAAGGCCGCGAGGCGCTGTTGCTGCTCCTCCTCCTGGCCCATGCTGGCCCAGACGTCGGTGACCACCAGGTCGGCATCGGTCGCCGCCGCTGCCGGATCGTGGTCCAGGATGACGTGCTCGCCGGCCCAGGCGAGCAGTTCGGCTTCCGGCTCGTATCCTTGCGGACAGGCGATGTGCAGATGGAAGTCCAGCAATTTGGCCGCTTTGATGTAGGACTGACACATGTTATTGCCGTCACCGATCCAGGCGACCTTGCGTCCCCGAATGTCGCCGCGGTGTTCGAACCAGGTCTGCAGGTCGGCGAGCAGTTGGCAGGGGTGAAAGCGGTCCGTCAATCCGTTGATGACCGGAACCCGGGAAAATTCAGCGAACCGTTGCACGGTCTGATGGCGGTGGGTGCGCAGCACGATGACGTCGACCATTCGCGACAGTACCCGGGCGGTGTCTTCGAGGGGTTCGCCGCGACCCAGCTGGGAGTCCCGGGGGGAGAGGAAGATCGCCGCCCCGCCCAGCTGCACGATGCCGGCCTCGAAGGAGACCCGCGTGCGGGTGGAGGCCTTCTCGAAAATCATGCCCAGCAGCCGGTTTTTCAGCGGTTCGTAGGGGCCTTTGAGGCGTTTCAGTTCCCCGGCGCGGTGGATCAGGGCGCGCAGTTCGTCGGGGGACAGATCGGTGAGGGTGAGAAAATGGCGTACATTCACGGCGATGATTCCTGTATCAGTTCGACGAGGATTTCCACGAGCTGTTCCGCCTGGGGCGGGTCCAGGATCAGCGGCGGCAACAACCGGATCACCGAGCCCGCGGTGACGTTGATCAGCAGACCGCGCTCCAGGGCTTTGCCCACCAGATCGCCGCAGGGTTTGGCCAGTTCGATGCCGAGCATCAGACCGAGGCCGCGCACTTCCCTGACCTGCGGATGACCGTCGAGGCGTTCACGCAACGAGCGGCGAATGGTTCGCCCCAGTCGGTCGCAGTGGGTCAAGAGATCCTCGTTCTCGATCGTCTGTAACACTTCCAGGGCGACCCGACAGGCCAGGGGGTTGCCGCCGAAGGTCGAACCGTGCATTCCGGCCGTGAGGACCTGCGAGGCCGCCCCTCGGGCCAGACAGGCTCCGATGGGAAAACCGTTGCCCAAAGCTTTGGCCAGGGTCATGACGTCGGGGACGACGTCCCAGTGTTGATGGGCGAACCAACGGCCGCAGCGGCCGATGCCCGTCTGCACTTCGTCCAGCATCAGCAGCCACCCCCGACGGTCGCAGATGGCGCGCAATCCGGGCAGATAGTCCGCCGCCGGGACACGGATGCCGCCTTCCCCCTGCACCGGTTCCACCAGGACGGCGACGATGTCGTCGCGCCCGGCCAGTGCTTCCACGGCGGCGAGGTCGTCGTAGGGAACCTGGATGAAGCCCGGGACCAAAGGTTCGAAGCCCTCCTTGACCCGGGGATTGCCCGTCGCCGTGAGCGTGGCCAGGGTGCGGCCGTGGAAGCTGCCTTCCATGACGATGATGTGCGGCCGTGCGATCCCCCGGGAGCGGCCGTAGGCCCGCGCCAGTTTGATGGCGGCTTCGTTGGCCTCGGCGCCGGAGTTGCAGAAGAACGCGTTGTCCATGGCGCTCAAGGCGGCCAGCCGGCTCGCCAGACGTTCCTGCAGTTCGATGTGATACAGGTTGGAGGTGTGCCACAGTTGGCCGGCCTGATGGCACAGGGCCTTGGTCAGGGCGGGATGGGCGTGTCCCAGATTGCAAACGGCGATTCCCGCAAGGGCGTCGAGGTAGCGCCGGCCTTCGTCGTCCCACAGCCAGGCTCCTTCGCCTTTCCGAAAGGCGACCGGCAGGCGGGCGTAGGTGGGCATCAGAGCCGAAGTCATGGATGGATCACCTGAACTTGAAAACAAAAAGGCAGCCGCACGCTGCCTGCAAAAACCGATATTCTAATTGGATCGCGGTTCAACACAAGTGTTTGCCTTGAAAACCTCGGCACCTGTCAATAATCCCCAGGGGAGCGGGGAAGGGGCTGCTGGGGGGTGTTGTGGTTTGTCGGCCACATATTTTGGTGAAGTTCACGATTCGGTATGCACGTTGGCATATAATTGAACAAGGATGGGCTTGCTCGCGCGGAGGTGGCTATGGTGCGCAGATGGGTTCTGGCGTTGATCGCCTGGCTGGCCGTCGTCCAGTCTTGTTACGGTGTCGAGGTGCGCGGCATCCGTCACTGGAACGCACCGGACCACCTTCGTCTGGTCCTCGATGTTTCCGCCGACGTCAAGCCCAAGGTCTTCGATTTGGCCAATCCTGATCGGTTGGTGCTGGACCTGGCCGGTGGAAAACTCAGGGCGCCGTTGCCCCGTTTCGATGACGGCACGCCGTTCGTGCGGCGGATTCGCAGCGGCAGGCCCCGTCCCGGGGTGTTGCGCCTGGTGCTGGATCTGAAATCCCCGGTACGGCCCAAGGTGTTCACCCTGCCGCCCAACGCCCGTTACGGTCACCGTCTGGTGGTCGATCTTTATCCCGCCCAGGGGGCTTCCGCGCCGCGCCCGTCTCCGCCGGTGAGGCGTGCCAAGTTGCGCAAGGTGACGGTGGCCATCGATCCCGGTCACGGCGGGGAGGACCCCGGTGCCATCGGCCGTCACGGGACGCGGGAGAAGGACGTGGTGTTGGCCATCGCCAGGAAACTGGCCAGATTGATCGACGACACCCCCGGCATGCGGGCGGTGTTGATTCGCAAGGGGGACTACTACGTTCCGCTGCGCAAGCGCATCGAGCTGGCCCGCCGCGCCAGGGCCGATCTGTTCATTTCCATTCACGCCGATTCCTTCCGGGATCCGAAGGCCAGCGGCGCCGGGGTCTACATCCTGTCCGAGCGGGGTGCCTCCAGCGAGGCGGCGCGTTGGCTCGCCGCCCGGGAGAACGCATCCGATCTGGTCGGGGGGGTCAGCCTCGATGACAAGGACGAAGTGCTGGCCAAGGTGCTGCTCGATCTCTCCCTGACCGGGACCCGGGAATACAGCCGCCGGCTGGCCCGCGAGGTGCTGGAGGAATTGAGGCGCATCGGCCGCATTCACCATCACGGGGTGCAGCAGGCCGGCTTCGTGGTGCTGAAATCCCCGGACATTCCCTCGGTTCTCGTCGAGACGGCCTTCATTTCCAATCCGGCGGAGGAAAGGCGGCTGCGGAGCGCCAAGTACCAGTGGTATTGGGCCAAGGCCATTCACCGGGGGGTGCGGGATTATTTCAAACGCCACGCCCCGCCGGGAACTTTGTTGGCGGCCGAGCGTCGCCATGTCATCGCCAAGGGGGAAACCCTCTCGGAAATCGCCCAGAGTTACGGAATCAGCCTCGAACGGTTGATGAGCTACAACGACCTGAGCCGTACCCGTGTCCGGGCCGGGCAGGTGCTCCGAATACCGGTCGGCGGATGAGGCGGATCCGCCCCTTGCCGCCCCCGTTGGTGGGGCAGATCGCCGCCGGGGAGGTGGTGGAAAGGCCCGCCTCGGTGGTCAAGGAGCTGGTCGAGAACAGCCTGGACGCCGGCGCCGGCCGCGTCGAGGTGATCGTGGAGTCCGGTGGTATCGCCCTGATCCGGGTGCGCGACGACGGTCACGGCATCGCCCGCGACGATCTCCCCTTGGCGTTGAGCCGTCATGCCACCAGCAAGATCGCCACCCTGGACGACCTGCTTCGGGTGCGCACCTTCGGCTTCCGCGGCGAAGCGCTGGCGAGCATCGCGGCGGTGGCGCGGCTGGAATTGGTTTCCCGCACGGCGGACGAGCCCTGCGGTTGGCGCCTCGTGGTTCCGGCGGATGGCCGTTCGGGCGAGCCGCTTCCCGTCGCCCACCCGGTGGGGACCACCGTGTCCGTGGCCGACCTGTTCCACAACGTGCCTGCCCGGCGCAAGTTCCTGCGCAGCGAGCGGACCGAGTTCGGGCACATCCAGACCTTTCTCGAACGTCTGTCCCTGAGCCGGTTCGAGGTCGCCTTCCGATTGCGCCACAATCAGCGGGACGTGTTGCATTTGCCCGCAGCCCGGGAGGAGCGGGGCTGGACCCGCCGGGTGGGGATGCTGTTCGGCGAGGCGTTCGTGCAACAGTCGTTGTTGATCGAGTTCGAACAGGACGGCGTGCGCCTGTGGGGCTGGATGGGGCTGCCGACGGTGGCCCGACGCCAGGCGGACCGGCAGTGGTGGTACGTCAATAGCCGGCCGGTGCGCGACAAGCTGCTCGCCCACGCCCTGCGCCAGGGTTACCGCGACGTGTTGCCCCACGACCGTCAGCCCGCCGCGGTTCTCTATCTGGAGCTGGATCCCACCCAGGTCGATGTCAACGCCCATCCGGCCAAGTTGGAGGTGCGTTTCCGCGATCCGCGCACTGTTCGGGATTTCGTCGCCCGTTCCCTGCACCAGGCCCTCGGAAAGGCGCGTCCGGGGCCGAGGATCACACCGCCGCCGGCGCCCGTCTGTCCTCCGCCGTCCGGGCCGCCGGCGGCCGCTCAAGTCAACGAGGCCATCGCCTTCTACGAAGCCCTGCGTCCGGCGCGGGAACCGGAATCGGAACGAGAGGCGGCGCCGGAAGCTCCGGCTTCGTCCCGGGAAGTTCCCCCTTTGGGTTATGCGGTGGCCCATCTCCACGGTATCTACATTCTCGCCGAGGCCGAGGACGGTCTGGTGATCGTCGATGCCCACGCTGCCCATGAGCGCATCCTTTACGAAAAGCTCAAGCGCCAGTTGGTCGGCGGCGCCCCCCAGTGCCAGCCCCTTCTGCTGCCGGAAAAGATCCGCCTGAGTTCCGGTGATGTCGAGCTGATTCACCGACATCGCAGCCGTCTGGCCCGGCTCGGCGTCGATCTGGACGTCCTGGGTCCGGAAACCGTGGTGGTCCGTGCCTTGCCCGCCCTGTTGGTGCAGGCCGATCCGGCGGCCCTGGTGAAAGATCTGGTCTCGGAGCTGCGGGAGCTCGACAGCGCCGCCGAGGTGGAAAGCCGAATCCACGAGCGTCTAGCCACCCGGGCCTGCCACAGCGCCGTGCGGGCCGGGCAACGGCTCGGCCGGGAGGAGATGAACGCCCTGTTGCGGGAGCTGGAGCGCACCGAGCGGGGCGGCCAGTGCAATCACGGTCGTCCCACGTGGGTCAAGCTGGATTTTCCCGCCCTGGACCGGTTCTTCCGCCGCGGCCGCTGATGGGAAAACCGCTGGCACTCTTGATCATGGGGCCGACCGCGGCCGGCAAGACCGATCTGGCCGTCGCCCTGGCCCAGCGTCTGAACGGCGAGATCGTCAGCGTCGATTCCGGGCAGGTGTACCGGGGCATGGACATCGGCACCGCCAAGCCGTCCCGGGAGATCCGGGCCCGAATTCCCCATCATCTGATCGACATTCTCGATCCCTCCCAGTCCTACTCGGCGGGTCGCTTCCGCAGCGACGCCCTGGCGCTGATCGAGGCCATCGCCCGCCGGGGGCGGTTGCCGATCCTGGTGGGCGGCACGATGCTGTACTTCCATGCCCTGCTGCGGGGGATCGCTCCCATGCCGGAAGCGGATCCCGAAGTGCGGGAGCGCATCAACGCCGAGGCCTCCCGGCATGGTTGGGCGGCGCTGCACCGCCGGCTGGCCGCCGTCGACCCCCAGGCGGCGGCCCGGATCCACCCCAACGATCCCCAGCGGATTCAGCGGGCTCTGGAGGTCTATCAACTGACAGGGAAACCCTTGAGCGCCTGGTGGCGGACCACGACCGGAGAACTGTCGTTCCGACCCGTCAAGGTGGTGCTGGCCCCTCAGGACCGGGCGCAGTTGCACCGGCGGATCGAGTGCCGTTTTCACGGGATGTTAGAGGCCGGATTGATCGCCGAGGTGGAAGCCCTCTATCGCCGGGGTGATCTCCATCCCGACCTTCCCGCTATCCGAAGCGTCGGTTATCGTCAGGTCTGGGCCTGGCTGGCGGGAGAGTACGACTATGCCACCATGATCGAAAAGGCGATCGTCGCCACCCGCCGACTGGCCAAACGGCAGCTGACCTGGCTGCGCCGGGAGCAGGACGCGTTGTGGCTCGAGCCCGGCGGGGACGTTGCCCAGCGGGTGATCGCCGCCCTTCGTGACGCCGGCTGAATCTGGACGCGGTTCCATCCGGTTTGATATAGTTCTCCGAATTGACCAATCGAATCTCCACCCGCTAGGGTGGTGGCAACCGGTTTCAGAACCATCAAATTTTGGGGGTAACACTTCATGGCTATCAAGCTGGCAATCAACGGTTACGGCCGGATCGGCCGCAACGTGCTGCGGGCCCTGTTCGAATCCGGGCGCACCGGTGAATTCGAAATCGTCGCGATCAACGATCTGGCGGACGCCCAGACCAACGCCCATTTGACCCGCTACGACACCGTACACGGCCGCTTCCCCTTCGACGTGGCGGTGGAAGGGGATACCCTGGTGGTCGACGGGCACCGGATCAAGGTATTGGCGGAGCGCGATCCCGCCAAGCTTCCCTGGGGCGAGCTGGGCATCGACGTGGTGATGGAATGTACCGGCTTGTTCACCTCCAAGGAGAAGGCCTCGGCCCATCTCCAGGGTGGGGCCAAGAAAGTGCTGATTTCCGCTCCCGGCGGCAAGGACGTGGATGCCACCGTGGTCTACGGCGTCAATCACGGGACGCTCAAGGCTTCCGACACCGTGGTCTCCAACGCCTCGTGTACCACCAACTGTCTGGCTCCGCTGGCCAAGGTGCTGCATAGCCGGATCGGCATCGAACGTGGTCTGATGACCACCATTCATTCCTATACCAACGACCAGCGGCTCATCGACGTGTTCCACAAGGACCTGCGCCGGGCCCGGGCCGCCGCCCACAACATGATTCCCACCAAGACGGGGGCTGCGGCGGCAGTGGGTCTGGTATTGCCGGAACTGGCCGGCAAGCTCGACGGCTTCGCCGTGCGGGTTCCCACCATCAACGTTTCCCTGGTGGACCTGACCTTCCAGGCGACCCGGGCCACCTCGAAGGAGGAGATCGACACCCTCGTTCGGGAAGCGGCGGAAGGTGAGTTGAAAGGCGTCCTGGCCTACAGCGACGAGCCTTTGGTGTCGATGGACTTCAACCACAACCCCCATTCCTCCATCTACGAATCCTCCTTGACCAAGGTCATCGACGGCACCCTGGTGAAGGTGCTGGCCTGGTACGACAACGAGTGGGGCTTTTCCAACCGCATGCTCGACACCGCCAAGGCGATGATGGAGGCGCGCTGATTCATGGCTGACATTTACGTGCCGAGACGCACCAAGATCGTCGCCACCCTGGGGCCGGCGACCGACACGCCGGAGATGCTGGAGAAGCTCATCGACGCCGGCGTCGACGTGGTTCGGTTGAATTTCTCCCACGGGACCGCCGACGACCACCGGCGCCGGGCCCGTCTGGTCCGCGAGATTTCCGAGGGCAAGGGGCATTACGTCGGCATTCTGGCGGATCTGCAGGGGCCGAAGATCCGGATCGGCCGTTTCAAGACGGGGAAGGTGGTGCTCCAGGAGGGAGCCCGCTTCGCCCTCGACGCGGATTTCCCCCTGGACCAGGGGGACGAGACCCAGGTGGGGCTGGTGTACCGCGATCTTCCGAAGGACGTTCAGCCGGGCGACGTTCTGCTGCTGGACGACGGTCGCATCGTCCTTCGGGTGGACGGTATCGAGGGCGACCGGGTCGAATGTGTGGTCGAGGTCGGCGGGGTGCTGTCCGACAACAAAGGCATCAACAAGCAGGGAGGCGGGCTTTCGGCCCCGGCCCTCACCGACAAGGACAAGGAGGACATCAAGACCGCCGTGGAGATCGAGGCCGATTATCTGGCGGTTTCCTTCCCCCGCAGCGCCGCCGACATCCACCTGGCGCGTCATCTGCTCCGGGAAGCCGGTGGCGCGGCCGGCATCGTCGCCAAGATCGAGCGTGCCGAGGCGGTTCAGCCCGGTGTGATGGAAGAGATCATCGAAGCGTCTGACGTCATCATGGTAGCCCGGGGGGATCTGGGGGTGGAAATCGGCGACGCCCGCCTGCCCCAAGTGCAGAAGGATCTGATTTCCAAGGCGCGGGACATGGATCGGGTGGTCATCACCGCCACTCAGATGATGGAATCGATGATCGAAAGCCCCCTGCCGACGCGGGCCGAGGTGTTGGACGTGGCCAACGCCGTGTTCGACGGGACCGATGCGGTGATGTTGTCGGCGGAGACTGCTTCGGGCAACTATCCGGTGGAGGCGGTCAAGGCGATGGATCGGGTCTGTCGGGAAGCGGAGAAGAGCCCCAGGGTGCGGCGTTCCTCCCACCGCATGGATCGCCAGTTCAAACGGGTGGACGAGGCCATCGCCATGGCGTCCATGTACGTGGCCAACCACCTGCCCGTCCGGGCCATCGCCGCGCTGACGGAAAGCGGCTCCACGCCGCTGTGGATGTCGCGGATCCGTTCGGGTATTCCCATCTATGCCATGACCCGTCATCTGCGCACCTGTCGCAAGGTCACCCTGTACCGGGGCGTCTATCCCATCCATTTTCACTGCGAGACCACGGAGCACGTGGTTCAGAACAAGGCAGCTCTGAAGGAGCTGCTGCGCTGCCACGCGGTGACCGAAGACGACCGGGTGCTGATCACCAAGGGGGATCTGACCGGCGTGAGCGGTGGGACCAATACCCTGAAAATCGTCAAGGTCAAGGATGCCCTGGCGCTGTCGACGGCGGCCTGAGTCCTTTATCGATCTAATGTAGGAGGAAGATGTTATGCAAGGTCAAGGGGTCTCCTTAACGGAGTTTTTGATTCAGGAACAGCGCAAGGTGGCCGGCGCCACCGGCGAGCTGACCTTGTTGATTTCCGACATCGCCCGGGCCTGCAAAGCGATCGCCCGCGAGGTCCGCTACGGTGCCCTGGTGGGTAACCTGGGTCAGGTGGGCGAGGAAAACGTTCAGGGGGAAGTGCAGCAGAAACTGGATGTGCTTTCCAACGACATCATGATCGCCATTCTCAGCCGCAGCGGTCACGTGGCGGCCATGGCCTCGGAAGAGAACGACGACATCATCGTGGTGCCGAAGGCCAACCGGGGGAAATACCTGGTTTGTTTCGACCCCTTGGACGGGTCCTCCAACATCAACATCAACATGTGCATCGGCACCATCTTTTCCATCCTGCGGTGTCCGGAAGGGGTCGACGAACCGGCCGAGGAGCATTTCCTGCAGCCTGGAACGGCTCAGGTGGCCTCCGGGTTCTGTGTCTACGGCCCCTCGGTCACCCTGGTGTTGACCACGGGCAACGGGGCCCATGGTTTCACCCTGGACCAGGGGGTGGGTGAGTTCTTCCTGACCCAATCCAACATCCGGATCGCCGAGGAAGCCAAGGAATTCGCCATCAACATGTCCAACTGGCGCTTCTGGGAACCGCCCGTGCGCCGTTATATCGAGGAGTGCCTCCAGGGTAAGGAAGGCCCCCGGGGACGTGACTACAACATGCGCTGGATCGCCTCTTTCGTGGCCGAGGCTTACCGCATCCTGCAGCGGGGTGGTTTCTGGACCTATCCCCTGGACGAGAAGCTGAAGAAAAAGGGGTTGGCCGGCCGTCTGCGCCTGATGTACGAAGCCAATCCCATCGGTTTCATCATCGAGCAGGCCGGGGGGGTCGTTTCCACCGGGCGCGAGCGGGTCCTGACCCTGGAGCCGACCCACATCCACCAGCGCATTCCTCTGTTCATCGGGGCCAGGAAGGATCTCGAAACCATCGAGGCCTATCATCGCGAGTGGGATGCGGAACAGGCCGGTTGACGGGATTGCGCCCGCGAGGCGGCGGCTATAAGATGCGATCCTGATCGAAGCTGAACAACAAATTTGAGAACCAATTAGGAGAAAGAATCATGCCTTCACGCCGAGATCTTGCAAATGCCATCCGTGCACTCGCCATGGATGCGGTCCAGCAAGCCAAGTCTGGCCATCCGGGGATGCCCATGGGTATGGCGGACATCGCCGAGGTCCTGTGGAACGATTACCTGCGCCACAATCCCAACAATCCCAAGTGGCCCAACCGGGACCGCTTCGTCCTGTCCAACGGGCACGGTTCGATGCTGATATACGCCCTGTTGCATCTGACCGGTTACGATCTGCCCCTGGAGGAACTGAAGAACTTCCGTCAGCTTCACTCCAAGACGCCGGGGCATCCCGAATACGGCTACACCCCCGGGGTGGAAACCACCACCGGGCCCCTGGGGCAGGGAATCGCCAACGCCGTGGGGATGGCGCTGGCGGAGAAAGTGCTGGCCGCCCAGTTCAATCGTGACGGTCACGACATCATCGACCACTATACCTACGTCTTCCTCGGTGACGGCTGCATGATGGAAGGCGTTTCCCACGAGGCTTGCGCCCTGGCCGGCACCTTCAAATTGGGGAAACTGATCGCCTTCTGGGACGACAACGGCATCTCCATCGACGGCGAAGTGGAAGGGTGGTTCACCGAAGATACCGCCAAGCGCTTCGAAGCCTATGGCTGGCATGTGATCCGGGATGTCGACGGCCACAATCCCGACGCCATCAAGGCCGCCATCGAGGAGGCCCGCGCCACGACCGACAAGCCCAGCCTGATCTGCTGCAAGACCATCATCGGCTATGGTTCGCCCAACAAGCAGGGCAAGGAAGAATGCCACGGCGCCCCGCTGGGGGACGACGAGATCGCCCTGGCGCGGGAAGTGCTGGGATGGCCGCATCCCCCGTTCGTGATTCCGAAGGAAATCTACGACGGTTGGGACGCCCGGGAGAAGGGCGCCAAATGGGAGCAGGAATGGCAGGACAAGCTGGCCGCCTACAAGGCCGAACTGCCGGATCTGGCCGAAGAACTGGTCCGCCGTCTCGAGGGTCGGCTGCCGGCCGATTGGCCTCAGGTCGCCCAGGCCTACATCGACGAGGTCAACGCCAAGGCCGAAAAGGTCGCCACCCGCAAGGCCTCCCAGAACACCCTGAACGCCTATGCGCCCCATCTGCCGGAGTTCTTCGGCGGCAGCGCCGATCTGACCGGCTCCAACCTGACCAACTGGAAAGGTTGCAAGGATTACAACTATCCCGGCAAATCCCATGAGGACGGGGATTACGTCCACTACGGGGTGCGGGAATTCGGCATGGCGGCCATGATGAACGGCATTTGTCTGCACGGCGGCTTCCGGCCGTTCGGGGGCACTTTCCATGTGTTCTCCGATTACTGCCGCAACGGCATCCGTATGTCCGCCCTGATGAAGCTGCCGGTGATCTACGTCCTGACCCACGATTCCATCGGTCTGGGTGAGGACGGCCCCACCCATCAGCCGGTGGAGCATCATGTCTCGCTGCGGGTGATTCCCAACCTGCACCTGTGGCGTCCTGCCGATGCGGTCGAGACCGCCGTGGCCTGGCGCGAGGCGATCAACCGCACCGACGGCCCCGCCGCTCTGGCTCTGACCCGTCAGGGGGTGCCGCATCTGGAGCGGACGCCGGAGCAGATCGAAGCCATCGCCAAAGGTGGCTACGTGTTGCGGGACTGCGATGGCAAGCCGGACGCCATCATCATCGCCACCGGTTCGGAAGTGCATCTGGCGGACGAGGCTGCCAAGATCCTGGCCGACGAAGGGAAGAAGATCCGCGTGGTCTCGATGCCCTGCGAGGACGTTTTCGACGCCCAGAGTGCCGAGTACAAGGCGGCGGTGCTGCCGCCGGACGTCACCGCCCGGGTCGCGGTGGAAGCCGGGGCGACCGACGGCTGGTACAAATACGTCGGCCTCGATGGTAAGGTGCTCGGTATCGACCGGTTTGGCGAGTCGGCTCCCGGTGGTGTGCTGATGAAAGAATTTGGCTTCACCGTGGACAACGTCGTCAAGGCGGTCAAAGAAGTTCTGTCCTAACCTGAGCAGGAGGAGGCTGTCATGGCACTCATCACCTTGAGACAATTGCTGGATCACGCAGCGGAGAACGACTATGGCGTGCCGTCTTTCAACATCAACAACATGGAGCAGGTCCATTCCATCATGGAAGCGGCCGCCGAGGTCGACAGCCCGGTGATCATGCAGGTGTCCGCCGGCGCCCGCAAGTATGCGGGGCCCTACTTCATCCGCCATCTGGTGCAGGCCGCTCTGGAGCAGTGGCCGGACATTCCCGTCGTGCTCCACCAGGACCACGGCGCCGATCCGGGGGTGTGCGCCCGTTCGATCCAGTCCGGCTTCACCTCGGTGATGATGGACGGTTCCCTGATGCCGGACATGAAGACGCCTTCCACTTACGAGTACAACGTGGAGGTGACCGCCAAGGTCGTCGAAATGGCCCACGCCTGCGGCGTGTCCGTGGAAGGTGAGCTGGGATGCCTGGGTTCCTTGGAGAAAGGAGTCACCGACAAGGGTGAGGCGATCGACAAGGAAATGCTGCTCACCGATCCGGAACAGGCGGCCGACTTCGTCAAGAAGACCAAGGTGGACGCTTTGGCGGTGGCCATCGGTACCAGTCACGGTGCCTACAAGTTCACCAAGCCGCCGACCGGGGAAATTCTCGCCATCGACCGGATCAAGGAGATCCACGCCCGGATTCCGGACACCCACCTGGTGATGCACGGATCTTCCTCGGTTCCCCAGGAATGGGTGAAGATCATCAACGAATACGGTGGTGACATCGGCCAACCCTACGGGGTTCCGGTGGAGGAGATCGTCGAAGGCATCAAGCACGGGGTGCGCAAGGTCAACATCGACACCGACCTGCGTCTGGCTTCCACCGGGGCCATGCGCAAGTTCCTGGCGGAAAACCCCAAGCAGTTCGACCCGCGCAAAATCTTCGCCGCCGCGACCAAGGCGATGAAGGACATCTGCAAGGCCCGTTACGAGGCGTTCGGTTGTGCGGGGCAGGCGTCCAAGATCAAGCCGATTTCGCTGGAGGCGATGTATCAGCGCTATGCTTCCGGCGAACTGGATCCGCGGGTCGGCTGACATCGTTCCTCCGGATCCGGCAAGGGTCCGGAGGGTTTTCATGGTTGATTGTTTAATGAATGAGGCTATTTGAATGGCATTGATCAGTTTGCGACAACTCCTGGATCACGCAGCGGAAAACGGCTACGGCGTGCCGGCGTTCAACGTCAACAACATGGAGCAGGTCCATTCCATCATGCAGGCGGCCGCCGAGGTCGACAGCCCGGTGATCATGCAGGCCTCGGCCGGGGCCCGTAAATATGCCGGCGAACCGTTCCTGCGTCACCTGATTCTGGCGGCGGTGGAGCAGTGGCCGGACATTCCCATCGTGCTCCACCAGGACCACGGCGCCGATCCGGGGGTGTGCGCCCGTTCGATCCAGTCCGGCTTCACCTCGGTGATGATGGACGGCTCCCTGATGCCGGACGCCAAGACCCCGGCCACTTACGAGTACAACGTGGAGGTGACCGCCAAGGTCGTCGAAATGGCCCACGCCTGCGGTGTGTCGGTCGAAGGGGAATTGGGATGCCTGGGGTCGCTGGAGACCATGCAGGCCGGCAAGGAAGACGGCGTTGGTGCCGAAGGCAAGCTGACCAAGGAAATGCTGCTTACCGATCCGGACGAGGCGGCCGACTTCGTCAAGAAGACCAAGGTGGACGCCCTGGCGATCGCCATCGGCACCAGTCACGGCGCCTACAAGTTCACCCGCCCGCCGACGGGAGACATCCTCGCCATCGACCGGATCAAGGAGATCCACGCCCGGATTCCGGACACCCACCTGGTGATGCACGGATCTTCCTCGGTTCCTCAGGATTGGCTGGAAATCATCAACGAATACGGTGGTGACATGGGTCAGACCTACGGGGTTCCGGTGGAGGAGATCGTCGAAGGCATCAAACACGGGGTGCGCAAGGTCAACATCGACACCGACCTGCGGATGGCCGCCACCGGGGCCATGCGGAAGTTCCTGAAGGAAAATCCCAAGGAATTCGATCCGCGCAAGATTTTCAAGGTCGCCACCCAGGCGATGAAGGACATCTGCAAGGCCCGTTACGAGGCGTTCGGTTGTGCGGGGCAGGCGTCCAAGATCAAGCCGATTTCGCTGGAGGCGATGTATCAGCGCTATGCTTCCGGTGAATTGGATCCCAAGGTGAGTTGATCGCCACCGGCAATTTTTTCCTTGGAAAACCGCGGCATCGTCCGCGGTTTTTTTTACGAAGCGGGAAGGAGTATCCGTGGCTGGAAAGGAAAACGCCAGGCCTGAATTCAAGGGCGGATTTCGGTTCGGCGTTTCCATTCCCGGCTCTTGCAGGGGCATGCTAGAATATTTAATTTATGCGGGGCTGGATGTAACAACCATCCGGTGACGATCAATCGCCTTTTTGAGGGGTGACTATCCACGATGAAATGGCTCAATCTCGGTTTGATCCGCCTTTTTGAATTTCTTGTCCTGCTGCTTTATTCCTTCTTCGTCCTGACCTATTTCGGTGCTTTTCTGCTGCTGCCCCTCGACGTGCTCACCCTCCTGACCCGTGGTCTGGGGGGGGTGGGATTGCCGGCCTGGGCGGGGTTTCCCATCGCCGCCATCGTGACCGGCTATCTGTGCTATCTCGTTTACAAGATGCCCGGCCTCTATCGGAGCATCGTGAACGGTGGTCTCGAACTGACCAATGCCGGTCATGCCCAACTGCGTCAACTGGAGGCCATCGCCGCCGAAGTGAACGGGGGGGCTTCCAGACCCTCGACCACCTGAAGAAGCAGCGATGCTCCGCATCCTTCTGTGGGGGGTCTTGCTGGGGATGACGGCCGCACAAGCGGCCGTTTTTCAATGGCGCGACCGTGAGGGACAATATCATTACAGCGATCGCCCGGTCCCCGGCGCCGAAATCGTCGAGCTGCATCCCGAGCCCGCCTATTATCCGGTGCAGCACGTCTATGACGGCGATACGGTATTGCTGAAGGATGGCCGCAGGATCCGCTTGCTGAACATCAATGCCCCGGAAATCGAAACCGAACGCAAACGCGGGGAGCCGGGTGGTGAGGAGGCGAAGGCCTTGCTGAAAGCCCTGACGGCCGGTCGGCCGGTACGCCTGGAATACGACGTGGAGCGGCACGACAAGTACGGGCGCACCCTCGCCTATCTGTTCCGCCGTGACGGGCTCCATCTGAACCTGGCGCTGGTGAAGGCCGGTTGGGCGATCGCCAACATCCATCCCCCCAATTTGAAATACGCCCGGTCGATCCTGGCGGCTCAGAAAGCGGCCGAATCCGCCCGGAGAGGCATTTGGGGGATGCCCTACTATGCTCCCAAGCCCATCGAAACCTTGCTGCGCAAGAAATTGCACGGATGGCAACGTCTGGTGGGTGTTCCGAGAAAGCTCAAAGCCGGGCGCAAGTACCTGCGGCTGCAGTTTTCAGCTGGTGTCGAGGTCGTGATACCGCGGCGCAACTTGTCGTATTTCCCCGATTTGCAACGTTATCTGGGAAAACGGGTCGAAGTCCGTGGTTGGCCCTCGCGCCGGGGGCGTCGTTATTCCATCCTGGTGCGTCATCCCAGCGCCCTGATCGTTCTGGAGTGAGGCACCCATCGTCTTGGCGACTTGTATGAGGGAAGTATGATCGAGGAATATCGCAAATACGTCTGTGTGGTTTGTGGCTACATCTACGACGAGGCCGAAGGGGATCCGGACGGCGGTCTGCCTCCCGGAACCCGTTTCGAGGACATTCCTGACGATTGGGTCTGCCCCGAGTGTGGGGTCACCAAGGACGATTTCGAACCGTTGGAAGAAGAGTGATCGTCGTCAGATGTGGCTTTCCACCCATTGCTGGATTTGAGCGGCATTGAGCGCGCCGGACAGGCGCACGCTCTCCTGTCCTTTCTTGAACAGAATCAAGGTGGGAATGCTGCGGATACCGAAGCGCTGGGCCAAGCGTGGACAGGCTTCGGTGTTCACCTTGGCCAGGCGTGCCTTCAGAGCCAGGGCCGAGGCCGCCTGAGCGAAGGCGGGCGCCATCATTCGACACGGCCCGCACCAGGGGGCCCAGAAATCCACCAGAACCGGCAGGTCGTTATGGGTGACGAACCGATCGAAATCGGCTTCGTCCAAATCGACCGGTTGACCGTCCAGTAGCGGCCGATGGCATTTGCCGCAGCAGGGTTGGTGTCCGAGCTTCGCGCCCGGAACCCGGTTGGTGGTGAAACAATGGCCGCAAACGATATGCATGGCTTTCTCCTTTCTCAATCTTGCAGCAATCGGTCCAATTCCCCCTGATGGTCCAGGGCGGCCAGCTCCTGAAACCCCCCGATGTGGAGGTCGTCGATGAAGATCTGGGGAACGGTGCGACGCCCGGTCCGTTCCATCATTTCCCGCCGCCGCTGGGGATCCAAGTCGACGCGGATCTTCTCGATCGCGGTGACGCCCTTGGCGGCGAGCAAGCGTTCTGCCATCAGGCAATAAGGACAGTGGGAACTGGTGTACATAACGATCTTTTTCATCAGCATTGGGTGATATTGGGTCGGGTTGGCGAAAAACAAGGGCATCTTACCATCTGTCCCTTCCTTTCCCCGCCGACAGAAGTGACCGGTGGTAGGCGGGATGTTCAGGGCGCTGAAAGCGGGTGGCAAATCCGGTAAACTAAGTCATTTCCAACAGCAGAACCCGTTAGGAGTCCGGTATGCAGACACCTTGGATTGCCCCTTCGATCCTGTCGGCCGATTTCGCCCGCCTCGGTGAAGAGGTGGCGCAGGTATTGGCGGCGGGTGGTGACGTGGTCCACTTCGACGTCATGGACAATCACTTCGTGCCCAACTTGACCTTCGGGCCGATGATCTGCCAGGCGCTGAGGGATTACGGTATTACCGCTCCCATCGACGTCCATCTGATGGTCAGTCCGGTGGATCGTATCATTCCCGACTTCGCCAAGGCCGGGGCCAGTTACATCACCTTCCATCCGGAAGCCTCCGAGCATATCGACCGTTCGTTGCAGTTGATCCACGATCACGGTTGCAAGGCTGGATTGGTTTTCAATCCCGCCACCCCCCTGGATTATCTCGACTGGGTGATCGACAAGGTGGACATGATTCTGCTGATGTCGGTCAATCCCGGTTTCGGCGGGCAGTCGTTCATTCCTTACGTACTGCGCAAGATCGAGAAGGTCCGTGAGATCATCGATGCCAGCGGCCGTGACATCCGCCTCGAGGTGGACGGCGGGATCAAGGTGGACAACATCGCCAAGGTGGCCGCCGCCGGGGCCGATACCTTCGTGGCCGGTTCGGCGATCTTCGGCCAGCCGGATTACAAGGCCGTGATCGACGCCATGCGGTCCGAAATCGCCAAGGGACTTGCCGAAGCCGGCTGACCGGGAACCGAAACAGTGGCGGGTGATCGAAGGTTCGGTCACCCGCAGATCCAATTCATGACGCCAAAACAATTCCAGACGCTCGCCGCCCAGGGTTACAACCGTATTCCGGTCCGGCGTCGGGTCCTCGCCGATCTCGACACGCCGCTGAGCGCTTACCTGAAACTGGCGGCGCAGCCCTACACCTACCTTTTCGAATCGGTGCATGGGGGGGAGCAGTGGGGGCGTTACTCGATCATCGGTCTTCCCGCCCGCTGTGTCATCCAGGTCTATGGAGATCGGATTCAGGTTTGGCACGGTGATCGGCTCGCCGAGGAAGTCCGCAGCGACGACCCGCTGTCCTGGATCCGGGCGTTCGCCGGTCGCTATCGCACTCCCCAGATCGCCGGATTGCCCCGTTTCAGTGGCGGTCTGGTGGGCTATTTCGGTTACGAAACCATCGCCTACATCGAGCCCCGGCTGCGCCCGGCCATGGACAAGCCGGACCCGCTGGGAACCCCCGACATTCTGTTGATGGTTTCCGAGGATCTGCTGGTATTCGACAACCTTTCCGGCACTCTGGAATTGATCACTCATGCCGATCCGGGCGAACCCGACGCCCTGGCGCGGGCCGAGGCGCGGCTGGCCGGCTGGGTGTCCCGGCTGCGTGCCAGTTGTCCTTATCCCGATCAGGCCGGTGGGCCGCCGGTTCACGAGAGCGACTTCGTTTCCGGTTTCACCCGTCAGGGCTTCGAGAAGGCGGTGCGGCGCATCAAGGATTACATCGTCGAAGGCGACGTGATGCAGGTGGTGCTGTCCCAGCGCCTGTCCATTCCTTTCCACGGCGAGCCTTTGAGTGTCTATCGTGCCCTGCGCTGTCTCAACCCCTCGCCTTATCTGTACCACCTGGACCTGGCGCAGTTCCACATCGTCGGCTCTTCCCCGGAGATCCTGGTCCGCCTGGAGGATGGAATGGTCACCGTCCGTCCCATCGCCGGCACTCGTCCCCGGGGGGAGACCCAGGCGGCGGATCTGGCCCTGGAGCGGGAACTGTTGGCCGATCCCAAGGAACTGGCCGAGCATCTGATGTTGATCGACCTGGGGCGCAACGACGTGGGGCGGGTGGCGGAAATCGGCACGGTACGGGTGACCGACCGGATGATCATCGAGCGTTATTCCCACGTCATGCACATCGTTTCCAACGTCGTCGGCCGGCTGCGACCGGATCTGGACGCCTTCGACGTCCTGCGGGCCACATTCCCCGCCGGTACCGTGTCCGGGGCGCCGAAGATCCGGGCCATGGAGATCATCGCTGAACTGGAGCCGGTCAAACGCGGCATCTATTCGGGGGCGGTCGGTTATGTCGGCTGGTCCGGCAATCTCGACACCGCCATCGCGATCCGCACCGCGGTGATTAAGGACGGTCAGCTGCACGTTCAGGCTGGCGCTGGCATCGTCTACGACTCGGTGCCGGAGAGGGAATGGGAAGAGACCATGAACAAGGGCCGGGCCCTGTTCCGGGCGGTCGCCCGGGCTGTGGAGGGATTGTCATGATCCGCACGGTGTGTATCGACAATTACGATTCCTTCACCTACAACCTGGTCCAGTACCTCGGAGAGCTGGGGGCCGAGGTGATCGTGGTCCGCAACGACGAAGTCTCGCTCGCCGACATCGAACGCCTGGCGCCGGATCGGATCTTGATCTCTCCCGGTCCCTGTACCCCGAACGAGGCGGGGATCTCGGTGGCTGCGATCCGCCATTTCAAGGGCAGGGTGCCGATTCTGGGCGTGTGCCTGGGGCATCAGAGCATCGGCGTGGCCTTCGGGGGCCGTATCGTCCACGCCAAGCGCATCATGCACGGGAAGACCTCCTGGATTCATCATCGCGACGTCGGTGTGTTCCGGGGGTTGGCCAATCCCTTCGAGGCGACCCGTTACCATTCCCTGGTCATCGAGCGCGAAAGCTTGCCCGATTGCCTGGAAATCACCGCCTGGACCGAGGACCGCCGGGGCGGTTTCGAGGAGATCATGGGCGTGCGCCACAAGGATTACCCGATCGAAGGGGTACAGTTCCACCCGGAATCGATTCTGACCCAGCACGGCCACGACCTCTTGCGCAACTTTTTACAGTCCTGATGGATATCCGCACCACGTTGAACCGGCTGCTCGAGCCGGCCGATCTGAGCGAGGGGGAAATGACCCGGGTGCTGGAAGGCATCCTGGGCGGAGAAGTGTCCCCGGTACAGGCGGCCGGCTTTCTGGTGGCGTTGCGGGCCAAGGGCGAGAGCGTCGCGGAGATCGGCGCCGCGGTACGGTTGTTGCGGCGCCATGCCCTGAGGATAGAAGTCGATGCCGACCATCTCATCGATACCTGCGGTACCGGAGGGGACGGCTGCGATACCTTCAATGTTTCCACCACCGCCGCTTTCATCGTGGCTGCCGCCGGCGCCCGGGTGGCCAAACACGGCAATCGTTCCGTTTCCAGTCGTAGCGGCAGCGCCGACGTGTTGGAGGCGGCCGGGGTCAATCTCGATCTGACGCCGGACCAGGTCAAGGAATGCATCGAAACCATCGGGATCGGCTTCCTGTACGCTCCGCGCCATCACGGTGTCCTGCGCCAGGTAGCGGAGATCCGGCGTGCCTTGGGGGTTCGCACCTTGTTCAATCTCCTCGGGCCGCTGCTCAATCCCGCCGATGCCCCTCATCAGCTCATCGGCGTCTTCGACCGGCGCTATCTCGAACCGGTGGCCCGCGTGCTGGGGGAACTCGGCAGCCGCCGCGTGCTGGTGGTGCATGCGGAGGATGGCTTGGACGAGATCAGCATCGCAGCTCCGACACAGGTGGCCGAGTGGCATGCCGGCCAAGTGCGGACCTATACCATCGGGCCGGAGCGGTTCGGTATGGAAACGGCGTCGTTGGCGGCGATCCAGGTGGATTCGGTGGCCGCGAGTCTGGCCTTGATGCGCCAGGTGTTGGCGGGCAGGCCCGGGCCGGCTGCCGATATCGCGGTGCTCAACGCCGGTGCGGCTCTGTATGCCGTCGGCCTGGCTCCCAGTCTGTCCGCCGGGGTGGCGAAGGCGGCGCAGGTGCAACGCTCGGGGGCCGGGTTGGAAAAATTGAACGCTTTGGTGGAATGGAGTCGGGATCATGACTGACATACTGCAACGAATACTTGCCACCAAACGGGAGGAGGTTTCGTCGCGCAAACGGCGTCTGCCGGAGGCGGAGCTCCGGGAGCTGGCCGAATCTCATGGCGGACCGAGGGATTTCTCCGGGGCCTTGGTGCGGCGGATCGAGCGCGGTCAGGCGGCGGTCATCGCGGAAGTCAAGAAAGCCTCTCCCAGCAAGGGAATCATCCGGGCGTCGTTCGATCCGCGCCAGATCGCGCTCAGTTACGCCCAGGGCGGGGCGGCCTGCCTGTCGGTGCTGACCGACAGGTCTTATTTCCAGGGATCGGAGGCCTATCTGCAACTGGCCCGCGATGCTTCCGGATTGCCGACCCTGCGCAAGGATTTCATCATCGATCCCTACCAGGTCTATGAGGCCCGAGCCATCGGCGCCGATGCGGTGCTGTTGATCGTGGCCGCCTTGGATGATGCCCTGTTGAAGGATTTGTATCAGTTGATTCGGGAGCTGGGGATGGCTGCCCTGGTGGAGGTCCACGAGGCGGGCGAACTGGATCGGGCCCTGGATCTGCCCGAGGCCATTCTGGGCATCAACAACCGTGATCTGCGGACCTTCACCACCTCGCTCGACAACACCATCCGCCTGCTGCCCCGGATTCCCGAAGGCCGGCTGGTGGTGACCGAAAGCGCCATCCACACGCCGGCGGACGTGGCCTACATGCGCGCCCACGGGGTCCATGCGTTCCTGGTGGGCGAGGCCCTGATGCGCGCCGAGGACCCGGGGGCGAAGCTCAAGGCCTTGTTCGGCTGAGCCTCATTCGGTCGGCGGCCAGTCGATCTTGACCTCGATCCGGCGGCGCAGCTGTTTCTGATATTCCTTGAAACTCAATAGCCCGAATAGCCGGGCCAGATTGTCACGCAGGGTCTGTTTTTCCCGGGAGTCCAGGTCGGCGTAATTGCCTTCCTGGATTTCCGTCACGGCCATCAGCGCCTGCCGACCGTCGTGCAGCGGCACCTTCAGAAAGACCGGTGCATTTTGCCTCGGTTTCGGGGCCTGGAACACCGGTTCGACGAGTTCGGCTACCTCCGGGTCTTCCGGTGCCTCGCGGCGCAAGCGCACGGTTTCGACCCGGGCCTTCGTCCGGGCGGCGATGTCTTCCAGTTTGGCGCCCTGTTTCAGTTCGGCCAGCCAGGCATCGGCCTGTTGCGCCAGTCGCCGGCCCGCCTTTTGCCGCCGCAGTTCGGCGGCGATCTGGTCCCGCACCTCGTCGAGAGGGCGCTGCTTGGCGGGATAGTGCTCCTTGACGCGCAGCACCACGACGCGGCCGTCCGCCAGTTCCACCGGTTCGCTGTTGTTGCCCTCCAGGACTTCGGCGCTGAAGGCCGCATTCCGGATTTTGGGATCGGCGGCGATCCCTTCCCCCTTTTCCCGGCTGAACGGCCCTGCGCTCTGGATTTTCAGGCCGAGGGCGGTGGCGGCGGGTTCCAGGCTCTGCGGGTTTTCATAGGCCAACTGGGCCAGCTGCTCACCGAGTTGGTAAAAGCGATTCTCCGCTTCCTGGCGACGTACCGCTTCCAGGATCTGCGGCTTTACCGCCTCGAAGGGTTTGACCTTGGCCGGCCGGATCTCGGTCACCTGGATGATGTGATAACCGAACGGCGTTTCGACCGGCTCGGAGATTTCGCCTTCGGCCAGGGAAAAGGCCGCCTTTTCGAAGCGCTTCTCCAACACGCCCCGACGGACGAAACCCAGATCCCCCCCCTTGGCCTTGCTGCCGGGATCGTCGGAGTATTCCCGGGCCAGTTGGGCGAAATCCTCGCCGGCGAGGAGGCGCTGACGGATTTCCCGGGTTTTGGCCAGGGCCTGCTGCCTCGCTTTTTCATCGGCGTTTTCCGGAACCGCGACGAGGATGTGGCGAATGCGGCGCTGCTCCGGAACGGCGAACGCCTGGCGCTGTTCTTCGTAGTAGCGCGTCAGTTCCGCTTCGCTGGGTTGGATGGTCCGGGCGATGTCGTCGACGGACAGGGTGACATATTCGATGGTCACCTGTTCCGGGGTGAGAAAGCGATCGCGGTGTTGTTCGTAATAGGCGCGGATTTCCGCATCGTCGACTTCGACCGTTTGGTCAGGCAAAGGCAGAATCACATAAGCGATCGTGCGTTGTTGATTTTGCAATCGGTAGAAACGTTCGGCTTCCGGTTCGGTGGCGAAGTCCGAGTCGGTCACGCTGCGCCGCAGTTGCTCCAGAAGCAGGGCACGCCGTACCTGGGCGACGAAGCCGGCGGTCGTCAGTCCCTGAGCGGCCAGCAGACGCTGATATTTTTCCTCGTCGAACTTGCCGTCGGTCTGGAAGAAGGGCAGGGTGCGAATGAACCGGGCCACCTGGGCGTCGCTGACGCTCAGGTGCTTTTCCCGGGCGGTCTGGAACAGCACTTCGTCATCGACGAGGCGTTCGAGGGCCTGGCGTTTGAGTTCCGCTTCATCGTAGCGGCCCGAAAAGCGGGCATACTGCTGCTCATAGAGCTGGAGCAGATCGCGCTCGAAAAACTCCCGGTCACCCACCACGGCGATGGGTTTCTCCTTGCCGCTGCTGAAGTAGTTTTGAATGCCCCATAGGGCGAAGGGTACGATGATGAGGATCAGGATGATCCAGGCGAAGATGCCCTGGGCGCGGTCACGAATTGTCTGCAGCATGGGCGTATTCCTTGGCCGGTGAACACAAAAAACCCCGCATACGCGGGGTTTGATGTTTGGCGGAGCGGACGGGACTCGAACCCGCGACCCCCGGCGTGACAGGCCGGTATTCTAACCAGCTGAACTACCGCTCCTTGGGTGACTGGTGGGTGCTGCAGGGATTGAACCTGCGACCCTCGCCTTGTAAGGGCGATGCTCTCCCAGCTGAGCTAAGCACCCCCTCAACAGCTATCTATTGTACCGCATCCTTCAGCGTTTTGCCAGGCTTGAATGCAGGAATTTTTGCCGCTTTGATGACCATCGGCTCACCGGTGCGGGGATTGCGTCCCTGGCGCTCCTTGCGTTCTTTGATGGTGAAGGTGCCAAAACCGATCAGGGTGACGGATTCCCCCTGCTTCAGGGCGTCGGCGACCGTATCGATGAAGGCGTCGAGTGCTCTGGCCGCATCGGCTTTGGTGAGATTGGCCCTTTCGGCGATCGCATCGATCAGTTCGGATTTGTTCATGAATTCCCCCTTAAGACAACGTTCGGTTCAAAGTGCCCGGATCCAAATTTGTCCGCGTGGTACCGCAGTGCAAATCTGGTGGGATTTATAGCAGTCCCCTAAAACCCCGTCAAGCCGCATGGTAGCTTATTTTCAGCGGTGACGGCCTCAATGGGCCGTCACCGTTTTGTCGTTGCCCGCCGTTTTGCTTTTCCGTCCACCGGCCATTTTCGGCGTCAAGGGCGTGGGTTGGTATTCCAGGGCCCGCTCCAGTACCTCGTCGATCCAGCGGACCGGAACGATCTTGAGGTTTTGTTTGATGTTGGCCGGCACTTCCGCCAGGTCCTTTTCGTTTTCCTGGGGAATGATGACCGTTTCGATTCCTCCGCGGTGGGCCGCCAGCAGCTTTTCCTTGAGACCGCCGATGGGCAGAACCTCGCCCCGCAGGGTGATCTCCCCGGTCATCGCCACGTCGCAGCGGACCGGAATGCCGGTCAGCGCCGAAACCAGGGCGGTGCACATGCCGATGCCGGCGCTGGGGCCATCCTTGGGCGTGGCGCCTTCGGGAACGTGAATGTGCATGTCCTTGGTGTGATAGAAGTCGGGATCGATTCCCAGGACCTCGGCGCGGCTGCGTACCACGGTGAGGGCCGCCTGAATCGATTCCTGCATCACGTCGCCGAGCTTGCCGGTGTAGATCTGCTTGCCCTTGCCGGGGACGACCACCGCTTCGATGGTCAACAGCTCGCCTCCCACTTCGGTCCAGGCCAGTCCGGTGACCTGACCGACTTGATTGGTTTCTTCGGCACGGCCGTAGCGGAAGCGGGGTACGCCCAGATATTTTTCCAGATTGCGGGTGGTGATACGGATCGTGCCTTTGGCCGGTTTGCTCTGAAGGTTTTTCACCACCTTGCGGCAGATGCTGGCGATCTCCCGCTCCAGGTTCCGTACACCGGCTTCCCGGGTGTAACGGCGGATGATCTCCAGAATGGCGCCGTCGCTGAAGTGAATTTCCTCCGGCCGCAGGCCGTTGTTCTTCATTTGTTTGGGCACCAGATAGCGCTTGGCGATGGCGAGCTTCTCGTCCTCGGTGTAGCCGGGCAGGCGAATGATCTCCATGCGGTCGAGCAGCGCCGGGGGAATGTTCAGGGTGTTGGCGGTGGCGATGAACATCACGTCGGAGAGGTCGAAGTCCACCTCCAGGTAATGATCGTTGAAGGCGCTGTTCTGCTCCGGGTCCAGAACCTCCAGCAGGGCGGAAGCGGGGTCGCCGCGAAAATCCATGGCCATCTTGTCGATTTCGTCGAGCATGAACACCGGATTGCGCGATTTCACCTTGACCAGGTTCTGGACGATCTTCCCCGGCATCGAGCCGATGTAAGTGCGACGGTGGCCGCGGATCTCGGCTTCGTCACGAACCCCGCCCAGCGCCATGCGCACGTATTTGCGATTGGTGGCCTTGGCGATGGAGCGCCCCAGCGAAGTCTTGCCGACGCCGGGCGGGCCCACCAGGCACAGGATCGGGCCTTTCATCTTCCGGACCCGCTGCTGGACTGCCAGATACTCGAGAATGCGTTCCTTGACCTTTTCCAAGCCGTAGTGGTCGGCATCGAGGATTTCCTCGGCCTTCTTGAGGTCGTCGCTGACCTTGGTGCGCTTCTTCCACGGCAGGCTGATCATCCAGTCGATGTAGTTGCGCACCACCGTCGCCTCGGCCGACATGGGCGACATCATCTTCAACTTGTTGAGTTCCGCCTCGGTCTTTTCCCGCACTTCCTTGGGCATGCCGGCCTTGGCGATCTTCTCGGCCAGCTCTTCGATTTCGTTGGGGGTGTCGTCGAGTTCGCCCAATTCCTTTTGGATCGCCTTCATTTGTTCGTTGAGGTAGTATTCCCGCTGATTCTTCTCCATCTGTTGCTTGACCCGCCCCCGGATGCGCTGCTCCAGCTCCAGGATGTCCACTTCGCTTTCCATGAGGAGGATCAATTTTTCCAGCCGCGCCGCCACGTCAGTCATTTCCAGGATCGCCTGTTTTTCTTCCAGCTTGAGCGACATATGGGCGGCGATGGTGTCGGCCAGGCGCCCCGGTTCGTCGATGCCGGCGAGGGAATTGAGCACCTCGGGGGGGATGCGCTTGTTCAGCTTGACGTATTGATCGAAGGCGCTGATGGCGGTGCGCATCAGGATGTCGAGTTCCTGGTCCGAACCGCTGCAGTGGTCGTGAAGCGGGGACACCTGGGCGACGATGGTGTCGTCGAACTCGTCGAAGGCTTCTACCCGGCTGCGCTGATTGCCCTCGACCAGCACTTTCACCGTGCCGTCCGGCAGTTTCAGCAGCTGCAGGATGGTGGCCAGCGTGCCGACGCGATACAGATCGTCGAAGCCGGGATCGTCCTGTTCCGCGTCCTTCTGAGCGATGAGGAAGATCTGCTTGTTGGCGCGCATGGCCGCATCCAGAGCCTCGATGGATTTTTTGCGGCCGACGAACAGGGGAATGACCATGTGGGGATAAACCACCACGTCACGCAAAGGCAGAACCGGAATGTAGTGTGTTGTGGCCATGAGAGATCCAGGTTGATTGACGGAATTGAGTTTGACGATCACCTTACGAATAAAATATGGGTGATCGTCGGACCGATTACAAGGATTGGAGGGGAAAATCCGGATCGGGTTCCGGCCGGCGGACCGGAACCCGGTTGCGTGTCACTGGGCCGAGGCCCGTTGTTTGTCACCGCTGTTTTCGTAGATCAGATAGGGCTTCGCTTCGCCGTTGATGACGCTCTCGTCGATCACCACCTTGGTGATGTTTTCGCTGGAGGGCAGCTCGTACATGATGTCGAGCAGCACCGATTCCAGGATAGTGCGCAGGCCGCGGGCGCCGGTCTTGCGTTCCATTGCCTTGCGGGCGATGGCGCGGAGGGCGTCCTCCCGGATTTCCAGTTCGCAGCCTTCCATTTCGAACAATTTGCGGTACTGCTTGACCAGGGCGTTCTTGGGCTCGGTCAGGATGCGGACTAGGGCATCCTCGTCCAGCTCCCGCAAGGTGGCCACCACGGGCAGACGGCCGACGAACTCGGGAATCAGGCCGTAACGGATCAAGTCCTCGGCTTCCACCTCGGCGAGGATCTCGCCGACGTTGCGCGATTCATCCTTGCTCTTGACTTCCGCCGAGAAACCGATGCCGCCTTTTTCCGAACGTTGCCGGATGATGCGCTCCAGGCCGGAGAAGGCGCCGCCGCAGATGAACAGGATGTTGGCGGTGTTGACCTGGAGAAACTCCTGCTGGGGATGCTTGCGTCCCCCCTGAGGGGGGACCGAGGCGATGGTGCCCTCGATCAGTTTCAGCAGAGCCTGCTGCACCCCTTCACCGGAGACGTCCCGGGTGATGGACGGGTTGTCGGCCTTGCGGGAAATCTTGTCGATTTCGTCGATATAGACGATCCCCGACTCGGCCTTTTCCACGTCGTAATCGCACTTTTGCAGCAGTTTTTGGATGATGTTCTCCACGTCTTCGCCGACGTAACCGGCTTCGGTCAGGGTGGTGGCGTCGGCGATGGTGAAGGGCACGTCGAGCAATCTGGCCAGGGTTTCGGCGAGCAGGGTCTTGCCGGAGCCCGTGGGGCCGATGAGCAGGATGTTGCTCTTGGACAGTTCCACGTCGTCCTTCCGGTGCCCCTGGGTTCGCAACCGCTTGTAGTGGTTGTAGACCGCCACCGACAGAACCTTTTTCGCCTCTTCCTGGCCGATGACGTATTCGTCGAGAACCGCTTTGATCTCCTTGGGTTTGGGAAGGCGGTCGTCCCCCTGATCCGGCCCTTCCTGCAGCTCCTCGCGGATGATGTCGTTGCACAGGTCGACGCACTCGTCGCAAATGAATACCGAAGGTCCGGCGATCAGCTTTCTGACCTCGTGCTGACTCTTGCCGCAAAAGGAGCAGTACAGCAACTTGCCCTCTCTATCCTTACCGCGCTTAGCGTCGCTCATGGGAAACCTCGAAAAGTGAAGAAAAGAAGTTTGCTCGCCTTCCTGGAACGGTCATTAACAGCATATATCCTACAGGCGCGATTGCCAAACCTCCGCTTTATCCTTCCTGGAGCCGCTCCCGCGAAGTCAGGACCTTGTCCACCAGGCCGTATTCCAGGGCCTCCTGGCCGCTCATGAAATAGTCTCGATCGGTGTCCTGCTGGATTTTTTCCAGCGGTTGTCCGGTGTGTTTGGCCAGAATCCGGTTGAGGCGATCGCGGGTTTGGAGGATCTCCCGGGCGTGGATGTCGATGTCGCTGGCCTGGCCCTGAAACCCCCCCAAAGGTTGATGGATCATGACCCGGGAATGGGGCAGGATGTAACGTTTGCCCGGCGCGCCGCCGGCCAGCAGCAGCGCCCCCATGCTGGCCGCCTGGCCGATGCACATGGTGCTGACGTCGGGCTTGATGAACTGCATGGTGTCGTAGATGGCCAGTCCCGACGTCACCACCCCGCCCGGCGAGTTGATGTACAGGTGAATGTCCTTGTCGGGGTTCTCCGATTCCAGGAACAGGAGCTGGGCCACGATCAAGTTGGCCATGTGGTCTTCGACCGGGCCGACCAGGAAGATGACCCGTTCCTTGAGGAGTCGGGAATAGATGTCGAAGGCCCGCTCACCCCGGGGGGTCTGTTCGACGACGATGGGAACCAGTTGATTGAGGATGTCTTGGGAATCTTTCATGGATTAGCCAGCCTGCTGCTGTTGCCGATTCATCAGTTCCTGGAAATCTATCGGTTCTTCCGTCACCCTGGTCCGTTCCAGCACCCACTCGATCGCCTGTTCTTCCAGCACTTGACTTTCGATTTGGGCCAATTGTTCCGGATTGTCGTAATACCAGTCGATCACCTCCTGGGGATTTTCGTAGTTCTGGGCCAACGCTTCCACCGCCTGGCGTACCTTCTCCGGGTCCGGTTTGAGTTCGTTCCTGCGGATGATCTCCGCCAGGAGCATCCCCAGGGCGACACGCTTCCTGGCGCTTTCTTTCAGGTTGTCCAAAGGCAGTTGCTGGAGCAGTTCGGGCTTCTGCTTCAGGGCGTCTGCCAGCGGAGCCAGCGCCCGCTGCATCTCCTGTTTGATCAGGGCTTCCGGCACCGGAATCGGGTTGTGTTCCCACAGGGCGTCCAACACCCGGTTTTTGGTCAATTCTTTCAGCGCGCGCTCGAGCTGGCGTTCCATGTTGTCCCGAACCTCGCGGCGGAACTCTTCGACATCGCCGCTTTCGACGCCGTACGCCTTGACGAATGCCGCATCGACGTCAGGCAGGCGGCCTTCCTCGACCTTTTCCACCTCGACCTTGAACAGGACGTTCTTGCCGGCCAGTTCGTCGTCGTGATAATCCTCGGGGAAGGTGATTTCGAATTCCAGCCGGTCGCCCGCCTTGGCGCCGATCAGACGATCCTCGAAACCGGGGATCATTTTGCCGCTCCCCAGTTCCAGCTCGAAATGTTCGGTTTTCTCCCCGATCGGTTCGCCTTCCAGGAACCCCTCGAAACTGATGGTCAGCTTGTCGCCGTTCTGGGCCGGGCGGTCCACGGTCTGCCAGGTCTTCTTCTGTTCCCGCAGCCGCTCGATCATGGCCGCCACGTCCTCCTCGGTGATCTGGCAGACCGGTTTGGCGATTTCCAGTTCTTCGACGGGCTTCAGTTCGATTTCCGGATAGACCTCGAATTGGGCTTCGTAGATCAACCCCTTCCCCTCGGCCATCTCCTTGGGCGTGATCTGGGGTTCCCCCGCCAGACGGAGTTCGTGTTCCTGGACGGCTTCGGAAAAACTGGAACGGATCAGGTCGTAGATCACTTCCTCGCGGACTTGTTTGCCGAAGCGCTGGCGGATGATGCGGGCAGGGGCCTTGCCGGGACGAAAGCCGTCCACACGCACCCGACGGGCCAACGATTTCAGGCGGACCTCGATTTCCTCCCGGATCTTGTCTTCCGGGACTTCGATGGTCAGTTTGCGGCCAACATCGGATGTGTTTTCGACGGAAATCTGCATAATGGGCTTACCTCGAATGCGCTTGATTGACGATGGTTGTTGATGAATCGGGAAGAGGCTTGTGGTAGGGTGATGGTCGAAGTTGCTAATGGTGCGAATGGAGAGACTCGAACTCTCACGGGATTACCCCACTGGAACCTAAATCCAGCGCGTCTACCAATTCCGCCACATTCGCACGAATCTTGCCGGCCTGCGCTTTTCAATCCATGCTGACGGCAGCCTGGTAGCTTAGCTCATTTGTGATGTCAGTCAAGCCTTGCGAAGGTTCCCCGGCGGAGCGGGAGGGGGTCGTCAAATATCGGCTGGACTTCCGGTCGGGGCCGGCGCCGCGCTGGGCCGGCTACCCTCGGTTGGAGTCCTGGCGCCGCGTTTTGTTTCATCTGCGTCTGGTAGGAAAGGATCCCGGGCGTTATGGGGGATCGAGCTATGGCAACCTGAGTCAGCGTTTCGGTTCCGGGTTCGTGATCAGCGCCACCCAGACCGGGGGGATGGCGTTGCTGGCCCCGGACCATTATTGTCTGGTGGAGCGGGCGGACATCGAAGCGAACCGGGTGGTCGCCCGCGGGGTTCACCCGCCGTCGTCGGAGTCGTTGACCCATGGGGCGGTGTATCAGGCCGCACCCCGGGCTCAGGTGGTGATGCACAGCCATTGTCCCGACATCTGGCGTCATGCCGAGCGGTTGGGGTTGCCGAAAACGCCGCCGGCGGCGGCCTATGGCACGCCTGCGCTGGCGACGGCGGTGCGACGGCTGGTGGAGACGCTGCCGGTCGCGGCCGTTCTCGTCATGGCCGGCCATCCGGATGGGGTTCTCGCCTATGGCGCGTCGCCGGAACAGGCGGGACGGTTGCTGGTGACCACCCTGGCCCGGGCCTGGGCATTGAACTTGGTAAACGAGCAGGAGGAAGAGACATGAGAATCCGTTGGTGTTTGTTGCTGTTGGGATTGATCGGCGTTGTGGGTGCTGAAGCGGCGAAACTGTCCGAACACGCCAGTCTGTCCACGACAGAGGCCCTGAAAGCGGCGCAGGCGGCGTTGCGGTCGTGCCGCCAGCAGGGATATGCGGTTTCCGTGGCGGTGGTGGATGTCGGCGGCAATCTGCAGGTTTTGCTGCGGGACGACGATGCCGGTCCCCATACGGTTCACAGCAGTCGTCGGAAGGCCTATACCGCTTTGAGTCTGCGCAAACCCACCCACGAACTGGCCCAGTTGCTGGCCCGAAAGCCCCAGGTTCAGGGGTTGCGGGACATGAGCGAGGATATCCTGATTCTCGGCGGTGGTCTTCCCATCAAGGCCGGCGACCGCATTGTCGGTGGTATCGGCGTCGGCGGGGCGCCGGGAGCCATGTTGGACGTGGCGTGCGCCCGGGCCGGGCTGCGGGCGATCGGCTACCCATAAAAAAACAGCAGGGATTTTTCCCTGCTGTCAAAGAGGAGGAGTATTGCACTACTGTCATGCAACAGTTCGGTTTTGCCGAACGCGATTGCAGCATAGCAGCGATCTTGAGTGATTGGAATGCGACAAATTGTCGCATCGAGGCAAAAACCGGGCAAAAGAAATCGGCAGGGAGAGGAACTCCCTGCGCATCAAGGAGGAAATCGATGTGAGACAGGAGGTAATCGAGCAATTACCTTGATCAATAGTCTAGTGGGTCGTGGCGAACTTCGCCATGTGACAAATTGTCGCACCAGGGGATAGACCCCGGATAGTGATGCTGCAGATTCCGCTTCATTCCGCCGAGGCCGCCCGCCGGAACCTCCATTGGTTGTTCGTGCTGCGCAATCTTCTCATCGTCGCCGAAGTGGTGATCATTCTGGTGACGGTGTACGGAATCGGCGTGCCCCTGAATACCGATCCCCTGTGGGGCATCATCGCCCTGGTGGTGGCCTTGAATTGTCTCACCTGGTATCGGCTGCAGCACGAGTATCCGGTGGCGGAATGGGAGTTGTTCGCCCATCTGTGTCTGGACGCCGTGATCATCACGGCCTTGTTGTATTTCGCCGGCGGGGCCACCAATCCCATGGCCTGGTTCTTGTTGCTGCCCTTGATCATTACCGCCACGGTTCTGCCGCAGCGCTACACCTGGTATATGATGCTGTTGACCTGCGGCGGCTATACCGTTCTGATCTTTCATTATCATCCGCTGCCCTCCATTCCGGTCGCCGAAGTGGTCGATCCGACCCTGTTGCCGCCGGAAGCAGGAAAGCGACAGCGTTTCGAGCTCCACGCCTTCGGAACCTGGGTGGGTTTCGTCTTCAGCGCCGGGCTGGTGGCCTACTTCGTGGTGGAGATGGCCAACACCCTGCGGGAACGGGAGCGCAGACTGGCCGAGATTCGCGAGCAGGCCCTGCGCGACGAGCGCCTGGTGGCCCTGGGAACCCTGGCGGCGGGCGCGGCCCACGAGATGGGCACGCCCCTGGGAACCATGGCGATCCTGTTGCAGGAACTGCTGGAGGATTACGGCGGCGAGGAACATGCCGAATTGCGCCAGCGGTTGCTGATTTTCAAGGATCAGATCGAACGCTGCAAAACGGCGTTGTCGATCATGTCCGCCTCGGCGGGGCAGGTCCGGGCGGAAGCCGGTCATATGGAGGAGGTGCGGCGTTTTCTCGAAAAGTTGGTCAGCCGCTGGCGCCAACAGCGGCCGCATGGCAAGTTGCAGCTGGAAATCGCACCCGAGACCGACGGTCAGGCCCGAATCCTGGCGGAACACACCTTGATCCATGCGCTGCTGAACATTCTCAACAATGCCGCCGATGTCTCCAGCGAACCGGTCGTCCTACGGGCCTGGTGGAATCGCCGGCGTTTGGAGCTGGTCGTGATCGACCAGGGGCCAGGGATCGAACCCAATCTGCGCCGCCAACTGGGACGCCAGCCGGTGGCGTCCAAGAAACAGGGTTTGGGCGTCGGCCTGTTCCTGGCCTACGCCACCATCGAGCGTCTGGGGGGGGAGATCGACATGGAGCGTTTGTCCCAGGGTGGATTCTGTACCCGCATCCGTTTGCCTTTGTTGAATTGCCGGGAAAGACATGAGTGACCATCCACGATTGTTGTTAGTCGACGACGACGAGGTGTTTTGCCAGGTGTTGGAGCGCGCCCTGATCAAGCGTGGCTTCGAGGTCAGCGTCGCGCTGAATCTGAACGAGGGCTTGCGTCTGGCGGAGAAGTTGACTCCCGAGTACGCCGTGATCGATTTGCGCATCGGCCACGACTCCGGGCTTGCCCTGGTCAAGGCGCTCAAGGCGCTCGACGCCAACACCCGGATCGTGATCCTGACCGGATACGCCAGCATCGCGACGGCGGTGGAGGCCATCAAGCTCGGGGCGACCCATTACCTCACCAAGCCCGCCGATGCCGACGAGGTGGTCGCCGCCCTTCACAAGGAAGACGGGGATCCCAACGTGGCGATCAAGGAACGGCCGCTGTCGGTCAAGCGCCTGGAATGGGAGTATCTGCAGAAGGTCCTGATGGAGCACGGCGGCAATATCTCTGCCGCCGCCCGCGCCCTGGGAATGCACCGGCGCACCCTGCAGCGTAAACTGGACAAGCGGCCGGTGCGTGAGTGACACTTGGCGGTCGTGGGAAGACGGGGTATTATCAAATTCCGTTCTATATCAAGAATAAAATTTCATATAACGAGCATCAGGAGGCTGAACCATGGCAGAAACCCTCTCCCATAAGGTGGTCATCGTCGGGGGTGGAACCGCGGGTCTGGCTGTCGCCGCCCATTTGAAAAAGATCGACGAGTCCCTCGACGTCGCGGTGTTGGAACCGAAAGACGTGCACTACTATCAGCCGGGTTGGACCCTGGTGGGCGCCGGCGAGATGAAGCCGAAAGCCACCTGGCGGCCGATGAAGGACGTGATTCCCGAAGGCGTGACCTGGATTCAGGATGCGGTGGCGGAATTCTATCCCGAAAACAAGTCTTTGAAGACCGCCGCAGGCAAAACGGTCACTTACGAATATCTAGTCGTCGCCGCCGGTATCGAGATCGCCTGGGACGCCGTCCCCGGCCTTCAGGATGCGTTGCAGCGTAACATCGGCGTCGTATCCATCTACGATTACGATTATGCCCCCCTGGTGTGGGAGGCGGTCAAGAACTTTTCCGGCGGCACGGCGATCTTCACCCAGCCCAAGCCCCCCTTCAAGTGTCCGGGCGCGGCGCAAAAGATCATGTACCTGTCGGACGACGCCTGGCGCAAACGCAGCGTGCGGGGAAAGAGCAAGATTCTGTTCTTTTCGGCCGCGCCCGGCATCTTCCCGGTCAAACGCTATGCCAGGACGTTGAACGAAGTCCTGAAGCGCAAAGCGGTCGAAACCCATTTCCAGCATCATCTGGTCGCCATCGATCCGGACAAGAAGGAGGCCACTTTCGAGCACATTTCCACCGGGGATCGGCAAACCCACGCTTTCGACTTCCTCCACGTCACGCCGCCGATGCGGCCGCCGGCGTTTCTGAAGGAATCCCCTCTGGCGGACGAGGCAGGCTGGATGAACGTCGACAAGCATACCCTGCGTCATGTCAAGTATGACGACGTCTATGGCCTGGGCGACTGCACCAACACGCCCAATTCCAAGACCGCGGCGGCCGCCAGGAGCCAGACCTACGTGGTGGTCAGCAACCTGATCACCGACATGGGGGGTGGCGAAGGCATCGCCGCTTACGACGGTTACGCCTCCTGTCCCTTGACGACCGGTTACGGCAAGCTGGTGCTGGCCGAATTCGACTACAACCTGCTGCCCAAAGAGACCTTCCCCATCGATCAAAGCAAGGAACGTCGCAGCATGTACTGGTTCAAGAAGTATTTTCTTCCCTGGTACTACTGGAACGTCCTCCTCAAGGGCGGCGACACGCCCATGTGGCCTTTGAGCTGATGGAACCGGAAGGAAAACGCCGGAAGACCGGCGTTTTCCGTCTCTGGAAAGCGGATTGGTGCGGCGGGTTCGGTGTCGAGGTGCCGCCGCAGGGGGGATGATGCTATAGTTTTAGCTGGTGCAAGTGAGCTTAAAAATGGGGGATGCATGCGACAGATCGTAATGGGTGCCGTTTTGCTCGGCTGGAGCACCTGGGGCTTCGCTTTCGAGGTGGTCATCCAGGGGAAGAAACTGGTTCCGCAACAGGAAAGCCAGACCTGCATCGAAATCGCGGGGGAATACCCCGGCGTCCGGATCGAGGCCGATGAAATCGGCAAAGTGCCGCAGATCTGCTTCAGCGACGCCCGGCGCGACATCATCAGTTTACACAATGTCACCTTCGTGGCCACGGCAGGTGGGACGGCGGCGGCGACCGCATCCTCCCAGGGGTTGTCCGACGTGGTCATCGAGTTCAGCCATACCTTTCCGCCGGGTCCCAACGGCCACGTCATGGCGCGGGCCAAGATCGCCGGTTTCTTCGCCCCGCCGACCGGGGTCGGCGTTCCCAGCGGCAATCATGTCCGCTTCACCGGCATCTTTTCCCAGGGCGGCGCCGAGGATCGGATCGCCGAGCCGTTCGACCGGGTGGTGGGTGAGGACATCGACAGCGCCATCTTCGAGAGCAAGGGCAAGAAACGCTATCTGATCGCCGGCCCCCGTACCCTGAAAGGCCGGTTGGTGATCAACTTCGTCGCCCCGGGACACAAGTTGACGCTGGTGAAAGGCGCTACGGTCAGCATCGATCACGGCGCCCGCTTCGAGGACAAGCTCGAAGAAGTGGAACAGGGTGTCGATCTATTGCAGGGAGTCGTGCCCGAGCAAGCGCCCGAGGAGGAAGCGGGTCCTTCCCTGGAAGAAGAATTGCAGCTTTGAGTCATTTCTGGCAGCGGTGGCAGAAATAGGTGGCTCGCTGTCCTAGTGTCAGCCGCTGAATCGGGGTGTGGCAGCGGGGGCAGGGCTGTCCCGCCCGGCCGTACACCCCCAGGGTCAGCTGAAAATAACCGGGTTGTCCTCGATCGTTGACGAAATCCCGCAGAGTGGTGCCGCCTTCGTCGATCGCCCGGGCGAGCACCGTCTTGATGGCGGTGGCCAGGCGATCGCATTCCTCCCGCTCCAGGGAGTCGGCTGGCCGGGTAGGGTGGACGCCGGCGAGGAACAAGGCCTCGTTGGCGTAGATGTTGCCGATGCCGGCGACGAGACGCTGGTCCATGAGGAGATTCTTGATCGGCCGTCGGCTGGAGCGCGTCGAACGGTAAAGGAAGTCGGCGTCGAATTCCCGCTCCAACGGTTCGACTCCCAGATCCCTGAGCAAGGGGTGTTCGTCGACGGGACCTTGCCACCAGAGGACGGTGCCGAAGCGGCGGGGATCCCGCAGCACCAGATGACGGCCGTCGTCCAGGGAAAGAATCAGGTGGTCGTGTTTTTCGGGCGTCGCTCGCCTGACGAGGCGCAGGCTGCCCGACATTCCCAGGTGGACGATGAGGGTGCCGCCGTCGAGGCTGAAAAGCAGATATTTACCGCGTCGTTCGATCCCCTGAATCGTTTTGCCGCCCACTCGGTTGCCGAGGTCCGGGGGGACCGGCCGGCGCAGGCGCGGCTGACGGACCTGGACGGCGACCATGCGTCGGCCGCGCAGGGAAGGCGCTAGGCCGCGGCGGGTGGTCTCGACTTCCGGCAGTTCCGGCATCAGGCGTCCGGTGCTTGCTCGGTTTCCGGCGGTTGTAGCAGACGGACCCCGGTTTCGCGGTAGAAGTGGTAGGCGAGCTTTAGATCCGGGCGCAACAGGATCACTTCCGGTTCCCGTTCCAGCAGGACGAAGGTCAGCGCGCCGTCTTCCAGCTCGACCCGTATGGCCGGTTTGTCCTTGGGCGGCGGAGCCGGGTGGGACATGATGCGGAGCACCCGGGCGTTGCGCCATTCATCGACCCAGCGTTGCAATACGGCTGGGTCGAGTTCCGGCTCCGAACGCCAGCTTCCCTTGGCCGACATTTGGACTCGCCAGCCCGGCACTGTCAGGCCCCGGATGGCGGCACCGGCCGGAAGCAGCCGGGTGTCCAGCCAGTCGCTGGCCGGCGAAGTGAGCGCGTGGAACAGGGTGTCGTCGATCAGGTGGACCGCGTTTTCGTCCACCTGCACGTAGCGGCGGAAGTCGATGGGATTCTGCCGGCCGAAACGAAACCGATGGCCGTCGAGCTCGATTTCCGCCTTCGGGGGAGCCAGTCCGAAGCGGGGCCAGTCGTCGGGGGGGATGGCATAGCGGGCGTGGCTTTTGGCCCGTGGCAGCTCGAGGATTTGTTCGATCCGGTAGGGATCGGCCGGCGCCGTGTAGGGCTGCTCCATCCGCCAGCCGTCGTCGTGGCGCTGAAAGCGAAGTACCTGGTCCTGGTATTTGACCGTGATCCGGGCGATCGCCTGGGGATCGAGATCGGTCAGTTTCGGTTCCGCCGGCTCGGGGCGGCTTTGCAGCCAGGCGACCCACGCGCCCAGGCCGGTCACCAGCACCAATAGAACGACGATCGGACGCCAGCCGCTCATCAGATCCGCCTCCGGCGCCACCAGATCACCAGGCCGGTGCTCAGCAGCGTCAGGGGGAGCACCACGAGAAACCCCAGGCCGATGAGCACCAGCGCCAGGGAAGACAATTGCAACTGGGTGTCGGGCGCGGTTTTGGCGGGTATGTCGATCAGGCGGTCGTTGTGGCTGAGCCACTGGACGATGTTGAGGCCCAGATCGAGATTGCCGCCGTTGCCGAGGTAGGTGTTGGCGAGAAAGTCCCCGTCACCCATGACGACGATCCGCTGCTCCCGATCCTGGTCCCGTTCCCGGGTCAGAGCCAAACCCAGCGTCAGGGGGCCTTCCTGTTCCCCCTGATCCGGATCGAAGCGGATCTCGCCTTCCAGCGGGCCGCGCTCGGTCCAGGCCCGGGGCAGGGAGCGCAGGAAAGGGACGGCGACGTAATTTTCGTCGTCCGTGCGCGCCAGGGCCCGGGCCTGTGGGAACAGAGTCAGATTTTGAAAGTTGCGGGTGATGGGGTGGGGCGGGTATTCCACCACCAGGGCGAAGGTCGGGTCGCCGATGCCGAGGGCGCTGCCGGTGGGATCGACCACCACCCCGGGAAGCCAGCGGATCCCGAGGGCCTCCGCCAAAGGCTCAAGGCCTTGAAGGTCGCCGGGTTCCGCCATCCACCAGAGGTTGCCCCCTTTCTCCAGGTACTGTTTCAGTAATTTCACTTCCCCGGGCAGGTAGGTCGTCCGGGGACTGGCGATCACCACCAGGGAAGCGTCTTGCGGCAGTTGCGGGTCCTTGACCGGATTCCAGGTGACGATCGTCACGCCCCGTTGGCGCAGATTGTCGCCGAACCGTCCCAGATCGAAGTTGGCATCCCCTTCGGGGCTGCGTTCACCGTGACCGGTGACGAAGACGACTTTCTGTTCGCCGCTTCCCGCCAGGCGCACCAAGGCGTTGGTCAGGGCGGTTTCGCTCAGGTCGTGGATTTTTTCCGTGTGTTGGTGATAGTCGATGACCAGTTCCCCATCCATGGTGATCCCCAGTTCCCGCACCTTTTCCGGATGTAGATCCGGATTCACGAACACCAGTTTCAGATCGGCCTTGCTGCGCTGATAGGGCAGCACCAGCTCGCGGATGCGTTCGCGCAGCTGATTGTCCTCCCGGGCGTAGGCGGTGACGGTGACCGGCCCTTCCAGAGTCCGCAGGACCTTGCGGCTGGCTTCCGACAGGGTGTGGCGTCCCGCCGCCGTCCAGTCCCATTCGGTGTAATAGCGCTGCGACAACCATGCCAGCAGCCCTACCAGGGTCAGGAACAGGGCGGTGAAAATCAGGTGTTGCAGCCGGATCTGCCGGTGAATGTGGCGGTCGATCTTCATTTTTGCAACCGGTCGTAATCGAGGCGGCGGATGCTCAAGATCAGAAACGTCGCGATCAGCAGCAGAAAGTAGCTGACATCGACGGTGCTCACCAGGCCCTTGGTAAGGTTCTCGTAATGGCGCAACAAGGACAGGTAGCCCAGGACCTTTTCATTCTCCGTGCCGATGGCGACGCTCCAGTCGATGATCCACAAGAGCAGCAGGACGCCGAAGCTGCCCACCGCGGCGACCGCCGGCTGGGCCGCCAGGGTGGAGAGGAACAGTCCGATGGCGGCGAAGGCGGCCAGGAGCAGGCAGAGCGCCAGCACGCAGGCGGCCAGCTTGCCCCAATCCAGATGGGTGCCCAGGGAAAGCGACAGGGGCATGGCGGTGATCATGGCCACCATGATGCCCAACAGGGCCAGAATCCCCAGATATTTTCCCAGCACGATCTCGGCCACCGAGACCGGGGCGCTGAACAGCAGACTCAGGGTGCGGTTGCGGCGCTCCTCGGCGATGAGGCGCATGGTCAGCAGCGGCACCACCAGCAGCAGGATGACGCCGGCGTTGCCGAACAGGGGAACGGCGATCAGATCCGTCACCCCGGGGCTGTCGCTCAAGATGGCCAGGCGCGGCTGCAGCATCTGGAAATATTCGATCTGGGCCAGAAAGATGTAGGCCAGCAACAATTGCACCACGGCCAGGATGCACCAAGCCAGCGGCGACAGGAACAGACTGCGCAGTTCGCGTGCGGCGATCACCAGGGCGTTCATGCGGC